>Ga0114973_10003736_pt1 | contig 10675 bp, 13 predicted proteins | sample M_140807_MF_Meta_FD_87025 | JGI IMG/M metagenome (GOLD analysis project Ga0114973, IMG submission 87025) | Freshwater microbial communities from Lake Montjoie, Canada to study carbon cycling - M_140807_MF_MetaG | ecosystem: Environmental > Aquatic > Freshwater > Lake | place: Lake Montjoie... | reverse complement strand
GCATATCTGAAAATCATTGAGCATCCAAAGTCGCTAGAACGTATTGAGCAACACGGGCACATTATTTATGTTTTAGGAAACGGACTTTTGCGAAGCCCTGGGCATCCTGCCGGTAATCAGTTGATTGCCAGTCAATTAAAATTTTTATCATTAACCCAGAAACAGCGGCTTTTTCCTATATTTAAGATTGAACTATCCGGTGATGTTGTATACATGGGAAAATATAAGATGCTTGAATACAAAAAGAAACTCTCTTTTGAGGGCTTTTCCTATTTTGAGTATAAAATGGCACGGGATCGCAGCGATTCTGAACGCAATGGTGGTGGGCGGCGTAATACCGTTTATAGTTCAACTGCGCTGACAATATTAGGATAGAGCCCCAAAATGGGAACTCTTAATCCGTTTCCTCTTACGCGATAAGTCTTATCCACCTCCATTTTGTGTAGCACTTCTGCTGATGTAAAATGGAGAATGGGCCAGGAATTACTAATTACATATACCGCACCAGTGTCATCTGAAACTGTATTAAATAGATATTTACCGGAGGCATACTCTGATTTGTCTTTGATATTTACAACCTTTTCAAAAGGTGTCAGGAAAACATAGACTGCTGTGGTGAGTAAGATCAATACTAGCCCTAACGCATATAGCAAAAATGGATTTTCTATTAGGACATTCAGTATATTTAATGATTTTGCCATATCTATATTGGGACTTGGTTTTTCTTTTGTAAATATTATATCTACCCTGTTTAATGGAACAGGCAGAGTTTACCTTTGTGGATGTAAATGCAGTAGCGGCAAACACCGACGCCGCTGATTTCTGTAAAAAATTAGGTGAACGCCAAGCGGAGGAAAGCGCAAAATTGGCTCAATACAAGGTTGATAAGACTTTACAATTTAATACTACCACAAACGGGTTTTTTGATGCTGAAGAGGCGGAATCACTGCTATATCAATATGTTGTTGATCACAAGACGGTTACCGATAGAACAATTCTTCCCGAAATGAATCCGTTTACTAGTAATGGCGTGTGCGCTGGGCGTGCTATTAGACGTTATGCTGTTGAAAAGAAGATGCTTGTCCGTGATGCTGAAGCCAAAGTTCGTAAGATTATACAAACGCCCCTTGCGTGAAATTTAGGGTATTTTGCGCTTAAAAGTTGAGGGTTGACGGCGGACTTAAAGAAATACCAAAATCTGCGTTGGGCTACATGAAAGAACTAATAGATACCAAATTTACTAATAATGAATTTGGCATACATGGGCTTGTTGATGGAACGGGGGTGATGATTGTTGATGGGTCTGATGCGGTGGATGGTGCATATGTTGCTAAGTTAGACGGGATAGCGGAACTAGACTGGATCTTTAACTGCAGTGATGCGTATGTGCGTATGGTTGATGTAGGAGGGTACGTAGCGTGCGAAACTAAAAATGAGTTTGTGTCGGCGGTTGCTGCTGTAAATCAGAACTGCTTCTTGCGAACGTTTGAAGGCTGGATTTGGCTAGTTGACCGGCGAACGTTTACTCTGGAAATTGAGGGTGTACGGCGACAGATGTGGATGGGGGAGCCATGTAGTTTTCAGGATGTGCTTGATAACTCTGCTTTGGACCGTCTTATTACTGATGTGGGGCGGGATTTGCGCTTGGGCATATACAATAATTTTACTAGAGTTCCTATTGCCTATGCGCGGTGCGTTGATTCCATGAAGGTGCTAGACGACATGCATCGTGACTACGTTGAGAAGCATCAGTTTACGGGTGGGCAGGTCATAGCAATTAAGTCTGTGGCGGGGTCCGGTAAAACAACTACCCAGTTGCGCCTGTCTAAAATTCATAGCAGTAAGCGCATTTTGTATCTTGCGTTTAACAAGGGGCTTATTGAGGAAATCAAGGAAAAGGTTAAAAAACAGGGGCTTACAAATGTGACGCCGTGTACGTTTGATGCACTTCTTTATCGTATATATAGCACAAAATATGGTCCACCCAATCTTCAGTATCTGAATGCTACGACTATTAAGAGTATTGTGCCGTGGTTTAATGGCAAGAAAATTTCAACCAAGCCCTTTATTAAACGGTTTTCCAAGTTTTGTAATGATCCTGATTCGCACGACCTTAACGAGTACTGTATGAAGAAGTTTGGTAAGAAGGATAATATATTAGAGCAACTTTGGACGGCTGCTAAGGCGCGGACCTTTGTTTCGTATGAGATTATTCGGAAATTGGCACGGTCTGAGCGGTGGTTCAAGGACTATGTTGATAAGAACTTCGACATTTGTATGAACGATGAGACGCAGGATTTTGATATGACAATGTTGAAGATGCTTCTGGAGGATACAAAGTTGCCAAAGTTGTTTGTTGGTGATCCCAAGCAGGCGATTTATGAATGGCGCGGCAGTATTAACGCCTTTGAGCACATGCCCAAGGGGGCACTGGTTATTGAGTTTTATTCTACATTTCGCATTGGCGATCCTGCCTGTACCTGGATTCGCAATCAGTTCAAAGACTGCTGGATGATTTCTAAGGCGAAAACTGCGACAACTGTTGAGAATTTGTCGTCTTCCAATGAGGATGATACGTGTGTTTATCTATTTAGGAGTTGGAAGGCGCTACTGGCAAAGGCTGCCGTGCTGAGTGGCGTCTGGATTTATGGATATGAAAAGAAAAAGGAGGATATTCGCAAACTCCACGCCATGCTAAATAACGGTATGTCGGTGGATGATGATGAATATGAAGATGACTTGCCTCAGTTTCTGAAAAAGGTATCGGCTGAGGAACTAGATGAGTTGCTTGCCAATATTGACGCAAACTGTGTGCCTATGGAGCAATGTAATTATCGGCTACACACGGTTCATTCCTATAAGGGTCTGGAAAACCTGGTTGTGCGCGTTTGCGACGATGCTGATCCTAAAAAGGAGGAGAATATTTACTATGTTGCCATCACACGGGCGTTTGGTCGCTTGATTATGGATAACTGTTCGGCTTCCATACAGGGGGGTGGGGTGGCTCAGAAGCGGAATATTATTGTCGGTGGTGATGAGGGTTTGCTAGGTGAAGGTGTAGCAATTGGCATGCCCGTACTGGAAACGGCTGACAGAGCGAAGGGTAAGCCGATTCTTGCTAAACTTTTGGATACAGGAAATGATCGCCTTAAGGCGCTAATCCGACAAATCAAGACGGAGACTAAGCCCTGCGTTAAATGCGTTGACGGTAAATTCTGCGGACCGTGTTTGGATGGTATTAAGAAACGCTATGCCGGCGAAAAGAAAAAGCGTGGTTGGTAAAAAATGATTAGTATACAGACATTATTTTTTAGGCAAATAAATGTATACCAAGCATATTAAGTATACCGATAAGCGTGGAAAAAAGGCGGCGGCACTAGAGGTTGAACTACAAACAATTGGGGCGCGCCATGGCTTGGCGCCGGCTGTTATTAGTTCCTCATATTTGGAGGACGAATGTGTTATTTGTATGGAAAATGCTGGACAGTGTCTAGCAGCAATATATGGTGATAATCCTGCAAAAATTCCCAAAATGGTTTGGGAACAGATTCGCCATATATTGGAGGTGTTATATGAAGTAGAAGGAATCGAATACATAGATATTACATCCTATAATTTTACGGAGAAAGACGGAAAAGTATATATTATTGATTTTGGTGATGCGCAGTATACTAAACAAGGCAAGGGTGAAAAACCGGCAAACTGGTTTCTGCGCGATTTTCTTGATGGCGCCTATGACTGGAATCCTGACTTTGCGTAATGGTTGCATGTAAGAACAGTGCTGTTATTAGAAAAATTGAATTCATAAATCATAAGTAATAGATGTACAAGATACCAATAAGTATTCTTAGCAAAAATGCTTTTCGCCGCGCTTCTTTGCCTTGTGTGTGTTTACTGGAATAGCGCTAGCATTTGCAAAACTGTGGCAGGGCTGTATGAGGACAGCGTCTTTTATGCAAGTTTCATTGCCAGTTTCGTCGCACTGGGCTCCTTTACTATGGTGGCTGAGCACCTGGTGACTGGTTCTTAACAAAACCCTTTTCCTGTCAAAAATCAAATCAATAAATTTTTGATATTAAAATGGTTTGACTGTATAGGATGAGCGCTGGGGCTGCTGCTAATAAAGAGGCGGCATCACAACAACAATTTCGCAGAAACACTGAGATTTTTGGTTCAGGGTATGTTCCAGAAATTGTTACTGTGCTAGGAACAATGCGTGCCAATATGAAAAAAATTCCACGCACATTGCCGAAAGCCTTTGTATTGTCTGATGTTATTCCCGTCCTTCAAGATTTAATTGAAAGACATAGTGCTGAAAGACAAATAGTCATTCATGCGCTATACATATTATATTTCCTGCTTACTGATAATTCTACAGAAGGCGCTCATGCTGAATTTCTAGATCTATTTGATGGTAAAATGGAGTTATATGTTGCTATTTTACGGGGTGGGGCACAGGATGATGATTTGTGTCGTATAGTGCTTGGATTCTTGCGTGTGCTTTGTGCTAAAGCGGCAAATAGGGTTGACGTGGGGGGCGGAGATATTTGTGAAATTCTACATCTGATTTTGACAAACAATACCAGACACGCAAAGGTCTATAATGGGGTTGCGTTGCTTATTTTACGGCTTATTTCCTCTGACGCAGGTGGAAAGGCTATTATGCTTGGCGGAAACTTATATGAACCATTATTGCGGATCTTTGAATCAACAGAAGATGAGGAAAATGAAGATAGTTTGAGTCTTTTATTTTTGTTATTGGTAAATCGCAGCCCCTCTGTTAAGGAGGTTATACGCGGGGATCTTGCGCGATTTATAGCAATTGCTAATAATGTTGGTTCGGTGGCTTATATACGGCTAGATAAAATGATGGATGCGTTGGGATTTACGGTGTTGGGGACTCCGATTGCTGTACCATATACACTTACTACGCCTAAATTTTATGAGCGGCTTACTGCAGTGGCAGGGACAGGGGCAATGAATACATATATGACCCTGGGGCACGGGCGTGAACTTTTTGCTGAAGAATTGCCCGTGCCCCAAGGATGCGTCTATGTTACCTTTGCTATATGTGGGTTAGTTTCAAAAGATGTATTCAGGCTACTAAATGCGATTCGTGATCCCCATATAAGTTTGCTGCTTGCCGACCCTGTTAAAAATCTACGGACACTAACTACCTATTTCGGTAAGTCTTTGCATGTTCACTATCCTGGTGCAAAAAATCCTACCAGCCGCACATACTATAATACTAGTTTTCTACCGCTTGTCTCCTGGAAAACTGATAAATGTACACTTGGCAAGTCTGGCTTATATCATATAGGCGGTAGTGTTTCCGATTTTTCTATGCCCAATCCACTAGCTAGAACACCGTATATTAGCGAAGCGGACTGCGATGATATTACACATGATGTATTGGAGCACATGTTTGCCGGTTCACTTTATCCTACGTATGATATGTTTGTGAAAGACCTTGATCCTGAGCGGAGTAATACATACGATATTATGATTCATAATGCGCGCAAATTCCGGTATTCACAGGCTTGGGCTTTTCAGATGTTTCCTGGTGTTCACTACAATTTCCTTTGTAGAGGCAGTTCCCATCCTGATGAGGAGCCGGTGGAATTAAATGAGCGCACGACCGAGTTTATAGCACGTAGGCGTGGACTTTCTAATGCTGCGGCAATGGAACTGCTAGGGGCACTTAATATAAGTGGGGCTGCTGGTGGCGGTCGTAAGACACAACACGCACGAAGTGCGAAGCGACACGCACGAAGTGCGATGCGTAAGACACGTCGTAATGACGCACGCTAAATTTGCCTGCTTATTTATTAAAATTTGAATGTATAACCAGACATGTTTAATTAGTAAAAATGTCTTGTTTAATAATGTCTCGTGAAACTATGCGTGCGCTTAAGGCTCGAAATGATGAGGAAATCAAGCAGCGGAAACTAGACTTTATTATTACAAGAGTCTATATGCTGGCTGTTCGATGTGCAGAGACAGAAACTAGCAGCGTTTACAGATATACTTTAGCAACAAGTCCACTTGGAAATATTACATTACCCACAACTGCTACACAACAGGCACATGGGATTCACGCAACACATTATACAATTTCTAGCGAATTTGCGGTAGAAAACATGGAGGAGATTCTAAGACGCCTGTGCGGGCTCTTTCCTGAGTGCGTTGTAGAATACAAAAAGGTTACTTTGGCTAGGGGCAGAGACGGTAAGGAGCATGATATTTCAACCATTGATGATAAAGTTCGCCCTTTTATTGATACACGAAATACTTGGGTCAGTTCGTCTATTGTAGTTGATTGGTCCTAAAGATGTCGTAGATGCGTTAGGTCCGCGTTGTTTAGTTTATTTGTATCTCTCATATACTGTAGTTCATCCTGAACGGTTCTGTATTTTTCGTTCACTACAATATCATTCGGATTCTTTTGTCTATAGTTCTGTAATTCTTTCATCTGCTGGCAAAGTATATACATTTTAAGAGTGTCTTTGTGTATACGTGCCTCTTCTGTAATACGTTTTAATGCTTTTTCTGCGTTTAGTTTCTTATCAGTAAGATAGGCATGTGCCGGTGTATATGGCTTTAGAACTGCTAAGTGACTGTTAATTTCACTTAATATTTCTGCTAATTCTGTTGTAGCCATTAGCGGATCTGATTATTGAATTTCAGAGAAAAATAAACTTCATATTTCTCTGAATTTTCTGATTCTTTTTCTAGGCTAGTTGCGAATAATCCAGAACCCAATATCCGTAATCCAAATTTTGGCAAGTTTGTCGTGCCCAATTTCCTTCAACTTCATTTCAAGATCGTTTACATGACGAAACTCAAGGTTGGACCCGTACTTCTCTATTTGCGATTTCCTAAACTGTGCCCAATCCTCACGCTCTGCCGCAAGTTTAGCAAGATAATTTGCGTAGTCCTCTGGAGTCATAGGGGCGGGAGTCGTTTCTGTTCTGATACAACAGCGCTTTGGGCAGCCCTTTTTTGCTGGGTCATACCACCAAGGAATATCCCGCGGTTTTCCCCTTGTCCCATCGTTAAAACTGTGGTCAAACCCAGGTTGGAAATAAAGGTAGCCTGTATAGAATAGTTTGCGACCTTTCTCTTTACGACGCATTTCTGCTATAAGATCCTTGAGGTCATAATAGTTGCCAAATTGCTTATTGGCATACGCTGCTGCTGTTGGTAAGTTTGGGTGAAACTCAAATCGGGACATTGTCTCTTTATGGCTGTTTTACGTAGTTGTCTATTTATATAAAGGTTTCAATTTTTATTATTTAGGTGGTTGGTGGGCGTTGGCGTTTTGTTGGTAGTTTGTAAATCGGCAATAAATTTCTCGGCATCAAATGCGTTTCGCAACGGGTCGGTTAGTGATGTGAATTTATCGATGATTACTGCGTATTTTGTGTAATCCAGTTTATATTTGAAAACGGCGTGAAGGATAGTCATGCCCAACATAAATATATCGAAACTATACATGTATTTGTAATGTAGTTTCTCCCTGTCTTTTTCAGATGCTAGAACTATATGAAATTCAGCCGATATTCTATCTGTTGTTGTCTTGAATATTGGTGATTTATAGAATTCGTTATCTTTGCGCTTTGTTTTAAATGTGATGATTGAATCGGCGATTAGTTCACTGTAGCCATTAATATACCACCGTACTGGACTAGTCGCAAGTAATGTACCCATTTTCATGCCATGCATTGTTGCATGTTGGCTTTGACCCCAGTCAAGCAGTTTGTAGCGGTCATCACAAAACAGGATGTTATCTAATTTTATGTCGTTATGTTGGAAACTGCCGGTTTGTAGTATTTGTATTGTTTCTAGCATATTTTGTATTAATTTATCCAGATTCACGGGTTGTTGATCTAAGGGACCGCATTTTACTCCGACAGATGCATAAATTTTAGCACCTGATTCAAACTCTACATATACGCCTACTAAATCTACGTCTTTGAATCCTTTTAGGGGACCAAGTGTAAGATATTCGGATTTTGAACTAAAAAGGTTTATGATTTTTCTATTTGTTGTTATTTCCTCTTCAAAATCAGCCAAGGTTGACTTTGTTGCGAAAATAGAAGCGGTCTCAAAAATCTTTGCAATGCTCTTTTCTTTATTATACACATAGTCTTTGAAAAGACCAATTACCTGTTTGTCCCGTATAACCTTATTTTGCCCGTCAGCGCAGTATAGCATAATACGCTTAATTGGCGCTGCAATCATATACGAACACAGCGATTCACCGGATGTGTGACAACTTATGTTATAGGCAGTAGCGTGTCCTCCTTGTCCAAGTCGGGCGCCGGCTTTTTGCGTTTGACGCCTGTGCCGGTTTTGCCGCCTTTTTGTTTCTGCCTGACGCATGTGCCCTATATATGAATCATATTTTATTACGTGACTGAAAAAGGTTTTTGTATTTGTTTTTGTGGTTTTGTATTTTTGTATTCTTTTTCAGGACTGGGCTTTTAGATGTCATCAATGTTGATCTCCGCCTCATCGTCTGCAGAGGCAGAGCCCTTCTTGGCGCGGCGCGCACCGCCACCACCCGCTGCAGGCAGCGCCTCATCAGCCGCGCCAGAGCGGTCAAAGAGGTCATCCATCTCCGCGCCCGTGGCGTCCGCAAAGCGGAACAGACGGGGGTTGATGCCCGTCTTCTGGAGCTTGGCAATTGCGCGGTCGCCGAAGATGCCCACGATGAAGCCCTGGTCAGCGCCGCTACGGAATGCCGCGCCCGCCGCCGCCTTGCCGCCGCCAAAGTGCCCCTCATCGTCGGACTCATCCAGGTCCTCCAGCGCCTCCGTCAGGCTGATGGCAACAAAGCTGCCCTCCTCCACGAAGCACTGCCCCTTGCGCTTGAGCAGCCCACGGAGCGCGCAGTTGCGCGACTTGTTGTCCTGGCAGAGCACGGAAAAGCGCCCGTTGCCGAACTTCTTCTCAATGCGCCCTACCTGGAGGCTCAGTAGCGCCGCGTAGTCCGCGGGGTTCTGCTTCTTCAGCTCCTCCAGCCCCTTGGTCTCCCGCAGGACAACCAGGTCCAGCAGCTCCTCCGCCGCCTCCCGTGCGGCACGGGCGCGGAAACCCTCATCTCCCTTCTTCTGCGACTTGAACGCCTTCCCGCCCTGCGTGTTGCGCTTGGCAGCGCGTCCCTGAGTGTTGTTGGCAGGCATTTTACTGTTGACTTCTTGGTCAAAGTGTGAGTTGCTTGAGAGTGTTTTCTTGTTATATGCAAGAACCGTGGTATTTAGGAATGGATGATTTATGATTTCAATTTTTTGTTGTTTTTCAAAAATAGCAACTTGTAGACTTTTGAAAAATAGGGTATTATTTAGTTCTCAACGTCCATATAAGAATACCTGTTATCGGTTTTGTAGTGGCTTGATACTGGATCGGCGGCGGGCGCGTGAGAGTCGCAAGTGTAATCTTCATCACACGCACATGCGTCGTCACAGTAGCAAGTGCTGACACAGTCACAGTCACAGTCACAGTCCTCACCACAGAAGCAGGTGCCGTCGCAGTCGCAGCACACGCAGGTGCCCTCACAGTCGCAGCAGACGCAGGTGCCAGTACAGTCACACTCATCGTCATTGTCATTGGTATCTGTAGGTTCAACATACGCGCCCCTGCACATTGGGCAGGTGGCATCATGATTTGTCCTTGTATGCTGTAGAAAACACGGCATACACACTGAGTGTCCGCACTGTGCCGTTGTGGATCCACTCCAGTTAGTTTCCGGTTCCATACAAATAGGGCAGTCCATCTATAGTTTTACTGTATGTGTTGTCTGTTCTTGGGTAACTTATACTGCGTACATTTTGTTATCAATTTTTCTAGTTGTCATTAGAATGGGTCTAGGATTAAGCACGCAGCCTAAAATTCTTAGCAGCGACCCTACAAGTTTTGCTACAACCAATCCGGTTAATTCGGCGCCCGCAAAAGCGGGGCAACAAGTGGCGCCTGTAAATGAACAAAGAAACTCTGACGAAGACACGTGCGTGGCTGGATGTTTGTGTTGTGTTTTACTATGTTCTTTTTTAGGAAATGCCTAATGGGCTTTATTATTGGTTTGAATATTTTAAAATATACTGCCCCCTAAATTTTTATTACTCATAGATTATGACTGATAAAAATTGACATCATGTGCGTGTTATGATGGAATAGTAATAAGACAAGATACCTCCGTCTAATACAATACCTTCAGAAATGAGCAAGACTCTTTCGACGCCTATGGCGGATTTGCATCTTACTCAAATGTCCATCTTTCAACGATTTCTTGACGATCCGCGCACAATGAATCTGCGCCAAAAGCACAATGCTAGCCTTCACCGGGCTGTGCTGGTTAAGCGTGGCAAGATTATTGCCGATGCCACAAATAACTACGGTAGTCGCAGTCGCGGGTCAGGTTATTCCACTTCTAGTATTCATGCCGAACGGAACGTGGTCAAGTCGCTTGGCAATATCCACGACATGCGCGGCGCAGATATGTATATTATGCGCTTTTCCCGCACAGAGGAACTTAACTTTGTTAAGTCTACGCCATGCCCTGGCTGCCAAGTGTTTCTCCACAAATGTATGAATGAATATGGGCTCAAAAATGTGTATTATACCTCTGGTGCGTGATCCTTTTAGGGTTCTAGGTCCTCATGTTTCGCTTTTT
>Ga0114973_10003735_pt1 | contig 10678 bp, 8 predicted proteins | sample M_140807_MF_Meta_FD_87025 | JGI IMG/M metagenome (GOLD analysis project Ga0114973, IMG submission 87025) | Freshwater microbial communities from Lake Montjoie, Canada to study carbon cycling - M_140807_MF_MetaG | ecosystem: Environmental > Aquatic > Freshwater > Lake | place: Lake Montjoie... | reverse complement strand
GAACCCGCATATATCTATGTATGGGGTAACAAATATATAGCCGCAGAATTACAATCAACACTAGAATATCACGTACCGGGAGCCACAGAAAAGAAATACATGGAAGAATTGGTTGAAGTATTACCCGAACTAGACAAATGGGTAGAAGTTCAAGCAATTGATAGAACTAGGTTCGACTTATCATGGAGACCAGATCCAAACGAACCCGCATATATCTATGTATGGGGTAACAAATATATTTCAGGTAAATTACAGTCGGTAATTGAATATCATGTACCGGGTGCTACAGAAAAGAAATACATGGAAGAATTGGTCGAAGTACTACCGCAGTTAGATAGATGGGTAGAAGTTCAAGCAATTGATAGAACTAAATTTGACTTATCATGGAGACCAGATCCGCGTGAACCAAATTATATCTATGTCTGGGGAAACAAACATATTTCAGGTGAAGTTCAATCAACACTAGAATATCATTGTCCCGGAGCAATAGAAAAGAAATACATGAAAGAACCAGTTGAAGTACTGCCACAGTTAGATAGATGGGTAGAAGTTCAACCAATTGATAGAGCTAAATTTGACTTATCATGGAGACCAAACCCAAATGAACCCGCATATATCTATGTATGGGGAAACAGACATATTTCAGGTGAAGTACAATCGACATTAGAATATCATGTACCAGGTGCTACAGAAAAGAAATACATGAATAATGTTGATGTTGTTCCAGAATGGCAAAAATATCAAATATTGATACCGGTTGACAAATCTAGTTTCGACTTTACATGGAGACCGGACCCAAATGAACCAGCATACATCTATGTATGGGGGAATCAGTCAAATACTGCTGAAATAGAACCTACAATTGAATATCACTGTGAAGGTGCAACAACACGTAAGTATATTACTGGAGAGGTAGCAAAAACTTTACCAATGGAAGCTAATTGGAAACGATTAATCCCTATTGAATCATTTGATTATAGCTGGAGACCAGATCCTAAAAGTCCTCCGTATATTTATATATTTGGTAATCAATGGCATGATGCCATGACCGAACCCACATTGGAATATCACGTTGAAGGGGCAAAAAATAAAAAATTTATTACAAATATAATAGCAAAGGTTACGCACACTGCTAATCATTGGAAAACATTAATTCCTATTGAATCATTTGATTATTCATGGAGACCTAATCCACACTCACTTCCCTACATATATGTATTTGGTAATCAATGGCACGATGCTATTAATGAACCTACTGTTGAATATCATCAACCGGGCGCTACTGACAAAAAATATATTACAGATATAGTGGCTACGGCTAAATCAACATCTACTGACACAAATTGGAAACGATTGATTCCTATTGAATCATTTGATTATTCATGGAGACCAGATCCTAAAAGTCCTCCGTATATCTATATATTTGGTAACAAATGGAATGACTCAACGACTGAGCCTTCTATTGAATATCATGTGCCCGGTGCAACTGATTACAAATATATATCTGAACCTGTCGCAATTCCACAAGCTAATATAGCATTATGGTCTATTAATAACAATGCTGATTTAGAAACATTTGATTTTACATGGAGACCTAATCCGCATAGTCCACCTCAAATATATCAATGGGCTGACAATGGTCCTCGATATACTATACCAGGAGCAGTTGATGTTGTATTGGTAGAGCATACATCTGATATGCGTAAAAAAGTAGTTAATACGTATAAAATCAAAACTACACTTGAAGATTTAATTGCAGAGCACCCAGAAGAAGTATTTTGGGCTATTAATCCAGATTTAAGTTATGAGAAATTTGACTTTAACTGGAGACCAACTGAATATAACTTTAGACATGTAAACGTATTTGGTAATGAGTTCAGTAAAAATACACAAACTTATTATGTTAACGGCCCGTTATACACGATGGGTCATCAAGAATTTAACTATGTTGAAGATCAGCAAGTACAAGTTGATAGTAATTTGAGTATGTTCTTTGTGGACAAAAATAATATTGAAAGTACTAGACGGTTTGAACAATTACAAAAACGTTATCCAAAAATACAAAAAACACGCTATCTAAATAGCTGGGTTGATACAATCAACCGTTGTATTAACAAATCTGAAACTGAATTATGTTGGATATTGAATAGTGAATTAGATTACAATAACTTTAACTTTGACTATTATCCTAGCCCATGGCAAATGAAAATGGTTCATGTATTTGGAACACAATGGAGTCATTGGGGAACTACCTTTATGGTTAATAAAGAAACTTTCCCACACGATACTAAGTACATCAAAATCATTGAACATCTAAGTAATCTTAATTTTATAAAAACAAAACGAGCATCAGCACGTAATTGTTTGTATGATATATATTTGGTTGATTATGGTAATGATGCTACCAAAAATATAGCAACATTACTAGAAAAGAAAACTAGAAAGAATGTTGATATCATTAAATATGATAGTGATTACTTAACCACTATGAAAAATATGCTCTATGAGTTGGGAATTAAAAAAGACCACTATATATGGGTATGTAGTTCAATATGTGATTATACTACTTTTGATTTTACATACATATGTGATCCATTTTCATTAGAACAACTACATGTATTCCCTAGTAACTTGCAAAAGTTTGGTGATACATTCTTTATCAATGTAAATAAATTACGGATGTTAGTTGAAGAATTAGTCAAGTTAGAAAAAATTGAGAGTATTAATTTTAACCAACATCAACGAGTAAAGCGTTTGCCTGCTCCAACCTTTATAACTGAAAGCGATACACATGTCTCTGTTACTAATACTACTTTTAATTGGCCTTATGCTACGTTTGTCACGGAAGACAACAAAGAAATAAAAGTTGTTGACAATGATCCAATAAGTTTATGGTCTAAAGAATCTAAAAACATATTAATTACTAGCACCGGCGGAACACGCATTGTTGTTCCCAAAGAAGCTAAAGAATATGTTAAGAAAGAATTGTATGATTATCCATATATCAGTAAAGCTGATAAACTGATACAGTCCAACCCACTGGATATAGTCTTCCTAAGTAACGGCGAAACCGGAGCTGACGAGAACTACGAACATTTATTGAACGTGACTAAAGGATTGCCTAACCGTGTTGTTAGAGTTGATGGTATCAATGGTCGTGTAGCAGCCTATCATGCCGCGGCAGAAGCAAGTAACACACCCTGGATGTTTACAGTGTTTGCTAAGTTGCGTATCAATAGTAAGTTTGATTTCTCTTGGCAACCTGACAGATTGCAAGTACCTAAACATTACATCTTCTACGCAAGTAACCCTGTAAATGGACTAGTATATGGTCACCAAGCTATGATTGCGTATAATAAACAGATTACGTTAAGTAATATGGGTAAAGGATTAGACTTTACATTAGATAATGAGCATGAGGTTGTAGAGTTAAATTCAGGTATTGCTAGATACAATACAGATGCATTTAGCACATGGCGTACTAGTTTCCGTGAAGCAATTAAATTGAAACTAGATGATAGTCCTGATAGCAAACAACGATTGAAGATATGGTCATTGATAGGTGAAGGTGACTTTGCCCAATATAGTATCGATGGTGCTAAACATGCTGTAGAATACGTTGAACAAGTCAATGGTGAGTTAGACAAATTGCGTCTAAGTTATGATTGGCCTTGGTTGAAAAAGTATTTTAATGCTAAATACAATTGAAGTTATTGCTGTATGAAGTAACGAGAAAGGTGTTCTGGACGGGAGTGCGAATCTCCCCAGGTCCACCATAAGGAGACGATATGGATCCTGAAGTAAAATATCAATATACATGTGGAATATTGAGTGTTATTATTTTGGTTTTTCTTATATTCTTTTTATGATGGGCCTGCATAGTTTCGACAGGGCAAAGAGTATTGAAATGGACAGCACGGTAATGTAGAAGCCGTTAGGATTGGGGTAACTCGGTCGTAGAAGCAAAAAAGAGAAATGCAAATGACTCACAATATTTGGTAGCAGTTAACGCTTGACGCCAAACGAGGTAGTTATACCTTGTCACCAAAAATAGCAATAGCACCTTCGGGTGCTATTTTTTTGATAAATATTTGTATGAATATTAAAGAAATCATCATTGAAGAAATAGTGGACGAATATCGTATTGTTGGACCAGTCAACATACTTACTCATATTAATCACGGTAACAAATTCAAAAAACATATGGATTTGGTCAATACACCAATGACACAATTTAATGTTAGACATAGTGAAGGACATATTGTTGGTGGCGGAGATATGCACGATTATTATCTATATGATAAAAAAACAGATAATTGTGTAGGTATATTCACTATAGAAATGCAACCTCGCAAGTTCAAAAATCTATTAAAACCGGGAATCAAGGCAGTAACTCCTCATATGGCACTTGCACCCGAAGTACAACGTCAGGGAGTAAGTACACAAGCTTATTCTAGTTTTTTACAAGGTGGTCCTTGGGTATTTGTAACAGATGAACATACTAAAGGTGCATCTAAGTTATGGGATTCATTGGCCACTGGAAATAATATTAGTTTTTATGTTAGTGATGAAACAGGTAAACCAATAGAAAATCCAATGTATCACGATATGAGAATACTGGGTCCTCGTGATAGATTCAAATTAAACTGAATTACTATTTATAAAGCTTAACATTTACAAGCTACCTTCTACATAAATATTTGTAGAGGACAATAATAAAAATGAAAAAGATTCTCGCTACAGTTGCCGTCATGGCTACGGTAATCATACCATCCTCTGCGGCACGATGGGAGTGTGTACGATGGACATGGATCGGTGACGTATACAATAGAAAAGTTGTGTGTTTGGAATGGCGTGATAAAGACGCTACAATAGTTGAGAAGAAAAAATAATGGATCCAATTACCATTGGTCTTGCATTCTCAGCCGCACAATCTGCGGTTAGTTATATCAAACAAGCAATTGCATTAGGCAAAGATGTTAATAGCCTTGCAGGACAATTTGGCAAGTTTTTTGAAGCATCGGATGCTATTCACCGAGAAAGATCAAAAGTAAAAGCTAAAGGTAGTAAACTTGGCAAGACTGATGCAGAACTAGGTAGAGAAGCTCTTGACATTGCCATGCATAGTGATGCATTACGTCAAGCTGAACGTGAGTTAAAAGATACGATCATCTGGACATTAGGTAAACCCGAAGTATGGACACGTATGATTGAAGAACGTAATAGACTTTTTAAGGAACGTGCAGAGGCTGAACTTGAAGAAGAAAAACGTCAGTTAGCTCACAAGAAAAAAATGGCTGATCAGTTTATGTTTGGTATGTATTTTATAGGATTTGGTATTTTTATATTTTGCTTTGTAATGGCAGGCATTGGTATCTACGGTGCAATAGAAGAACAAAAAATATATGAAAAGAAAGTTGCAGAAAGAGCCGCAGTGCTAAAAAGACAACAAAAAGAACGAGATGCAAAAGAACGTGAAGAACGAGACAAGGCAATTAGTGGGGGATAAAATATGTATTTTAATATAGTTATTACAACAAACGATCTAGTATTTTTTATATGCATGATACCGTTATTAGCGGTGTTTTGTGTGATGTTTAATGACTGGTTAAAAGATAGGAAATAGCGGCTTAGATTGTCACTAATTTGTCACATAACTCTTAATAAATACTACATGAAAACATATCGTTCTATTTTTGTGAGTGATGTACATTTAGGTACCAAAGATAGTCAGGCTGATAAGTTAAATAACTTTTTAAAACACAATACATGCGACACATTATATCTAGTAGGTGATATTATTGATGCATGGCGCATACAACAAAACAAGTGGCGATGGAAACAAAGCCATACTAATGTAGTACGCAGAGTATTAGGTCACGCTAAACGTGGTACCAGAGTTGTTTATATAGCCGGAAATCACGATGAGTTTTTAAGACCAATGATACCATATGGTTTTAGTTTTGGTCTAGTAGAAATACATAATCAAATAGAACATATTGGTGCAGATGGTAAACATTATCTAGTCACACACGGCGATCTATTTGATGGCATTACACGGCTAGCACCTTGGCTAGCATTTTTAGGAGACAAAGCATATGATTTCATTTTATCGTTTAATAGTAAGTTCAATTGGATACGTCATAAGTTTGGTTTTGGGTACTTTAGTCTTAGTCAATATCTCAAAGCAAGAGTAAAGAAAGCCGTAGATTTTATTTTTCAGTTTGAAAAGAATCTAGCTGCCTATTGTAAGAAACGTGGATTTGATGGAGTTATATGTGGACACATACATCATGCAGAAATCAAAGACATAGACGGTGTCACTTATATGAATGACGGCGACTGGGTTGAAAGTTGCACAGCACTAGTAGAACACTGGGACGGACATTGGGAAATAATAACTTGGACTAAGGAGAAGGACAATGTGGATACTGATAATACTAGCAGTTCACTTAAACGACTCAAAAGACGTGCCGGGGCGAGTGGAACTGATATTTCAGGACCGAGTATCATGTGAACAAAGTTTACAAAGTATGACGTATTGGTTAAAATTTAGTCAATTTAAAATTGAAGGAAAGTGTGTAAAAAAATGAAAATAAGTGATAAAATTACTATTGTTGTCCCTTGCAAGAATGAAGAAAATTATATTCATCATTTGTTAGATGCGCTACGTTTACAATATATTGGGGATACTAGAATAATCATTGCAGACTGTTCTACTGATAATACCAGAAAGGTCATTAAAGATAATAGTTATTCATTGAATGTTGAAATCATCGAGGGCGGTCCTGTTTCTGTTGCCAAAAATAACGGTGCTAAATTAGTTACAACACCATATATCTTATTCATTGATGCTGATGTACGTTTCTTTAAAAACGAGGTAATTAAAGATGCTGTTAGAGAAATAGAATCTAAACAATTGGATCTTGTTGGGTTAAACATTAAATCTTATGAGAAAGACATACGTGCAAGTATTGGATTTACTATTTTTAATATCATAAATCACATATTAAAATACTTCTCTCCCTTTGCAATTGGAGCATTTATGCTAACCCGTAGAGACAAGTTTGAAGAATTAGGTGGCTTCCCTGAAAAAACCGTAACCTCAGAAGACTACTTCCTATCCAGAATGTACAGTACTAAAAAGTTTAGAATTGCTGGTCACTACTTTGGACAAGATAGCCGTAGATTTAAAAAAATGGGATACTTTGGTATGGCCACATATTTAATAAAGAATTTCATTAATCGTAATAACAAAAAATATTGGGACAAATTAGACGGATCTAAATATTGGTCATGATTTGTCACATCACTGACACATAATATCCATTAAATAATTATGTGCCATGGTGGCACACAAACTAACCCCACAAGGAGAAACCCATGAGATTAGAAGATTTAGCCGCAAGATTAGTAGCTGTAGAAGCCAAATTAGCAAACCTAACTGGTACAACAGTTAATACATACGGTGCCACAAGCATCGAAGAACTAGACGCAAGATTATCTGTTGTTGAAGTTCAAGTTGAACAATTAATCGCTGTAAAAACTCAAGAGCACGTTGATGCTATTGTTGCCGCAGTAGCGATAGCAATTGAGCATATTGAAGATGCAGTTGCAGAAGTAGTTGCACTTTCACCAAGCGCAGAGCACACAGAAGCTGCCGAAATTGTTGCCGATGTTGTTACAGCACAAGCTGAAGCAGAAGCAGTTGCCCACGAAGAAGTTGCTGACATTGTTTCAGCCGCAGTCCAAGCAGTTGTTGCCGCAGACCCAGAGGTTGTAGTCGACCCAATTGCAATCACTGAAGCTATTATGCAAGCAGTTGCTGATATGCCAGCACCGGCTCCAGAAGTAGCACAACAAGTCGCTGATGCAGTTGCTGAAGTTATTGCAAACGCAACTGGTGTTGAACAAGTTGCTCCAGAAGTAGTTCAACAAATTGTTGAAGCAGTTGCTACTCCAGCAGATCCAGCATTAGACGCAATTGAAGCACGTTTAAATATTGCCGAAGCTAAAGTTGATAATCTATTGGGGAAATAATTACTGGCGTCAAACGCTGGTTTTCTAACCTTTTAAAATCGGGCACAAAATAGCGTGTCGCTGGATTTGCGTAACCAGTACTAAGGGCTCAAAAGGGTCCTTTTTTATTACGTAAAATAACTGAAATATTACCTAGCATAAATACAACACTATGAAAAAACTACTACTATTATTATTCGTACTGATTAGTTCAGTTGTCCACGCACAATTACCAACTTCTACGGTACCACTACCCGCTGATATTGCCGCAATTAAGAAAGCAAATGTTCTTATTGTGGCAATGACCAAAAAAGATAATCCTCCATTCTTTAGTGGTGATGAGGATAACATTCGAGGTCTTGACGTTGAGATTGCACGAAGAATCGGAGTATTACTCGGAGTTCCAGTACAGTTTAGACGAGATGCCGAAAGTTTTGCTGAAGTTGTTGAACAGGTTAGAGATGGTAAGGCTGACATAGCAGTTAGCAAACTATCCGTAACTGGTCCTAGATTACAGGTTGTTAGATTTAGCGATCCATATATTAAACTAAGACAGAGCTTGGTTATTAATCGACTATGGCTAAGTCAAAACAGTCAAGGCAAAGAAGTTTATCAAGTCATTAGAGATTTCAACGGCAAAATAAGTTTTATTCGCAATTCAAGTTATGACACATTTGCTCGTATCAATTTTCCCAATGCCACATTCCTTCCAGAAGATAAGTGGGACGTAATCATTGATAAAGTGACACGTGGTGATATTGCAGCCGCATATAGAGATGAGTTTGAGATTAAGAAAATTGCTTTTGAAAAGCCAGATGCGGCAATCACAACAAAGAGTATTACAATCAGTGATAGCGTGGACAATATTGCTATCGCAGTAAATCCCAAATCACTACAATTGTTAAGCATTATTAATTACGTTATTAAAAATGAATACAACAACATTGACACTAAAAAGTTAATGGATCGCTACAAAGCTGAAAAGAAATAAGGACTTAACATGACAACAGCACATTTAAAAAGTTTCCTAGTTAGTCCTTGGACTATTTTAGGATCAATTATTGTAGGTATATTAAGCGGAGTATATGTTCCGGCATTTAGTATAGGACTTGACAGCATTGGTAGCATCTATATTAGTTTGCTTAAGGTAGTCGTACTACCATTCTTATTAGCAACTATACTGGTTGGTATTATTGGCTTACTACAAAAAGAAGGTAGTCAAGCTCTAATACGCAAAATCATTGTAGGCTTTGTGGGCAGTATGTTCTTAGCCGCAATCATTGGTGTTGGTACTGTTCTTGTAACAGGTACTGAAATGACACCTGAGAAGAAAACACAGCTTGGTGTATTAGTTAATGATAAAGATAGTGGTACAGACTTAAACATTACACTTAAAGAACCGATGCCAACTGCACCCGCAGTAAGTGCTGGTAAAATGGCAGAGAAGTTTATCCCAGAGAACATTTTCAATACATTAAACAACGGTGAAAGTTTGAAGATTGTTATCTTCTGTTTAATCTTTGGCGTTGCCCTCGGTCATCTTAAAACAGAAGGTCAAAAAATGCTTGTAGAAGTACTTAAAAGCATTCAACAAGCAAGTATTAGCATCTTTAAGTTCTTAAATTACTTTTTACCAATTGCACTATTAGCTATGATTTCATCACAAGTTGGCAAAGTGGGTGTAGGTATATTCTTAACGATGTTTGATTTTGTGTTCCAACAGTTTGTTGGTGGGCTATTAGTAGTCGCCGCAGGTACTGCTGTAATTTGGATGCGTAGTGGATTAAGTTTAATGACTGTAATTCGTGAAACTAAAGAAACATTAATTGTCGCTATTAGTTCACGTAGTTCATTAGCATGTATCCCATACGCACAAGAATCATTACACAGACTACACTTTGATAAAGGCGGTGTTGAATTAACAGTTCCGCTAAGTTTCACTGTTAACCGTATTGGTAGTATTGTTTACTATGCTATTGCCACAGTATTCATTGCCAACATCTATGACGCTCCGTTAGGCTTAACTGGATTAGCAGTTGTATTGTTTGGTAGTATCTTAGCTGGACTAGCAAGTGCAGGCACAACTGGTATCTTAACAGTTGCTACTGTAGCAGTTGTTTGTGACTTGTTAAAACTTCCAAGTGAAGCGGTGTTAGTATTATTGATTGCAGTTGATCCGTTAATGGATATGATTCGCACAGCAAGTCATGTACATGGTAACGTAGCAGTAACAGCTTTTGTCTGTGACAAAGAGGTAGCTACTGGTGGACAAACTTAAAGATTTTCTCTTTAGTTTATTAACCTATATAGGCGAAAGTCCATTTCGCCTATTTACCGTTGTGTTTCTTTGTATACTAGGATTTGCTGGTTGGATAGTTTATACAGAAAAAGATTCATTCTTAGCAACATATCGTGCCCAACAAGCATTGCCTAAAATGAATGGCAAATATGAAGAAGCATATAATTTTTTATTAAAAAACACAGAAGTAGAACTGGTATCTATTTTAGAAGTGAATACATTGATAAACACAAGAAAAGTTGTGTTTTTATCTACACGCAATGGTGGAAGAAATAAACAATATGATGGATTAGATGTTGGATTGTTTAGTAAAAACTATGACAACAACAATGATGTGATTGGTTTAATGTCTGGTAAGAT
>Ga0114973_10003733_pt1 | contig 10680 bp, 10 predicted proteins | sample M_140807_MF_Meta_FD_87025 | JGI IMG/M metagenome (GOLD analysis project Ga0114973, IMG submission 87025) | Freshwater microbial communities from Lake Montjoie, Canada to study carbon cycling - M_140807_MF_MetaG | ecosystem: Environmental > Aquatic > Freshwater > Lake | place: Lake Montjoie... | reverse complement strand
TGGGGCACTGAGGGTGAAGGAGTTTGGGTTCAAACCTCAAAAGAAAAAGTTTTCGCCGATAAACTTGTGATTACTGCAGGCCCTTGGACTTCTCAAGTCCTAAAAGATCTTAATCTCAAGCTCCAAGTTCATCGGGTTACTCAGTTTTGGTTCAAGGGAAAAAATAGTTTAGTTCTAAACCAGATAAAAAGTTGTTTTGCTTTTGATATGCCTTATGGATTTATTTACGGGTTTCCCGCTTTTTACAATTCAAAGGATTTAAAAGTGGCCGTTCACAAGCCGGGCGCTAAGATCTCTGATCCCTCCAAAGTCGATAGAGAGCTCTCAACCCAGGATCATCAAGAGGTCAGACAGTTTTTAATGGAGGTTATGCCGGATGTGGACCCAATTCCGGTTGAGGGATCAGTTTGTTTATACACTATGACCCCTGATGAGCATTTTATTATCGATACTCATCCAAAACTTTCCCAAGTGTCGTTGGCTTGTGGATTTTCAGGTCACGGGTTTAAATTTGCTTCGGTTGTGGGGAGTATTTTGAGTGACCTGACAATTACAGGAAAGTCCTCTGAATTAGGAGACTTTTTAAGGATTCGTTCTGGGGTTCTTACTGAGCGGCGATAAGACCAATAGGTAAACGGATTTTAGCGTAAAGAGTGGCCCGGCTAGAATTTAACGGAGAAACGAGTCCTTCAACACCTACAAGACTCCATCCCACACTTAAGCCAGTCACTAGTATTTCATTTTGAGTGGTTAATACTTTTCCCTGAATCCAGAGCCCTGAAGGTAGGTGGATCCATTCTCCTTCGGCCCCTCCGCCGAAACCAAAGTTTGAGAACTTTCCCACGTCTAGTCCCAAAGCCATGACTTTAGGTTCCTGCATCCAAAATTTTCCGATTCTTAGGCGGGAAAATATTTGGGGATCATTTTTTTTTAAAGTTGATCCAAGATCTAAATCGAGATCCCAACCACTTTTCGAAGGAAAGGGATTGATTTCACCTTTTGAATTCGTGGAGGCCGCTTGAATTGAGTGGATTAAAAAAAGATGCGAAATAAAATAGATAAGCCACTTTTTCATAAAAAAAATCCCTCGTTAGGGTGTGGTTTACACGATAACGAGGGGGAGTGAAAAGATTAAATAAATTTTAGAAAATTAAGCCTGGATTTTCGTCACTTTTACAGTTGGTTAAGCCCGATGGAGTGGCTTTACAGACGTAGATTTTTTTTAGAAGTCCCCATAAAAACCATTCATTTTTCGCCACTACGACGTGCTCTTTTCCAACCCCAGCAACACCACCGTAGGAACATCCTGTCATAGAAATAAAACCGGCCATAAGACCTGTAAAAACAAATACTTTGAAGATATTTTTCATGAGTTTGCTCCTTTAAGTTGTTAATAATTTTGTTAATTGTAACAAAGAGTTACCGGTTCAGCTAGTAACTTAAAAATACTAATAACTAGGTGTTCCTAACCGGATCCTAACACGGATAGAGATTGAAAAGCTTAAGGGCAGAGATTACAACTGGAGCGCTTTTTGGAGCTATGGTTGGAGGTATTTTATGTTTGGTGGATTTATTCCTAAAGAAGGCCGATTTTTTGAGCACTTCAAATCGCTCGCTTCGCTCAGTGTGGATGCTGCAGGTGAGTTTCGAGATTTGTTGGCTCACATGGACGAATCGGAAAAACGAGTACGTAAAATTAAAGACATTGAGCACAAAGGCGACGAAGTAACCCATGCAACTATGGATCTTCTCCATAAAACCTTCATCACTCCATTGGATCGCGAAGATATTCACTCCCTGATTACGACACTTGATGATGTTTTGGATTATATCGATGCAGCTGCGCAGAGGGTCTTACTGTACGACATTAAACACATGACTGTTGAGGCTCGTGAACTTGCCGAAAATTGCGTTCAGGCGACTCAAAAAGTTCAGCAAGCTGTGGGCCACTTAGATAATTTGAAAGATCCAGAAGTCATCAGAAAAATTTGCGTTGAGATCAATCGTATTGAAAACGAGGCGGATCATGTTTTGAGATCAGCTGTCGCAAAGTTATTTAGAGAAGAAAACGATATTAAACAGTTAATTAAACTCAAAGAAGTTTACGAGATTTTAGAAACTGTAACCGATCTTTGCGAAGATGTAGCCAATATTATCGACGGTATCGTTCTCGAGTACGCCTAAAGAAAGGGAGCCCCAAGTGGAATTCTCTCTAGTCCTAGTGACTATCATTTTAGCTTTGATTTTTGATTTCATTAACGGCTTTCACGATGCCGCAAATTCCATAGCTACCGTAGTTTCGACTCGTGTCTTAAAGCCTCAGTGGGCAGTCGCTTGGGCTGCTTTTTTTAACTTCATTGCCTTCGCCCTTTTTGATTTGAAAGTGGCCAACACGATTGGCAAAGGGGTTATCAATCCTTCCATTATCGACCCGATGTTAATCTTCTCCGCATTGATGGGGGCTATCATCTGGAATTTGATCACTTGGTATTACGGACTGCCATCGAGTTCATCTCATGCTTTGATCGGAGGACTCGCTGGGGCTGCTGTGGCTAAAGTTGGGGTTTCGGGAATCAATACGGCCGGCTTTGGTAAAATCGGAGCTTCAATTGTTCTTTCTCCGATGTTGGGAATGCTTTTGGGTTTTCTTTTGATGATGCTGGTTTGTCGTTTGCTCTTTAAAGCTTCTCCAAGGAAAGTCGACGGGTGGTTTAGAAAGCTCCAATTGGTCTCGGCTTCACTTTACAGTATTGGCCACGGAGGCAACGATGCTCAGAAGACCATGGGAATTATCGCGGTTCTTCTATTCTCTACGGGGAAATTGGGGAAAGAGTTTCATGTTCCGCTTTGGATTGTCTTAAGTTGTCATGCGGCCATGGGGCTCGGAACTCTCTTTGGCGGTTGGCGAATTGTGGAAACGATGGGGATGAAGATCACCAAACTTCGTCCCGTGGGGGGTTTTTGTGCTGAAACCGCTGGGGCTGTCACCCTCTTTTTAGCGACCGGTTTAGGGATTCCGGTTTCTACAACCCACACCATTACCGGTTCGATCATGGGAGTAGGGGCAGTTAACAAGATCTCGGCAGTCCGTTGGGGGATCGCGGAGAGGATTATTTGGGCCTGGATTCTAACCATTCCCGCATCGGCCTTTGTTTCAGCACTCACTTGGTGGGTCGGCACCCACTTTTCTAGATAACTTCTTTATCCCCTTCATTGCCATTTGGGGGGGGATAGGATAGAACTTTCAGACTTCATTAATCGGGGCGTAGCGCAGTTGGCTAGCGCATCTGCTTTGGGAGCAGAGGGTCGTGAGTTCGAGTCTCGCCGCCCCGACCAGTTTGCTACAGTTTGTGGACATTCTTTTAAAGTTCATTGGATAATTTACTTATGAAACTCATCCTGTTCTTCATCCTAAGTCTCAACTTGGTTTTCTCCTTTAGTACTAAGGCCCAAGAATTCAACGATTGCTCTCGGGCCTGGCGGGAACTTGATTGGAAAATGGTTCCTTTCATTGAGCTTAATGCCCGCTATTTCAGCTATCAATTTAAAATCCCTAGGGGCAAGAGACTGAATTTTAAAATAGAGGGAGTTTTCCCCTACGCTAGGTACTTCAGTTTTCATACTTATAATCAAGAAACCGAAGACCCCATGTCGCATCTCACCGACTTTAAAGTGGAGCCGACATCTGGCTCGGTGAACCCTTTTCAAATAGGAGTCGATCGTTACAGCCCTAATCGCTATTTTTCGGCTTGGATCAACTCTTCAGTCGAATTGAAAACAGACGAGCAAAAGTTAATTATTCCCTTTGACGAGAGTCGTGACCGGTTCGTGGATATCTGGTTTCGCATCTACGCAAACGAAAATGAGAAAATCAAGCTACCATCTATTCAATCATTTGATGGTTCTTTTAAACCCACTGCTTGCCCCGACCTTCACACAAAAGAATGGAGTTTAGCGACCGAGCCAGGGCCTTATAATCTTCGAGTCCCTTCTGAATCACAAATGGGAAAAGTTCCCTTGCCCTTTAAAAATGGGGAAGTTCACTTTTTTAGACCCAGCACCAGCACTCTGGGGGCCAACATGGATAATCGTTATCTCTCCACTCGGCTCGACGGAAAAGCGCTTTTTAGTCCGTTTACTTTAAAAGGACAATACGAACGTAGAATGTTGAAAAAGCACAAGGCCATCTTAAACATTGGCGATATCACGGCTTTCAAATTTCAAGTTCCATCGTTTCCAGATACCAAAGCCCATCTTCAGTCTTTTACTGGGGAGGAAGAGGTCCGCTATTGGTCAATTTGTGTCTCTGGAGAAGATACTTTCACCAGTGGGTGTATCATGGATTCAGAAGCTCAAACATTTTTAGGGGCAGATGGAAAACGTTATGCTGTTTTTGTGATAGGGCCCAAGGATTCTCAACTCAAAATCGATTTAAAAAAGGCCGGATACAACTACCTTGATCATTCAAAGCATCGAGTTCCAATTTTGTTTTACCGACAATTACTTGCTAGTCAGAACTTTGAAGGTAGTTTAGAAAAAATTAAGCCTATAAGCCCAAACGAAGCTAAGAACGAGCAAGGTCTTGAGCCTTTTTTTGGGGATACGGAAATCGGAAACTACTCTCCCACCGGTCGTCAATGTGGGTTGACTCCGAAATTTTCTAGTTCACTTTGTGGACTTTTCTCTGAGCCGTAAAATTCTTACTTCTGCAGTGGAACCAATTTTTTCTTGAAAGAATGAAACTGTAAAAGCAGCAGCACAGTCATTCTAAAAATGGTAAAATATTAGTCTCATCCTAAAAATGATAATGCAAAACAGCAAAACAAATAGCTCCATTCGAAATGTTCACATTCCCGAGCTGGATGGATTTAGGGGAATCGCAATCTTAAGCGTGCTTTTTTACCATCTTTTTTGGTTCACTTCCCCCGGGGGGAGTTGGTCCGGATTGCCTTTTGCCTTATGGAAAATCACCCAAATCGGTTGGGTCGGAGTCAATCTCTTCTTCGTATTGTCAGGTTTTTTGATTAGCCGAATTTTAATTCACCAAAAAAACGAACCTTATTATTTTAGTCGATTTTACAAAAGAAGAGCTCTAAGAATTTTGCCCCTCTATCTTTTGACTTTGGTCTTTATATTTTTTCACTATGAACATTCCGGGAAATTTGTACTTACAAGTCTTCTATTTTTAGCTCATATTCCGAATGCTTTTGGAGTTGTTCCCTGCTATCCAGGACTTTGGTCTCTTTCCATTGAAGAACAGTTTTATCTCTTTTGGCCGCAAATTATTAGAAGAGTGACCCTCTCACAAATACGAAAAGTCTCCTATTTTATCTGTTTGGTAAGTCCCTTGATACGAGGGCTGGCTTTCTATCGTCCTGAGCTGGTAACTTTTTGTCTGTTACTCGGCGGTTTTGATGGTTTTACTTACGGTGCTTTGACTGCTCTCCAAAGTGAAAAAGAGGGGGCTCAAAAATCTCACTTAAGAAAGTTCTCTCTGAATTGCTTTTTATTGGGAGCGATCACAATTGTTTTGGGAGCAAAATTTGGAATATTGACTCGACAAAGAGTCTTAGGGGAGATGTTTTTACCGACTCTTATTTATCTGTTTTCCACTTCATTCATGGCCTACTGCATAGCTGAGTCAGGAAAATCCCGGTTAAGGGTTTTATCTCAAGGCGTTTTACCTCAGTGGGGCAAATTAAGCTATGGCGCCTATCTTTGTCATTATCCTATTCCCGAATATGTTGGTAAATTATTTGGACTCTATCCAAAGATTTGGAATCACTATTTTTCTTTTTGGTTTGTTGTTGTTAACTTTGGCTTGTCTTTGCTTGGGACCTATCTAGTCGCTTTGACATTGCATTACTTAGTCGAGTTACCGTTTTTAAGACTAAAATCTACCGCTTCGGCTGAAGCTCAAAATGACTCACCTCAAAAGGTAACAACGGTGATAAGTAGCTTAGAGTGTTAACTCTTAACTTTAATCTTAAAATAAAAACTGACTATCGTCTTCGGTAGGATCGTTTCGAACCATATCCAGGAGGATTTCCGGTTCCATAAGTCGGGTCCGGCCACTGATTCGAATGTGAACCATCGATGTATATTTTTCCTTGTTCTTTTGCTTTTCTTTGATTGTAACCTGGTGGGTTTCCCGACCCATAGTAAGGGTCATTAAAATCGGAGGGATAGGCATACTGACTTTTGCCCGTTTTTTTCTTTTGATAACTTTTTGGATTGCCAGTTCCATAAGTGGGGTCGTCATAAGCCATTCCAGTACCAGCGACACCTGCGATAAGCATCATCGTAATCAGGAACATTTTAGTCTTTTTACTGTTCATAGCTGAACCTCACTGTTGAGTGAGAGAGCAATACTTCGGCCACAGGCTTTGAGCTCATGCAGAGGTCTTTTTTTATCAATTGCTCTACAGGTGTAACTCTTTTTTCATGTTCTTCGAGAATACAGTCGAACTGAACTCTACCGCTTCGGCTGAAGCTCAAAATGTCTCCCCTCAAAAGGTAACAACGGCGATAAGTAGCTTAGAGTGTTAACTCTTAATTCCATGGTAGTAGCGCTCTCACGATTCCCAATCAGATAACGATCTTTCTGCTCTAAAAAAAGTGCCAAACGACCGGTGTAAAAATCGTAGCTTCCTTTTCTAAAATCTTTTGCTGCTACTACGTTGTCTAAATAGAGTAATCGCCCCACAAAGTTTAAAGGGGAAAAAGGGTTTTCTAAATTAGAGGCCACCTTTTCAGCCACAACGCCTACGTTGAGGGAAAGGTTTTCGAATCGATACTCTCCCGTTAAAGAACCTACGGTTGTGGCTCCTTCTGGAAGTTTCGGCGGTTTTGATTTATGAAGATAAAAAGTTCCGATTCGACCGAAAAGTAAAGAGTACCAAACTCCGCTAATCGACTCTGAGGAGACTTGGGTAACCTCCAGAACTGCATCCATTTCGTTCACTTCTGTCAGAGTAGGTTTCGCTAGGAGAAAGCTCGTCGTGTTATCCGGTAAGTAAATCGGATCATAACGATAGGTTAGAGCTTCTTGAGAAGTGAAGTCGCCGAAGTAAATACGAAACAAACTCGACATCCCCATGGGGCCATTAGGGGTTTTGGGAGGAAGCAAGAAAAAATCGACATTAGCTGCTTGATATTCATTGAGAGCCTCATGATAGAGGTAACCCTGATAAGAGCCTTGAACATCTTTGGCGCTAAAAGGTTTTCCCGTGACAGTCGGAAACTGGGCCGAGGCACCTGCAGGTGTAGGGTGCATAGAAGCGTCTTCGGAAGCCGTTTTCTTATAAACACATTCGCCGCACTTGATGGAGGAGTCGATGATTTCACACCGCTCATTTCCATAGCGGCCAAAGAGCTCTAAGTTTTGAGTATAAAAATTATAAGCGCCTGAAAAAAACTGATTTTTTATGCAGAAAGGGGAATCAAAACATAGGGCAGGGTTTTGAACTCCTAACTCTCCTAAGATGACATAGTCGGAAAAAGGATGGCCAGTCTTGGTGGTTTCTTCGGTGCTTCGATAGGTAAAGAGCTGGAGTTTTTCTTTGTGAGCCTTGCAGGTACCTTCATACTCTCCCCATAGAGCTTCCATCAGAGGATATTTTGGGGCCGGTAATCCTTCTCTTTGCAAAATAATTTGAGGGTGCTCAGTCGTAAAACTGGTTCGTAAAGTCCCTTCCAATTTTTCCTCTGAGAACTTGGGAAAGTTGACACTAACCTCTTGGTTGAGTTGATCGAGAACTAACCAATCTCCATGCAAGTGGGCTGTGTCGAAATGAAATGAAATATATTCCCGGCTTCTAAGATCCCCAAAATAAAATTTAAGAAGACCAAGCCAAGTCGGCTCAGATCCCCCTGGATTGGGATTCGCAACCAAATCTAATGTGACGTATTGATCTCTTTGGATCGAGTCGTGCCTGACAAAGCCTGAGTATCTTAAAGTGTTGAGGGAAAAGGCTGGGGAACAGAATAGGCTGATTAGGCTAATCACTCCTAGAATCCACCGACGGCTATGAACTGCTTCGCCACTCCACATAGTGAATAGACTTTTAGAACATTTGAGAGGGTGATTTCAACTTGATAATTAAAAACTCAAGCCCGCTTTGACGAGCTCAAGCCTAAAAAACAATGTAAAATTGAGGGGTTACTTTAATCCTTAATATTGAGGAGGCCATTTTTTAGATCCTCGGTAGGAGGATTTTTTCCCAGCCAAGTGGAGAGAAGTGCTTTGCCCCAGTTTCCTCCGGGCAAACTCCCTTTAAGAGCATTGTTAATCTTTAAGTCCGTTTTTTCTTCGGTGAAAACGTACTCGAAGGTGTCCCCTTCTTTTGCATTAGGCATCAGGTTTTTGAGGTCTGAAACTTCTTTTGAAAATTGGCTCTTAGTTTCTTCAAATGCTTTATCCCAAGCATCGTTGATTTTTTCTTGGGATACCTCTCGCATAAATTTCATCACGAGAACTTTGGGAGATTTAGACTCTAGTATCAGTTCCGGTTTTTGTGAGGTCTCAGAGACATAAAGCCCTGCCGCATAGACCTTTACTTTAAATATTGTCGCTTTTCGTAAACCCATTCCGTTGAGCTTAAGTTGGGTTCCTGAAACGGTGACTTGGTCTGGAAAAAAGACGTTTTCGATTTGCCCCGAAAAACTCAAACTTCCAAACAGAGCTAGACTCGCTAGAATCCAATATTTCATATTTCGATCTCCAAAAGGTACGGCTTTACTTTTGATACAACTCTACCAATCTTTACCGCTTTTTTAAAACCGGTACTTTGAATTAGCTCCAAGGCTTGGTCGGCTTGGGCTTCCGGTACCGACAGTAAAAGCCCTCCTGAGGTTTGGGGATCGAATAGAATTTTTCTTCTCCAGTCGGGCCAATCCTCTTGGGCTCTGGGTGACTCTTCCCAACGAATTTTTTCTGCGGTGTAATTTGCGTTGGTAGTGTGGGCTCGAGTTAAGAATCCCGCTTTTAAACACTCTTCAGCCCCGGTTAAAAAAGGGATGGAAGTAGCTTCAATCGTAAATGCGCAATGGCTTGCAGCTGCCATTTGAGTCGCATGACCTGCGAGACCAAATCCAGTGATATCCGTTGCACTGTGAATCTCAATCTCTTCTAGGGCGTCGATGACATCGTTTATTGTTGTCATACTTTGAATAGCCCCTTGAATCCAAGTTTCCTGGGCTTCCCCTTTTTTAAGGGCGGCGGTGATAGTTCCAGTGCCTAGGGGTTTTGTGAGAATCAGAACATCTCCCGGTTTAGCTCCGGCATTGGTCCAAGCTTTATCTTTTTTAACAAAACCACTCACAGAAAAACCTAGCTTTAAAGTTTCATCGTCGATCGTGTGTCCGCCGGCAAGGGCAACTCCAGCCTTGTTTAAAACGGACATGGCTCCATCCATGAGAGGACGAATTAAACTCAAATCCAGCTGGCTTGAGGGAAATGCCAGAATGGTCATGGCAGTTGCAGGCTTGCCTCCCATCGCATAGACATCGCTGATAGCATTAGCAGCTGCGATGGCACCAAAGTCATGGGGATCGTCGACAATCGGGGTGAAAAAATCCAAAGTCTGAACTAAATATCGTCCATCTTTTAAGTCCCAAAGGCAGGCATCATCCATGGTTTCATGGCCGACAATTAATTCTTGAGGGCGAAAAGATTTGAGGCCCGACAAAACCTCTTTGAGTTCACCTGCCGGAAGTTTGGCGGCACACCCGCCTTTTTTTACCGTTTGAGTTAAACGAATTTTTTCTGAGGGATTCATTTAGGGCATCCTTGTTGAAACTTTTTCAGTCAACCATGCTTTGACTTCATTTTTGTTACCACGAAAAACGACGGTCTGTTTCGAATTTTTTTTAGCTTGCGCATAGCCTTTGTCATAATAGCGGGTCAGAAGCAATTCGATCCAAGGTGTTTGCTTCTCAAGACTTAAAGGATCCGGCTTTCCTTCTGTGACCAGCCTCAAAGCTTCAGTGGTTTCTTTGCCACCTAACCTTTTTTCAAGAGCTTTAATGTTGCTCTCAAGAATCGGCCAGAGTTTTTCTGGGGAGCAACCTGAGGCGATGGGGTTTTTCACATACTCTTCAAAAATGGCGGATACTCTTTCCGAAAGAGGGGATTCTAAAATAACCAACGGGGCCAACTTCATCTGTTCTTTAAATGTGTGAGGAATAAAAACCTTACCGATGAGGGTACTTTCATTTTCTAAAATGATAGCTCCTTGTGCTTTGAATAACTGCATGCCCATCTGGTTTTCAAAAGTTTGTTGTCTAGGCTGCTCCTGTTTTTCTCCAGCGGATGAAACATAGTTTCCAAAGGAACTTCCTCTGTGGCGAGCCATGGCCTCGAGGTCTAAGATTTGAGCCGAAGAAATTTTTGCTTCTCGTTGCATCTCTTTAAGAAGAGCTGTTTTTCCAGAGCCGGTCATTCCGCCCATGACCCACATCTCTCTTTTTTTATTTAGCGTGTTAATGAGCTCGCGTCTTATGGCTTTGTATCCGGCGGTTATTTGGACAATTTCAATTTTATCGCCCGCAGCTTCTTGTAGCCAACCTGAGGCAAAGCGGGAACGAAGCCCTCCGCGCCAGCAAGTGACAGCGACTCGAGATTCGATTTGGCTTAACCAGTTTTTGATTCGGTTTTGTTTGTGAGGTTCGACCAGTTCT
>Ga0114973_10003727_pt1 | contig 10688 bp, 7 predicted proteins | sample M_140807_MF_Meta_FD_87025 | JGI IMG/M metagenome (GOLD analysis project Ga0114973, IMG submission 87025) | Freshwater microbial communities from Lake Montjoie, Canada to study carbon cycling - M_140807_MF_MetaG | ecosystem: Environmental > Aquatic > Freshwater > Lake | place: Lake Montjoie... | reverse complement strand
CTGTTAATAAATTAAGTAATAGTCCTTGTTTAATTGGTGGAGTAAGTGATGTTTATTTATATGATTTTTTTGTGAATAAATTATTTAAATTTAAAGGATTTATGGAATTTCATTCAACTAATAATTGCATGGCATATAAGAAAGAATTTTTAATTGCAAATAAGCATGATCCTGAAATTCAAGTAGGTGAAGAAAGAAGTTTTACAAAAGAATTTACAATTCCTTTAGTTAAATTAGATTCAAGAAAAACTATTATAGCAATAAGTCATAACTTTAATACTTTTAATAAAAGAGAACTTTGTTTAGGAGGTGCTTTAAAAACATTAAGTACACTTGTTGAAATTGAAGAACCAATTACAAATTATATTGAACCAGATATTTATAATATGATGAAAAAATTATATTACGTTGAAGAAAATAGTAAATATGATATTGTATATTTATTAGGTTATTTATCAAGAGGATTCAACCCAAAAGATAATGATTTAGAAGATAGTGAATACTCAATAGTAAAATTATGTGAAAGTTTTACTAAAAAAGGATTAAAAGTAGCAATATATGGAGAATTTAATCTAGAAAATGATTATGAATATAATAATGTTAATTATATACATTGGAAAAAATTCCCATATAATGAAAAATTTAAGATATTAATACTTGGGAAATCGTATGGAATTTTAAATGCTATGCCATTTAAGATAAATGCAAATAGAATTTATTGGGATTCATATGAAAATCCAGTTGGTAACAATTTATTAATTGACTTATATAAAAAAAATAAAGATAAAATACATAAGATATTTTTTAAAAGTTATTTCCATTATACTCAATCTTTAGAATATTTAGGAGATATTCAAAATTATGAAATTATACCAAGTGGTGTTAGAATGGATAAATTCTTACCAAATGCACATAGTGTTAAAAGACAACGATATAGATTTATTTATGATGCATCTTATGATAGAGGTTTAGAATTTATAATAACTGGAATATTTTCGGTAATAAAAAAAATAGAACCTAGAGCCGAATTACATGTTTACGGAGGTATGAATTATATTAAAGATGATAATTTTAAAAATAAAATGATTATGTTATTTTCAGAAAATGGAGTTACTGATCATGGAAAACAATCACTTGATATTATATCTAGAGAAAAACATTTATCAGAGTTTCATATTTATATATCAAATATTGTAAATGAAGTTGATTGTCAAACAATAAAAGAAAGTATAGTTGCAGGTTGTATTCCATTAACAGTAAATTTTGGAGTATTTTCTGAAACAGAAGGAATAAAACATTTAATGAATCACGAAGATCCAAAAATTATGCAAAGGTGTGCTTTAGAAATTTTAAAATTAGCTAAAGATATTAACAAATTAGAAGAAATTAGATCTAATTTTAAAAATAGTCCAACTATTCAAACATTAGATAGTTACTGTGAAGTATTAAGTAAACATATTCTATTATAGAATACTAATTAATTTTAATATTCAATTAAAAAATTCTTAAAATTCCAATCTGTAGTTTCCCCTATTGAGGTTGTTTTATTATTTTCAATTATTGATAATTTAAAATTATCTTTTTTATCAAAAATAAATTCTCCAAGAAAAGGTAGTTGATATGTTATTAAATACTCAGGAAGATCATCTGGTGACATCTTTCCTTTTTTTTCATTTCCTAAATCAATAAAATATAAAATACCAGATAAGTAGCCAGCCACAACTTGTACATTTGTTGCGTTAATAAATTCATCAATCTCATGATTAAATAAATCACGACTTTCTTGAATACTTAATAAAGATCCAATCCAATAAGAACTTTTATCTTTTAAATAATAAGTTAAACCTAATATATCTCTTCCATCAATAATTTCATCGGTTAATAATCTATAATTATCTTGTTTAACTTCATTATTTTGTTTTAATTCATCAACACTTAACATTGCATCATTAGAAGCATGATATACATAATATACAGATGGTTTATATTCGATATGTCCATTATTTTTAATAGTTAAAAATTCACCAATAGTATTAGATTCATCGTGTGGAATTAAATTTCCAACATATCTACCACAGATTGGAACCCAAGACTGCGCATAACTATAAATACCTATTTTGGAACATATTAAAAAATCTTCGTCGTTATTGATGATTTCACTTTTTATAAATTCGTCCTTTATTTTAGGTTCATGTGTACCCCATGAAATTTCTAAACAACTTAATCCTTCTCCATAATATGAATCAACTGTCATTGACCAAGTATTACAATATTCGCCAAGTTTCTTTGGATTATTTGTACGTTGTGTATCTTTTTCTGAAATATGTATTGTTTGTACACCTAATTCTTTAGCTAGTAAATTATATTCTTTATTTTTTATAGATATATTTCGCTCTTTTGCTATTTTTAATAAACCAAACTTTGTCCATAACGATACATTACCAGGATTACATCCCATTGAAACAATACCGTTAAAATTTTTATTAACTATTGTTTTATTAAATTCATTAATTCTTTTATGTATTTGTCTTATAGATAAATAATTAAAAAGTTTTTTTGTACCATATACTTCAAACTTGTCCCATTCTTGAATACATGATGAGATATAATTACAACCTCGTTCTTGTGATAGTTTCATAATGTCAATTGTTGATATATTATCAGCTACATCGATAATTAAATCATTAAATGATAAATTTTTTAGTATTTGTAGATAGTTATGCTGATTTAATCTTGTTTTAATAATACTTATTCCTTTGTTATTCGGACATAACTTGTTTAATTCCATATTAATATCTCTTTCATCAATGATGGTTATATTTTTAATGTCAATAACTAACATTTTTAATAATATCCAAAATAATGGTCTACCAACTGATCCAAAACCAATAAAATAAATTTTATTATTAAAGATTATTTTTTTATTTAATATTTCATCAAATTTTTGTTTTCTCTTTTCTTTACTATCATATTTTTTAAAAACATATTTTTCATTCATATCTAAAATATTTTTTATGTATAAATCTTTATTTACTGAATAATCTTTATTATTCATTAGTTAATCCTATAAAAAATATTTCTAAATTAAATAAAAAAATTTTATTAATTAGATTTATTTATAATTATATAGTGATGTTACTTCACTATAACTTAATACTCTATTATATAAACGAAAATCATCAATTGCACCATTATAATAAGGATCAATATCCCAGTTACTTTTACCAATATAGTTAGTAGTTAACGTAATTGGTTGTGGATAACCACCATTTGAATAAGTTTTTATTAGTTCTCCATTTATATAATAATTCCAAATACTTGTAGCACTAGCATTTGGTGCAGGTGTTAATGTCCAAACACTATGATACCAAGTATTATTTACAAATACCATTGGAGAAGCATTAGGTTGTAAGACTGGTGTATTTCCATTATAAACTGACAATCCATTACTTGGTGATTGTAACCAATTATTATTAGCACCACCATTACCAAAATCAAAAAGTCTTGACCATCCAATAGAATTATTTGTTTTAAACCAATATGCAATAGTTAAACCATTATTTCCGGGTGTAATATTAGGTAATTGTAAATATTGACTTTTAGAACCATCTAATAATAAAGAACCATTACCTACTTTATAATCTGACGATTGTATAGATGCACCTGATTTTAAGATAGCATCATACTTACCAGTTGCATAATTCATAACATTATCATTCTGTATATCATTTACATCAAATTTATAAAACAATATTAACGAAGTATCCTGATTCAATTTAGGTACAACAGAATTATTTTGGGAATACATAAAAATACATCCACAACAACAAATTATAATAAAAATAATAATAATTATTACTATTGTTTCCATATATATATATAATAGTTGATAAAATAATTTATTTAATTTTATATATTTTTACAATACTTTATCTAATCATAAAATATATTCTTTATCTTCTTATTTTTTGTAAATATTTTTATATTTTGTTAAATACCGTATAGTTCACGATATTGATTAACACGATCGCGGATAGTATTAATATTATCAAATGAATTACATATATTTCCATTAATGCAATAATGAACTAACATATTAGGAATACCTATAACTTTCGGATCATTAATATCATTACATTGAATAGTTCCATCAATACAACCTACATGAAATTTACCGCGCTTTGATTCTTTACCAGGTGTTTCTTTTCCAACATTACGAACTTCTTTCCTAACTGATCCATCAATATTAGTAATTTCAAATACTTGTTGAGAACTTTTCATTGCAAACCTTTCTGTATCACGATTAATATTTTGAAGAAGATTACCACCAATGCCAAATATAATGTTAGTAGCACACCAACCATCTCTGACCATATAATCAAGAATATCTTTAATCTTTGGTATATTAAGTCCGTCTCCATAAATTACCTTATATTGTTTAGGTAGTACCTTGAATCCTCTATTATTAACAGTAATAAATTGTTCTAGATTTTTACCCATAATACTAAAAATAGTACTAATGGTTTCAGCAGGAGACATTTCAGATCCATCATCATTAAGAAGTTGTGAATCAGGACGAATTACATATGTACCATCACGTGTCATAATAAGATCTCGAAGTTTACCTGATGTTACCGTCTCAACATTTTTACGAAGATCGAAAGTATCTGCAACAACTGAAAGAATACCATTAGGATAAACTTCTAGTAGATTCTCAATAAAATCAAATTCTCCATCACGACCTCTTGAAAATGCTTGATTATGTTCACATGCTGCAACAGAATATCCAGCCATTTCATTAAGTGTTTTTGAATTAATCATAGTATCAACTATTGCTGGAATAGTATCACTACCCATAGTGACATAGAGTGCTGCACCTCCACCGATAATAGCTGCATCTTCAGATGTACAACCACGATAACCAAAATCTTGTATAGCAAAAGGAAGCCAACCATTCATAACTTCAGGTGAAGCAGTAGTTTTCAAAGCATCTTTAATTACCTTGCTAAAACCTAATCCATTAGTAGCTACAGTACTAGGATACCAATATGCTTTTTGAACTAACCCTTCGAAATGTGAAACAAGTTGTGCACAATCTTCGTCTGTACTTTCAAGTGTACAAATTGGAACTGCAATTGGAATTATTGTTCCATCAGGGATCGCTGACAACTTAAGTGGTAGACATCCATTATATTCAAACACAACTTTTAACCATGGTAGAGGATTAAAATGGTACTTACCTGAGTGTGTAGGGGTACTAAAATGTCTTGAATAAAACCAAATTGCTTCCATGATATGCTTTTCAGTTAGTCTAATAGTTGCTAGTGTATTTGCAATACGTTGAGTTCCAGCAACAACAATATAAGGATCTCGTGCACCTTTCCTTGGTTCGATAAATGCATACATATCAACTAGTCTTTGTTTATCACCATTTTTATCTGGTTTGACATCATTAAACATATTAAACTGTGATCCTTTATAAGAATCTGTTTGTAGGATAGGGTTATCTTGTTGATAACTATGATTACATTCTAAACTTTCCACATAATCAATATATTCTTTACACATTGGATCATTTGTACGTAGTTCATTCCAAAAAACAGCTTTATTACCTGCTTCCATATACTTTTTACTAAAATCAGATACAAGTTCTGTTTTACATTCAGATTTTTCAGTAGAAATCATATTATATTGATAATTAGGTTTACTCATTTTTTTTTCAATTTTTTTTATTTAACTTAAAAAATTGATTTTTTTTTTTTTAATTTACACATTAATAAGAACTTATGAATTCAATTGAAACTTTAGTTCAAAATATTCACAAAAGTAATTGTGATACAAATTGTAAAATAGTAATGGCTATTACAGGAGGTGGATTTTCTAGTTTTAACTATTTAATGAGTCAACCTGGTGCATCAAATACTGTTCTAGAAATTATATGCCCTTATATGCGTGAAGCTGTTGATGAATTTACTAAAATAGAAATAAAATCATATACATCTAAAGAAACTACTGACCAAATGGCATATATTGCATTAAATAGAGCAAAAGAACTTACAGTAATGTCTAAAACAAATTTAAATGATTTAGGATTAATCAATAAATGTATAGGAATTGGTGTAACATCTGCATTAAGATCCTCTACATGGAAACGAGGAGGGCATAGATGCTATATTACTATTTTAACTAGTAATATAAAACATTGTTTTTACCTTAATCTGTTTAAAGGTACAGAAGAATCTCCTTATCGTTCTAGAAATGAAGAAGATATTGTATGCGGAACACTAATTATTCAAGCTATTGCATTAAGTTTAGGTATACTTGATATGAAGGATATCGTTATTGATAAAAATGATACTTTTACACATGATATTGAAATTTTAGAAGATCCTCTTGATGCATTAATTAAGAATGAATCAGTTAAAAGTATTTTATATTTACCAAATGGTGAAATGCTAACGAATGTACCTATTCATAAACTTAAAAATAAAGTCCATATGGTACCTGGTAGTTTTAATCCGCTTCATAGTGGACATACGTTATTATTGGAGCAATGTTGTAATTATGATACAGAACAAGGATGTAGCAATGGTATAGAAAAAGGTAGCAATGGTGTATATGAATTATGTATTTCTAATGTTGATAAAGATACATTAGATAAAACTGAAATTTTAAAAAGATTAGAACAATTTAAATCTTCAAATAAGTATCCTGTAATTTTAACAAATACACCAACATTTTCTCAAAAAGCTGAATTATTCCCTGGACTAGATTATTCTATTGGAATTGATACAGCACTTAGATTAGTTGATCCATATTATTCACATAATGATGAAGAATTAATGATAAAAAATATTTTGAAAATGATCTTTAACGGCACAAAATTTTACGTAGGTTCAAGAATTTATGAAATATGTAAATTACCAGAAAGATATAAAATTAATGTAGATAAAACAGAATTATTATCATTATCTTTGATTAGTGAATATTTACATCCGCTAATTAAAGATGGTTTTAAAGAAATTGCTGATAATAGTATGAAAGATATTTCATCGTCACTAATTAGAAAATCATAATAAAATTACTACCTTATTAATTATTATATATCAATATACTTAATACGAGTAAATGAATAAACAAAATTTATTTATTTTATTAGCTAAACAAAATAGTTTAAAATATTACAAATCAATTCAACTACCATGTGAAAAAAGAATATATAATATAAAAATAAATAGAATTTGTAAAGATAAATTAAATATAAATACACTTAGCAGTATTGATAAAAAAAAAACTGTAATTACACTACCAAAGAAAATTGATTTACGATCTAAATTTCAACCAGTATTTGATCAAGGAAATATAGGTTCATGTACTGCGAATGCTTTATGTGGATTGATTGGTTATTTACAACCATTAATGATAGGTTCAAGATTATTTTTGTATTACAATGAAAGAGATACTGATGTTAATACTACAATTGATACTGATACTGACGGCGGTGCTTATTTATCAGATGGTATAATTTCTTTACAAAAACATGGGATCTGTCAAGAATTAGATTGGCCTTACATAGTTGAAAAGTTTGATGATAAACCAAATGATGATTGTTATAAATATGCAAGTAAACATACTGTATCACAAGTAGAAAATATTAATAATGATATATTTCAAATGAAAAATAATTTAGCAAATGGTAATCCATTTGTAGTTGGAATTGCTATTTATTCATCATTTGAATCTGTAAAAGTAAAAAAAACAGGTATGGTACCAATGCCAACTATTAAAGATATATTTTTAGGAGGTCATGCAGTTGTATGTGTTGGATATGATGATAGTAAACAAGTTTGGATAATGAGAAATTCTTGGGGTACATCATGGGGAGACAAAGGTTATTTTTACTTACCATATTTATATTTACTTTCATCTTCATTATCAACTGATTTATGGTGCATTAAAAAAATGTAATAATATATTAACCAAAATTATTTATTTTTTTTTGAATGTATTTTCTTAAATGATATCTTATGGATGAATCACTTATATCTTTAGAAATATCATCATTAATACATAATTCATTTTTTGTGTGAATATATATATCAACTAAACTTGGTTTATATGCTTTCATTTCTTTTCTAGTTGATATGTAACTTTGTAAAAATAATTTTTGTGATCCTTTTTGAAAGTCTAAATAGTTTCTTGCTGGTGTAGTTGAACGGATAAACCTTCTATTATTAAATACACATATATCTCCTTTAATATATTGGATGCTAAATTTATGTGGTAACGCATATTTAATCATAAAATCTTTTATCCATATTTGTGATTCTTCTTTAGATAGTCCAACTATATTTTCAAAGAAAGAGGGTTGTATTAAAACTCTTGGTAATTGTGTTTGACTTTCTGCTTCATATACTATTGGGATAGATATATCATTGTCTTCAAAAAATTCATCTGCATCTTTAATAATATATGTACCAGAATAATCCATTATTTTATTTCCAAAAAAAAAGTTCTTCCTATTATTTTTAATAATCATATTCATACAACTTAGTTTAATATTTTCAGGTAAACAAGTCCATATTTTTTCACCTGATATGAATTCAGTTTCTCCTCCAAACAATGGAGTATCAATAACATTAAAACCTGTAATAATAGGTGGATTTTCCTCAGGATGACCTAATAAATCTGTATGCCATACATAATTATTGATAAATTGTTTATTTGGTTGAATAGAAATATTTGTAATATTAAACAGTTGTTCTGCCTTATAGTTTCCATTGAATGTAATACAATTATCTATTAATAATGAATCATTATTATTACTAAATAAATTTAAAAAATTAATAAATTCATTCGGTTTTAAATAGGCTAATGGATTTCTAAATATTAGTAATGGATAATCCTCAAATATTTTTTGTAAATCATCAACTTTATTTTCATTTTTAAAATCGTAATTATATATATAAGCACACTTTGATTCTATAGGATGTTGTATTATATTGTATGCTAATGTTATTGATGGTATTATATTAGTTATTAATATTATTATAATGGTTATTAATAATTTCATTAACATTAAAAAAAATATTTATTTATATGAATATTATTTGATATAAACAAATATTTAATAATAATTCTATGATTAATCTTTTTATTGGATTTTTTATAGAAGATTCTAATTATATTGATGCTATTAAAGATACTTTTTTAAAAGATATTAATATTGATTATAGATTTTTTAGTAATAAAGATATTGATGGTTGTATTGAATTAAATAATTATTATGAAATATTTTCATGGGTTAATAAAAAAATAAATCCCAAGTTTCTATTCCTTTGTAATCAAGATGTTTATATAAATATTAATAATTTATTAAAATTAATAGAAACATTAGATAGCAGCATGGCACTATATGTAGGAGGACATGGTGATTTTAGAACATTAGGAGAAAATAAATTTTATTTTCATTCGCCTAATCCAGGGATTATATTATCAAATGCATCATTAAAACAGTTATCAAATTCCAATTTACTAATTGAATATAATAATATTTGTAAAAAAAATAAATCGAATCTTATTAATATTGGAGGCGTTGCAGTAGGATACCATGCTTGTTTATTTGATTTTAAATTAATAAATGATCAAAATATTTTTTACTGTAATTACGATGGATATCCTTGTCATAGAGGCGAAGTTAATAAAGATGAACTAATATCTTGTAGTAATATGAGTTTTAAAGATATTTATAATTATTACAAAATAATCAATAAATTTAATAATAAAAATTGTAATGATGGAAAACTTAGATTAGTAATATACCCTAGCGGTGGATTAGGAAATATATTATTTCAATACTTTCATGCTATGAACTTATCAATTGAAAAAAATTATGAATTATTTTTTGTTAAAAATTTAAATTATTGGAGAGGTGATATTAATAAATATAATTTATTTAATGATTTAAATTATATTGATGAAGGTCAAATAGTAGAAGATGAATTTATAAGATTAAATGAGTCGGTATCTTATTATAAGCCTTTTGAATTATTAGAAAATACTAATTATATTTTATATGGTTACTTTCAGTCATATAAATATTTTATAAATAATATTGAAACTATTAAAGAAAGATTACTATCAAATGTTAATGATGATTATAATCAAATTAAGGTATATTATAATAGATTATCTATGAATAAAAAATGTTTAATACATGTAAGAAGAGGTGATTATTTTATGTATCCTAAATTACATCCAATATGTAGTGATGAATACTATATTGATGCAATCAATAAGATTAATAGTATAAATAATGATGTAACATATTTACTATTTAGTGATGATATAAAATTTATAAGTGAGTGGTCTATTATTAAAAATTATAAATATAAAATAATAAATGAAGTTGATCCTGTTAAAACATTATTGTTAATGTCATTATGTGATTATTTTATTATTGCCAATTCAACTTTATCATTATGTGCTTATTTTTTAAGAGATACAAGTGAATCAATATTAATTGGTCCTAAAAATTGGTTTGGTCCTGATGCACCCAAACATAAATTAGAAGATATTTTACCACCAGAAACTATTATTATTTAATTATAATTTGTAAAATAGTTTCTAATTTACCGCGCTCTCTCTCTCCGCACTATTATAAAAGTGTATATCCATTTTTCCACTTT
>Ga0114973_10003726_pt1 | contig 10689 bp, 10 predicted proteins | sample M_140807_MF_Meta_FD_87025 | JGI IMG/M metagenome (GOLD analysis project Ga0114973, IMG submission 87025) | Freshwater microbial communities from Lake Montjoie, Canada to study carbon cycling - M_140807_MF_MetaG | ecosystem: Environmental > Aquatic > Freshwater > Lake | place: Lake Montjoie... | reverse complement strand
CTTGACCCGATTTGCCTCACACGTAACGGTGGTTCATCGAAAAGATCACTTAAGAGCCTCTAAAATCATGCAGGAGCGAGCTTTAAAAAATCCGAAAATTAGCTTCATTTGGGACACAGAGGTTGTTGAAGTGCTCGGAGCGGATGCAGTCACTGGGGCTCGCCTAAAAAATCTAAAAACAGGAGCTGTCAGCGAAATCCCATGCGAAGTATTCTTTGTAGCCATCGGCCACGAACCCAATACCAGTTTTTTAAAAGGTCAAATGGATCTAGATCCGAAAGGTTACATTGTTCTGCCAAAGCGGCCCACCACAGCAACTAACCAGCCGGGCGTTTTTGCTGCGGGGGACGTTCAAGATACCGTCTACCGACAAGCGATCACTGCAGCAGCTTCAGGGTGTCAAGCAGCTATCGATGTAGAAAGATATTTGGAAACTTTGCACTAAAAATTTTCTCAGGGAGGGCCCTATGAAGTTTGACTACACTCCCGAAAATATAATTTCGGTCTGTCACAACGAAATTTCTCTTTTAAAAAACACTTTAGACAAAGTGGGAAAGCTCACAACTGAGGACTGTATTTTTCAAAATACAGTTTTAGAAATCGAGAAAGCCACTAGCTTTTTCGGGAACAAACTAAATCCCATTCTTTTTTTAAAGTATGTTTCTCCCTCAATCGAGGTTAGAGAAGCAGCTGACACCTGTGAAAACTTAGTTCAACAGTTATTCGTAGATATCTATACCAGAGAGGATCTGTTTTTAGCCTTAAAATCTTGTGAGAAAACAAAAGAAACTCTTGCCGTCCAGGAAGCTAAGCTTTTAGATGAATATCTAATCTCTTTCAAAAGAAATGGGTTGGAATTAACGGCTTCAGATAGAAAATTTTTCATTGATAAGAAAAAACGATTAGTTGCTATTGAATCAGAGTTTGCTAACAGACTAGTCAATGAAGAAGCAAGTTTCGAAGTATCTCTGGAACAGCTCGCAGGCCTGCCTCAAAGCTTCATCGATTCTTTAGAAAAAACCCCATCGGGCAAATTCAAACTCACGATGTCCTATCCTCACTATTATCCCTTCATGCAGAATGCTCAAAATGCTGAGGCAAGAAAAGAATTCGAGTTTAGATTTAATAATCGCGGGGGAGATGCTAATCGTCTTTTACTCGAAGAGGCTATATCGTTGCGAAGTGAACTGGCTCAACTCTTGGGTTATGCCACTCATTCTGATTTCGTATTAGAGCGGAGAATGGCTAAAGGTACTAAACAGGCCAGATCCTTTCTGGACAATCTTATCCAAAAACTCTTACCCAAAGCCGAAATAGAATTGGCTGAGATGTTAAAAGAAAAAAAGAAAGAGTTAGGCTCTTCGCAGACCAGCATTAATGCTTGGGATTGGCGCTACTACGAAAATATTTTAAGAAAAACAAAATACAATATTGATCCTCAGATCATCAAAGAATACTTCCCTATACAAGTAGTTCTTCACGGGATGTTTGAGATTTATCAGGATCTTCTCGGGTTAAAATTTGTTGAGGAGCCCTCGGCAGAAGTTTGGCATCCCAGCGTAAAAAAATATCGAATCGAAAGAGAAAAAGAGATCGTCGCCTATTTTTACATGGATCTTTTTCCCAGAGCTGGGAAATATGGTCATGCAGCAGCTTTTACTTTAGTCAGTGGCTTTAAGCGAGAAGATGATAGTTATGAGCTTCCGGTGTCTTCGATCGTAGCCAATTTCAATCCGCCAACCCCAGAAAATCCCTCTCTTCTACCTCACAGTGACGTTGAAACATTGTTTCATGAGTTTGGCCATATCATGCACCAAACCCTCACTAAGGCTAAGTATGCCACATTTTCTGGAACCAACGTTAAGACGGACTTTGTCGAAGCCCCTTCGCAGATGCTTGAAAATTGGGTTTGGAAGAAAGATCCTCTTCAGAAACTTTCCGGTCATTATCAAAATAATAACAAAAAACTTCCAGATGAAATCATAGAAAAAATGATTCAAGCCAAACGCCTGAATGTGGGCCTCCAAACACTACGTCAACTCGCTTTTGCCTCCATAGATTTGGATTACCATTCCAAATCCAAAGTAAACACGACTGAAGTCTACGCAGCACGCATGAAGGATGTAATGCTAATACCCATCCAGGAAGGCACTATGCCTCAAGCAAGCTTTGGCCATTTAATGGGGGGATACGACTCCGGTTACTATGGCTATATGTGGTCCAAAGTTTTTGCGCAGGATATGTTCACGCGATTTGAAACCGAAGGACTTCTAAATTCGAAAACAGGCAAAGAATACGTCGATTGGATTTTAAAACTAGGTGGAGAAAAAGAGCCTATCGAGCTCATTACTGGGTTTCTAAAAAGAGAACCCAGTAACGAGTCTTTTTTAAAAAGTATCGGTCTTTAGTTCCGTTCTTCTAACCACAACTTGCAGAGATTTCCGTAAGTGGTTGCCATTCTTTGGGAAGCTTCTTCTCTGGTGCATTTCTTCTCGCGATAAAGTTTCAATGGTTCCCAGAAAACTGTTCTGCCCACCGCAAATCCGATAACCCCCTCAACATTAGCCCCAACTTTTAACCATTCACGGACTTTGGCCTCGTTTTCCCCTCTTCCCAACACAATACAACCTACGTGGGTTCGGCCCCCGGCCCTTGCAGCCGCACAGACTCTCTGAAAATCTTCACGTTTGTCCAAACCTTCCAGCTTCCAAATGTCGGCCTCAACGCCGTGTTTTTGAAGATCTTCGATAGCTTTAACCATCAAAGAAGGACGAATGTTTAAATCATAGGCAGCTTTATCTCCACCGCAGCGACTCAATTGTTCCTGGGTGGGTGGCACTAACAACTCAAACATGTACTTTTTGTTAGCTTTGTCTAAGTACCGAGAAAGCTCAGCAAGTTTCGTAGCTTGTCTTTCGTTAAGCTGTCGATCACCTTCGGGATTATATCTGACCAAAACTTTGATAATCTCAGGCTGATATTTTTCAATGTGTTCTTGGTAGTTAGGATATTCAAAGTCAAATTCATCCTGACCACTTTTTTCAACGCAGATACAAACAGTGAAGCCGGAACTCTTAGCCTTTTTAATCACATTTTCGCCAAATTGTTCATCAACTAAGACCCCCATCATTTCCCGGGGTAGGCCACTTTTAACCGCTTTTTCAAAACCTTCAAAAATGATGTCTTTATAAGAAGCTATTTCTTTCGTTTGCTCTGGAGTTGGGGTTCCTTTAATACCAAACATTTTTTCTTGAAATGAAGCCCTGTGATCAAATGGCAATACTAAAAGCTGTTTTTGATAACCGCGTTGTTTTTGCGTGTCGGCCATGATTTCTCCTTCAAAGCGATAGAATTTAATCTGGTGGTAAAACTAGTCCAATTTCGGACATTTAGCAACTTCAGCCCCGGCAACCGCAACGTAACTCGTCGCATTATTTTCTTTGATTCAAATTCAGATCTGGTGATTGTTTTTTTTAACCAGCCTGTGCTATCGTTTAATTTCCCAATGAAACATTCATCACTTACAGAGTTTCTTGAGTTTCTTAACAAACAAGATGCCAAGAGCTTTAAAACAGATATCGTCGATAAATACTTAGCGGCGCATTCTATCGACCACGAAGAATTTCTTCCTTACACTTTTTTTAGAGAAGAAACCTACGGAAGAAATTTAGTCGCCAAAAATGAATATTTCGAACTTTTGGTTCTTACTTGGCTTCCCGAACAACGAACGCCTATTCATGACCATGGAGATCAGCGTTGTTGGGTTCTCATGGAGCTAGGAAGTCTCACTTTTAAAAATTATGAACCTGTAGGTCCTATAACTGATGGCAAAAAGTTTAATTTGAAGCCCTCCGGTAAAGCCGAAACTATAAAAGCTGGACCTGAGGCTATCTATATTGATGATAACATCGGCCTTCACTCGATTGCTAATGGGTCTAGAAAACCGGCAATCAGCGTTCATCTTTACGCAGGCCCCATTCCCAAATGTCGAGTTTATAACGAAGCTTTAAAAACTTTCGAGTGGGCCGAATCGGAATATTTCACCTTCTCCGGGAATACCTGGACGGAAACAATTCAAGAACTTCACTAGTTTTTCTTAACTAAAGTCGAGCAAATTTCCGGTTGGAGCCGTTACCATCGGCAAAATTTTATTCAGCGTATTTCCATTAAGAATCTTCTCATAATAGGAAATGTATTTGTCGGCCATTAACTTGTAATGAAATTTAGATAAAGCCCAATCCCGACACCGTTGAGGAGAATAGCAATCTAGGGTCCCCACTGCCTCGACCATCTCAGCTTCTGATAAACAGATTTTTCCAACCTCTGAATTAATGAGTTCGGGCAAGGAACCAAAAGGGGTGGTAATTACTGGGGCTCCACTCACCAAAGCCTCAACTACAGCGATTCCAAAAGGCTCATGCCATAATACAGGGAAAAGCAAACCAGCGGCTTTCGAGAGCCAATCGGCTTTAACTTTACCGTCTACCATTCCCTCCCAAAACACTCCACGCCAACCATTGAAGAACTTTCGTTCGCCCCCCATGATGTGAAGTGTTCGTTGGCTCTTGCGCGCAATTCGAATAGCCCCTTTAACGTTTTTTACAGACCACGAAGCTTTCGCTAAAAAAACAAGGTAGTTGTCCCTTTGGACTTCAAAAAGATACTCATCTGGGTCCAATCCGTTATAAACAAAAGCCGAGGCTCCATGCCGATAAGCATGGTTCTGACTGACAAACACGGTGTTAATAGAAAATTTTTCCCCTACTTTTCCATTACCACCGATAGTTACCAAATGCGGTCGATCGGGAATCTCTGAAGGGGTATTAAAATAATGCAGAATATCGGCAGGTAAGCGATCCAACCCATTTTCTTCATAAGTAACCACTTCAGCGTAAGGACACTGGCTGCCTGGAGCACAGGCCAACACAACCTGAATTCCCCTTTCAAATAGCCCTTTAGCTATCCACCACACTAAACGTTCGGTTCCGCCATAACCCTGAACTGGAAACTTAGCATCATGTAGAAGTGCGACTTTCAAAGTAATTCGACGTTAATGAAATTTATAAAAACAGGCAAGCAGTCATTGCCAATTAGAAGAAGACTTTTTACAAATAGGGATGTCTAAAAAATACGATTTCAATATCAATAAACTTCTCACCCTTCAGCGAAAGTTCGTTAAAGATCGCGAATGGGATGCTTTCCACACCCCGAAAAATTTGAGTATGGCCTTGGCTGGCGAAGCAGGTGAGCTCGTTGAAATATTTCAGTGGCTGACAGCTGAGGAGTCTTTCCAGGTAATGAATGAAGCCACAAAATCGACTCAAATTAGACACGAGTTGGCCGACATTCTTTACTATACCTTAAGAATCGCTGACCGACTTAATGTGGATTTAGAAAAAGCCATGATTGAAAAGCTCAAACAAAACGAAAAACGTTACCCAGTGAAACTTTCAAAGGGTAACGCTAAAAAATATACAGAGTTAAAACGGAAGAAATAACTATTCTGCGTAAGCGAGCTCTGAAGCGGAAGCGCTATAAGCTCTGAAAAGATGTTCATCAGCTTCTCGAACCCACTCTTTAAGATATTTAGCTACCCATTTTCTAAACTCGGGAGAAGAAGTCGAGATATCTCTAGGGTCTTTCCCCATCAACTCAACTTTCTGGATCATTTCAAATCTCAAACCTTTTAGAAAAAGTGCAGCCCCTCTAGGATTTTTTCTTTTTAGGGAATCAAAAAGCTTAACTAGTTTGGCAGAGTTATTTCGGTCAATATCCCTACCGATATCCGAAACAAACTTAAGATAGACTGGATAAGAATCTAAAATGTTATTGGTCGTTCTCTCGGTTTCTACTAAAGGAAACTTAGAAGAAGAAAGATTGCGTGAAACATAAGAAGACTCGAGAGAGCCTCCAAATGCCGTCCCAGTACTTAGTAGAAAAGTAACAGTCCCTAACAGAAGCATCTTTAAAGGATTGCTTCCCTTTCGAAGCACTAAGCTCCAATGACGGGATTTTCTATTTTTACCTATACCGGCCAAACCTAAAAAGTTTAATGAGCTGCGTTTCATGCAATCTCCCCCCAATTTTCGAAAAAGCCATAATTCAACAAACGTACCACCTCTCCAAAAACTCCGACCGAGGCTGATTTAATGATGCCGTTAAAGTTTTTGACGGATGGATAACAATTTTTGTCTGAAATGCCGCCGTTGTTTGTCACTCTTGTCACAAAATCGTCAGCTGTTCAGCCTTAAAACAGGCTGGAACACTGCTTGCTTGTGTCCGATTTGCCATTTGCAGATTGCGATTGGCTGCAGATTTGGGGGAAATCGGTGAAAGCTAACTCAAAAGACATTAATCACTCGAGCAAAGCTAAAAGAGTGATTTCAGCTCTTGGAATAGCAACTCTATCTATTCTGTTAGTCTCTGCCTGTGGCAACAAAAGCAGCTCAACTTCTGCTCCAGCCGCTGCTGCCCCTGTTGTTCCTGCAACTCAAGGAACTCTATTAGAGGAAAGTCTTCCCGGAAATTCTCTTCTCAACGGAACTACAAGCACCTCAGCCTTCAAAACAATGAGCCAAAATTTAACAGGTTTAGTTAACTTTACCGTCGTCGAACAAAAAGCCTACGACTATATGATCACGCCTCCCACAACAGGAGCTACGTCCACTTTTACACGCCAAGAAGGTAAGAGCCAAAATCCTATTCCGGTTACATATCAAGGACAAGCTGGCTCGAACGGTATCTGGGGAAGAATGGCTGTTACTATGGTAGCCCCTCCTAATGTTTCAGAACTCGCTCGAACATTTATCTTTCAATACCAACTGAATATTTATGGTTTAATCCTGACCAGTACCGACCAAGTAGCCTTATTCAAGGCCACCAACTCGAGTCCGTATGCGACCGATTTTCTCAAGGTTAATTACACGACCAAAAACCCAACGATTCAAAGATTTAGAATTAGCCAACTCAGCCCATTTCCGGTTTCGGGGATTATTCCTCAAAACGCAGGAAACAATTTGGGAGGTAGTTGGTTGAGCGTTATCAGTCAAAAAATTACAACAAGCTTTCAGTATCAGAATTGAAGCAACTTCACGAGAGGAGAAACCATGTCACTAGCAACCAAGTTATTAGGTCTAATCGCAAGCGGAGGACTTGTCTTTTCTGCATTAGCCCAGGAACCCATTACCGAACCCGTTACTCAGGTTATTAAAGAAGTAAAACCCTTTAGAACCTTCATCACAATACAAAAATATAATTTAGAAAACTCAGGAAAGTCGGCTGATAAAACTTTCAATGCAAGAATCGAATTAAGTTTTCCAAATGGCAGTACAGTCTCTTTACCAGAAGGCGGACACCGTTGGCCCATTGGAAACGGTCAAAGCCAAGAAATCAACCGAACATTCGAAGTGCCTTGGTCTCTAGTTCAGAGCGATTCTACTAAGTTTACTGTCGCGATTTTACGTTCGGGATCCACTATAGCTCCTTGCGAGTTTTCAGCCGAACAATTGAGCCAATTTAATCGAGGATATGTTTGTCATACCGATGCTGGTATTCAAGCTGACCAAGGGACACCCCAGGATAAAATCATTCGAGAATCGGTATTTGTGAGAGTTTTCACCGATAGAAATTCGAATCCAACTGAAGTCCCAAAAGACGCTATCGCTCTGAGAAATTAGTAGCGCTAGCTTTTAAAATTCAGATCGTGCTATGTGGCGGGCAAGCACTTGCCCGCTCATAACACTAAATACGGCATGAGCCATGACCGGATTTTTCTTATTCGCATCCAAAACTGAAACATTGTAAGCAATTTCTCCACGGAACTTTCCTGGTTCAACATAAATGACGATCGAATCCGCTTCCGAACTTCCCCCAGTTGCTGAGAACTTATAAGTTTGTTCCTGCCCCTCAATGACTTCGGCCAAAGAAAGCCAACTATCGCGATTCAACTCAACTTTTTCGATGGGGTGGTAGCTATTGGATAAAACTGCAACTTTCCCTAATGAATTAATTTGGAGTTCAATTTCCATCCCGACTACCGGAATCTCATTCTGCGAAACCTCATACTTAACTCGCATGCCCATTGGGTTTTCTATCACCCGACCTTTTAACTGATGATAAGGGCGAATGAGAAATAAACTTTCATTCCCTTTGATAAACCGTTCTCCGGCGGCCAAAGCATCCGATGGGGTTTCAATCTTCACAGGTTGTTGAACCCATTGGAACAGGCTAGCTGTGGCTTTTTTTTGTAACGGAACTTCACTGGCAAAGTTAGACTGGGGGACAATTGAATGATTAAAAAAAGTAATATTCTCCTCGAAAAAATAAACTGCCATTAAAATTATCAGTAATAAAAATGTCTTTTTCACAATCCCCCCTGCACCACAGTATCGGGACCATTTTCTGATTTGATTCTTAGAATAAATCGACTTCCCTGATAGTTTCCATTAGGCGCAACAGATCCTTGAACGGAATAGGAAAGTGGAAGAGGTCCATTTTCTCCCACAGTAATTGTTTTTCCCGAGCCCAAATCCCCGTAAGCCTGTTGATAAATAGTCGGCGAAAAGCGACCATCTAGTGATTCCAAGCTTATTCTCACGTTTCTTGCGCTCTGTGCGTTTGGATTACTCAGTGTAAAACTAAAGGAAAACTCATTAGTCCTTTGGCCTTGATCGTTTTTCAACCAAACAAGTTTGGCCCTTAAAACCAAAGGGTAAATAAAAGGGGGAACGTCACTAGGAAAGCCCCTCGAGGAAAAAGCACTAGCAACCGATCGACCATGAATTCCACAATTGAGAGTCTCATCGGCTTGAAGCAGAGCAGTTTTTAGCTCGGTAACCGAAGTATCTCGTTTCAAAAGGGAGGCGGCAGCGAAAATCATCCTATCCGCGTAGTATTGGCCCTCACCAGGATTTTCTTTAACAATCTGTTTTCTGATATCCCAAAGAACTCTAGTACACCATTCTCCGATTCGATATCTATCTAGATTCTTTCCAGAAGGATCAAATTGAGAGACTCTACTAAAATTATCAAAGTCATCATTTCTATACTCAGCAGATCTTAAGGGACTGCCTGCAGGGTAATCAGCAAAATTTCGGGCTACCCATCTACCCAAGTAACCTCTTCCGGAGAGGCTCTCCGCGCCATAATCCGCCATACATTCATGAATCGCTCCACCTTCGGTAAAAACTGCTCCCGAATCTCCGGCAAAATCAACGCCTCGTTCAGACGTTATGCTTTCCAAAAAATAATGGCCGAACTCATGCCAATAGATATCGCGGTCCTCTCTTGGTGCGTATGCTGTATCACCAAAAAGTTTTAGTTCTCTGGGTAGATTGGGGTCGAAATAATTATGATCATAAAAAGCATTCACATCGGCGGGATTATTAGTAGAGCCTTCACTTTTGACCATCACGTAAAGTGGTCGTGATTTAATCGTACTAAAACCTAGCGCCTCAACGTAGTTTTGGATATTTGTGAGACTATGGTAAGCCATCGTCTCACCATAGTGAACGTCAGAAACATCAAAAGCATATTCTCCATTTGAATTTGGGGTCGCTAAAATATCAGAGCCATCTAGAACGGTACTGATCCTGACTTTTAAAAAATCATTCTCAAGTCGTTGTGCGGTCAACATATTTGGAAGAAAAATCGAATCAAAAATACTTCCTGAAAAGGAATTAAGGGAATTAAGAGAAATATTACCTGTAGCATCGATAGGATTTGGTGTTATCAAATAAGCTTTAGAACCTGTGTTGTTTGTAGAGTTTCTAATTTGAGCTAAGCGCGCAGTGTTTAAGGGCAGCCCACCACATTCGGATACGAATCGCCCACACCCCCCTAAAGTCAGGATAGTGATTCCTCCAATAAACCTAGCCAATAGTTTCAAAGTTGAAGACTTCATAGTTGCAAAATCAAAATGGGTTATTTCTATCCTTAAGGCCTTACTCTGCACGGAAAGTGCCCAGTTTTAGGGCAAATCTAGGCACAAAATCGAACTCAAACACAGCCTGAAACGGCCAAATTGTATACAGTAAGGATTCGATAAGGGGCAAAAACCTTGGATTCCCCCCGGGAAACAATCCCTTTGACCCCCTGTCATCTTTTTAGCCAATATTGTCGATATGCCAACCACACCAAGGTCTCTCTATCTTTTTTGTGCAAGTAGTTGATTGCTCGAAGCGATATAGCGGGCATTGAAATAGCCACAAACCTGCATGATTTTGTAACCGAAGGCTGTCTTTTTGAGGTTCTTAACAACGTTATTTATTTGTTTTTTGTTGGGGGGCGCTCCCCTGCTATTGTTGACAGTTTTTCTGTCCATTGAGAGTGGCTCAGGTTTTACCGATTCAAGTTTTTCTCAAAAAATTTGAGCAAAATCCAAAATGAGCGCTCTGGCGATACCTTTGCTTCGAAATAACTCGACTTTAAAAATCCGTGAAGCACTCTCCTGAAAAGGCCTCATAAAACCCATGATACAACTCTTTTCATGAAAAGAATGAAACAGGCCGAACATGTGATTTTAAGAGCGAGATACTCTGTTTTAAGACTTAAAAAGAATAAATCTCTTATCTCTGGGCTTCTTTTTGAAGGAGCAGAAAAGTTTCAAGTTAAAGTCTACAACAACTCCCTCAACAGCAATCACATTCACCTTCTAGTGAAAGCCCCTTCTCAGAAAAATCTGCACGATTT
>Ga0114973_10003716_pt1 | contig 10701 bp, 7 predicted proteins | sample M_140807_MF_Meta_FD_87025 | JGI IMG/M metagenome (GOLD analysis project Ga0114973, IMG submission 87025) | Freshwater microbial communities from Lake Montjoie, Canada to study carbon cycling - M_140807_MF_MetaG | ecosystem: Environmental > Aquatic > Freshwater > Lake | place: Lake Montjoie... | reverse complement strand
GGAGTGCCACGACCTCGACAACAGCCCGCAGTTCGACTTCGACGAATACTGGCCGCAGGTCGAGCACTCCGAGCCGGAGGAGTCTGCGGCCGAGCCGAAGCCCGCCGCCGCCTCGGTGGCGCCTTAGGGCCGGCAGGCGTCGATCGCGCTGTGTCTGCTCCTGCCCTCGTAGCACAGGTTTTCAACCTGTGCCCCCTAGCGGCGCGACGATTCAAAAACAGGTTGGCAACTCTACGGCACCGCAGGTTGCCAACCTGCGGCTACGGAGGATGACCGGACTGGGGTTTGAACGTAGCGAGGGGCTGGCAGTGCCCCGGGAGCCGGGCTATGGGAGCAAGCGCAGCCAGGATGGCGAAGCGCAGCGGACATGCAGTGAGCGTCGGGCAGGATGCCCGACGGGAACGTCCGGCGACGGGGCATTGGCAGCCCCTCGCGGCGCGGCGAGCGGCCCGGCATACAGGTTGAAAACCTGTGCTACGAAACGCGTGGCACTCAGCCCAGCTGGGCCATGGCTTCGTCGGGGATGCTGAAGTTGGCCGACACGCTCTGGACGTCGTCGTGGTCGTCCAGTCGCTCCATCAGCGTCAGCACCTTTTTTGCGGTCTCCACGTCGTCCACGTCCACCGTGTTCGTCGGGATCCGCACGATCTCGTTCGACTCGACGCCCAGGCCAGCCTTGCCGAGGGCATCGACCACCGCCGCCATCGTCGTGGGATCGCAGGTCACCTCCCAGCGGTCGCCCGAGAGCTTCACGTCATCGGCACCCGCCTCGAGGGCCACTTCCATGAGCTTGTCCTCGTCGCAGCCCGCCTGCGGCAGCCGCACCAGGCCCTTTCGCTCGAAGAGGTAGGCCACGCAGCCCGTGCCGCCGAGCTTGCCGCCGCACATCTCGAAGATCTTGCGGATCTCGGGGGCCGTGCGGTTCTTGTTGTCGGTGAGAATCTCGCAGAGCACCGCCACGCCGCCCGCGCCATAGCCCTCGTAGAGCGACTCCTCGAGGTCGCCTCCCTTGAACTCGCCGGTACCGGTCTTGATTGCCCGCTGGATGTTGTCCTTGGGCATGCTGACGGCCTTGGCCGCGTCGATCGCGTACCGCAGCCGGAGGTTGGCGTCGGGATCAGCGCCACCGTGCTTTGCGGCCACGATGATCGCCTTGGCGAGCTTGCTCCAGAGTTTGCCCCGCTTGGCGTCGATGAGCGACTTCTTGCGGGAGATGTTTGCCCAATGGGAATGTCCGGCCACGCGTATTCCTCCCTCGCCCTTTCCCTGAAGCTCTCAGTTGTCTCTCACCGCGGCTTCCGCTTACTCAACTCCGATGAGTGACGGTCGCCCTTGCCCTCGGGCTTCTTCGCCGCCGGAGCCGTCGGCTTGGCGGATGGCTTTGCCGGTGGCGTCGGCTTCTTGGCCGCCGGCTCGGGCTTGGGCTGCGGCTTGGCGGGCTCGGGTGGCGGCGCCATCTGGGGCTTGATCGTCAGCGGCTTGCCGACGTTTGGCTTTACCACGAACGGCTTCGGGCCCGACTTGCCGTCGCCCGGCTTCTTTGGTCCTGAGCCGGCGGGGGGCATAGGCGTTTTGCCCACGGGGCGGGCTGCTGCCTGAGGGCCGGCTGGGCGATGCTCCTCCGCGGCGTTTCTCGCCGCCTCGGCGGCCTTGAGGCTCTCCTTATCGGTGGCCGGGGGGGGCGGTGTGGGAGTCGGCAGCGGCTCACCCCGCTTCGGCATGCGATCCTTGAGAGCCGCCGGGTTCACGGCCTGCACCACCTTCCGCACGGTGTTGCCGTGGAGGTTGGTGAGCACCTCGATGCCGAACTGGTGGAGCAGTGAACTGAACTCCACGCCCGACTTCTTGCCGATGATCCGTTCGAGTCCGGCCACCTTGCCCGAGTCGTATTCCGCCCGGGTCGTCAGCCCGCAGACATAGAGCGCCGCGACGGCACCCTTGTCGAGCGGGATCATGTGGCCGTCGAGCGCCGTCGAGACGACGTGTGCCACCACGAATGGCGGCACGCCATGCATACCCTCGAGCACCTTGAGGCCGTGGGCCAAGGAGTGCTTCTTCGCGTGATCAAGCGAGAAGTTGTAGGTCGACTCAAACACACTCTGGAGCACGCGGCGGAGCGAAAGAGCGGCGTGCGCGGGATCGGGTAGGTCGTGAAGCGTCTCGGCGAGTTCCGCGACGGTGGTCACGCGGATCTCGTTGAGGTCAAACGCCGACTCGACCAGCCGGGCACAGGCCTTCTCCGCCGCGTCGTACGGAGCGTTTTCGAGACAGCAGGCCACGAGCACCTGGTCGAGCAGTGGCCGGCTGGTGTTGAACGGGACCGGCTTGTAGGCCGCCTTGAGCGCCTTGTAGAGCTTCGGAACCAGTTGGGCCCGCGGCGGCACCTTCTCGGGTGGCAGCTTGGGTGGTTCGACCTTGACGGGAGCGATGGGCTTCACTGCGGCCGCGGGCTTCGCGGGGACCGGCTTCCCCGAGGCCTTCGTCGGGGCCGCCACCTTCGTCGGTGCGGGCTTGGCGGCCGCCGCCTTCGGAGCAGGCTTCGCAGCCACCTTCGGGGCAGGTTTCTTCGGGGCGGGTGCCGGCTTCTTGCCAGAGGGCTTCTTCGGTGCGGTCATGCGTCGTCCTGCGAGGCCACGGAAGGGGATGTTGGTTCGGTGTCGTCGTCCGTCGGGGTCGGCGGAAGGACCTCGTGGAGCATCCGGGCGATCTCGATCGACTTCTTGATGCCCCCATCGAGTTCAAAGCGGAGCTTTGGTGTGTAGCGGGTCTCGATCCGGTCGGCGATCCGCGACTGCAGGAAGCCTGCCGATCGGGTGAGGCCCTGGATCGCGAGTTTCTCCTTGGCTGGACCACCCATGATCGATACATGGACGATCGCCGACCTCATGTCGGGGGCCATCTCCACACCGGTGACCGTGACGTCTTTGACCCGAGGGTCGCGGACCTCCGTGAGGATGGCCATGCTGACCACCTCTCGGACCGCCTCGGCCGCCTTCAACAGTCGTCGGGTGCTCACGACAGCGTCCGCGCGACTTCCTCGACGCGATAGCACTCGAAGATGTCGCCCTCCTTCAAGTCGTTGAAGCCGGCAAGCTTGATGCCGCACTCCAGGCCGTCACGCACCTCGCGAGCGTCGTCCTTCTCCCGCTTGAGCGACTCGATCCCGTAGTCGCCAATCACGCGGTTGTCGCGGATCACCCGCAGCCGGGCGTTGCGGGCGATGATGCCCGCGATCACGCGGCAGCCAGCGATGACCCCGAGGCGGCTGATCGAGAAGGTCCGCTGAACCACGGCGCGGCCGAGTTCGTTCTCCCGTTTCTCCGGGGCCAGCATGCCCTCGAGCGCCTTCTTCAGGTCATCGGTCACCTGGTAGATGATCTCGTAGCGGCGGACCTGCACGCCCTTGTCTTCCGCCAGCGACCGGGCCCGCTCGTCAGGCACCACGTTGAAGGCGATGATCACCGCGTCCGAGGCGTCGGCAAGCTGGACGTCGGCCTCAGTCACGCCGCCGACGGTCGCCTGGAGCACCCGGATCTTGACCTCCGGGTGGTCGAGTTTCTGCAGTTCCTTGAGGATCGCCTCGATCGACCCGCGGACGTCGGCCCGGAGGATGAGGTTGAGCGTGGGCGCCTTGTCGGCACCGAGCCGGTCGGCGAGGTTCTCGAGCGTGACATGGACCGGGGCGCTCGAGAGGTGCGAATGGCGGCGGATGTCGGCCCGCTCGAGGGCCACCTCACGGGCCAGGGCGATCGACTCGACCTCCTGGAACCGGTCGCCGGCACCCGGGGGCACGTCGAGGCCGGTGACGAACACGGGGCGGGCGGGGCCCGCCTCGGTGACTTTGCGCCGAGTGAGGGTGTCGAACATCGACTTCACGTGGCCGGTGGCCTCGCCACAGACCAGCGGATCACCAATGTTGAGCGTGCCCTTCTGGATCAGCAGGCAGGCCACCACGCCTCGGCCCTCGTGAATCGAGGCATCGAGGCAGACGCCCGCGGCCATCCGGTCAGGATTGGCCCGCAGGTCGTGGAGTTCGGCGATCGTCAGCAGCGTGTCGAGCAGGGAGTCGGCCCCCTCGCCCGTCAAAGCACTCGTCTTCACCACTTCCGTTTCGCCGCCCCACTCAGTGGGCAGGAGTTCGGCGGCCGCGAGTTGCTGGTAGACCCGCTGGACGTCGGCGCCCGGCAGGTCGATCTTGTTGATGCAGGCCACGATCGGCACGCCCGCGGCCTTGGCGTGGCTGATCGCCTCCTCCGTCTGCGGCATGACACCGTCGTCGGCGGCCACCACGATCACCGCGCAGTCGGTGACGTTGGCACCGCGGGCACGCATCTGCGTGAAGGCTTCGTGGCCCGGAGTGTCGACGAACGTGATCGACTTGTCGTTGCGGTCGACCGTGTAAGCCCGGATGTGCTGCGTGATGCCGCCGCTCTCGCGGGCGGCCACGTCGATCCCGAGGATCTTGTCGAGGAGCGACGTCTTGCCGTGGTCAACGTGGCCGAGGAACGTGACGACGGGAGCCCGCGGCGACCGCAGGGCCGGATCCTCGTCGACGGCGTCGAAGCCGGCGAGCAGTTCCTTCTCCAGATCCTCCGCCGTCTTGAGATCGAGTTGCACGCCCAGTTCAGCCGCGAGGAGTTCCACCGTGTCACGGTCGAGCACCGTCGACATGCTGGGCATCTGGTCGAGGCCGAAGGAGAGCAGCTTCTTGAGCACCTCGCTCGCCGACAGGCCGATGGCCTCCGAGAAGGCTCTCACATTGCAGGGCACCTGGATCGAGGCATTGGTCTTTCGCGGGGCGGCAGTCGAAGCGCCGCTCTTCCTGGGCCGGGAGCCACGGCGGCGACGAGATCCAAACTCGTCATCGCCCATGCCACGCCCGTCGCTGATCCTCCGGCGGCCGATCTGCCGTTGCTCACGGCCTCCGAGCGCGTCGTCTTTTCCGTCGCCCCCCTTGGTCGGCGTCCGCCGTGGCCGCACGCCGGGCGCCATCGGTGGCGGCACGGCGGTTGGCGCACCGGTGCCGCGGAGCAGGCCGCTGGTCCGCTGGCGGGTCGCGTCGGCGGCTCGCTGCTGCTCGTGCTTCCGCATGTGGTCGGCGAGCGGCTTGGCGCCACCTGCTTTGGCGCTGCGGATCGCGTCGAGCGGAAGTTTCACGTCGGGCTTCTGGGCCGCCGGTTCGAGCGCGCCCGGCCGCGGCATGATCGGGGCACGGCCAGCCGCTGGAACGGGAGCGAGTTTGAAGGCCGGCCGCGGCACGGGCTTGGGGCCGTCGCCACCTGGGCGGACGGTCGGCCGCGGCTTGGGCTCGGTGGACACCGGCTTCGGCGGCGCCACCTCAGGGGGCTTGCCCTTGGCCACACCAGCCGGGGCGATGTAGTCCTCACGCTTGAGCGTGGTGGTGACGGGCGCGGTGGGTTTGGCTGCGGCAGGGGCGCCGGGTTTCACCGGCGCGGGGGCGGGCCGCTCAGGCGGCCGCGACTTGGCGGCGATGAACTCCTTGAGCTTCGCCACCTCCTCGTCGCTCATGCTGGCGAGCGCCGAGCCCTTGTCCTGAATGCCGGCGCGCGTGCACAGGTCGACAAGCTCTTTGCTGTCGATCTTCAGTTCTTTCGACAGCGTGTAGATTCGGACAGCCACTCGACCCTCTCTCGCAACGCCTTACGCCGAACACCTTCATACGCTCGATCCCGACCATCACGACTCGGGCACGGATTCCGGGGCGGGTACCGCCCCCGACTCCGCCACCTGCTCCGCCGCCACTGCATCGGCCGCGTCGGCGTCGGCCGTGGCCTTGGCAATCCGATCGGCTTCGCGCTGCTTCCGCCGTTCGTCGGCGGCGGCAGCCTCGACCTGACTGGCCCGCTGCTCGGCCTCTGCAACGATCGCGTCGACCTGCTCCGCGGTCAAGCCGCCCATTTCCATGAGATCATCGGGCTCGATCACCGAGAGATCATCGTAGGACAGGAAGCCCTCGCCAACGAGCCGCTCCGCCACCGAATCGTCGAGGCCCTCGATCGACGAGAAGCCGGCGATTGCCCGCTCGATCTGCTGATCGAGCTCCTCACGGGTCATGATTTCAATGTCCCAGCCGCAGAGCTTGCTGGCCAGCCGTACGTTCTGGCCACGGCGGCCGATGGCGAGCGAGAGCTGATCCTCTCGGACCAGCACGATTCCGCGGCCAAGCATCTGGCAGAGGATCACCTCGTCCACCTCGGCCGGCTGCAGGGCGTTGGGAACGAGCACTTGGAGGTCGTCGTTCCAGCGGACGATGTCGATCCGCTCGCCACCGAGTTCCTCGACGATGTTCTTGATGCGGTTTCCGCGGACGCCGACACAGGCGCCCACGCAGTCGATCCGGTTGTCGGAGCTGATCACAGCCACCTTGCTTCGGTAGCCAGGCTCGCGGGCGATGGCCCGGATCTCGATCACGCCGTCGGCGATCTCCGGAATCTCCTGTTCGAAGAGCCGCTGCACGAGCTGCGGACGGATCCGGGACAGGATGATCTTCACGCGGCTGCCGACCTTCCGGACCTCGAAGATCGTGGCACGGACCCGCTCGTTGGGATGGTACGACTCGCCCGGGATCTGCTCGCTCCGCGGCAGGATTGCTTCCTGGCTGCTCACCTGCACGGTGGCCGTAGCACCCTCGAACCGGGTCACCACGCCCGACACCATCTGGCCGACCTGCTCCTCGAACTCATCGTGGATGGCGTCGCGCTCGGCTTCGCGGATCTTCTGGATGATCACCTGCTTGGCCGTCTGGGCGCCGATCCGGCCGGAGAGTTCCGCCGTGTCGAGCGGCTGGCCGTCGTGCGTGCCCGTCACGGCACCGCTCTCGCGATCGATGTCGACCGTGACGACGGAGGTCTCGCCGTACTGCCTCGTCAGCGCCGTGACCAGCGCAGCTTCGATCGCCTGGAACACGATCTCCTTGTCGATGTTCTTGTCGCGATGGATCGCGTCGACGATGCGGAGGATTTCTTCGGGCTTCATGGGGTTCTCGGATGCCAACCGTGAAATGGCGGAGCCGGCACGGCCGACGCCATATCACGACATGGGCGCCGAAACACCCCCGCATGCGTTCATGCGTTGGGGTATTTGGAAGCGTATCCGCGAACCAGCAGCCATCCTCACGAGGAGCAACCCATGAAAACTAAGCCGTTTGCGGGGGACTGTCAAGGAGCGGCCGTCTGGCCCGCATCACGCGGAGGCCCGCCAGGAGCGGATGACCACTGCCCCCGACTGGCCCTGGGGCGTGACCGAGGTGGAGATGAACACGTCGCCTGCCGGGTCGCCCCGCCGGGCCGCCCGGATGCCGCAGGCCTCGTCATCGGCCTCGTGGTTGAGGAGGGGAAAGAGTTCGCCATGCCGAAGCGCCAGGATGCTGGCCACGCATTCAGCAAGGCCGCTGCCGCCGCCGAGGTTGCCGAAGTGACTTTTGGCCGCCACGGTGGGGACCGTGCGGGCCGCGTCGCCGAGCACGTCGCGAATCCCCTCGGCCTCCTCCCGATCGCCGGTCACCGTGCTGGCCCCATGCGCGTGGATGTGTCCAAGGTCGGCCGGGCGCACGCCCGCCATCTCAAGGGCGCGTCCCATCGCGAGTGCGACGGACTGCCGGCGGCGGCCGACGGCGGCCCGATCGGTCGAACACCGCGCGGCATGGCCGACGATCTCGCCGAGGATCGTGGCGCCCCGGGCAAGGGCGTGCGACAACTCCTCGAGCACGACCACAGCGGCCCCCTCACCGAGCACCATGCCGCGGCGGTGCTTGTCGAAGGGGCGGCTCCAGGTGGCGGGGTCGTCGTCACCCATCGCCACCTGCTCGCTCTGGATCGCGTGGACGGTCTTCATCGGGTGCACACGGGTGCCGGTCGCGCCGGCCACCATGATGTCGGCGGCGCCACGCTTGATCGTGACCGTGGCCTCTCCCACGGCGAGATGACCGCTGGCCTCGCGGAGCGTCAGCGAGTTGCTGGGGCCCCGCAGGTCGTTGTAGATGGCGATGTGGCTTGCCGGCATGTTGGGGAGGTACTTCAGCAGCCACAGCGGCGTGATCTGGGGCATTCCGTCGGTGCCCCAGAGCCCGAAGTCGAACTGCCCGTCGGCGCCACGGCACTTGGCGACTGCCGAGGTGAAATCCTCCGGCATCGTGAGCATGTAGTCCGAGCCGAACGCGCAGCCGAATCGCTCAGGTGGATGATGGGCGGCCGCATCGCCGCAGTTGTGGAGGGCCCGTTGGGCCGCGGCCACGGCCATCTGGCTCTCGCGGCACATCACCTTGCACCCCTTGCGGATCGCCTTCTTCTTCTCGCCTTCAAGCGGGCCGAAGTTGTCGATCTCACCCGTGAATGCCCGTGCTTGGGCGGCGTGGTGCAGCGGAATGCCTCGGCTGTCGAACGCGTCGAGCGGGCCGATCGCACTGCGGCCCTCGATGAGCCCCGTCCAGAACTCGTCGAGTCCAAGGCCGAGCGGGCAGACGATGCCAAGGCCCGTGATCACCACCCTACGGTCAGCCGCTCCACTCATGCACGCATCCTCTGTCATGTTCCGGCCCGGTCGGGCCTCGGTCTATTCGTCGCGACGTTCAAGGGCCGCCGCCGAGCCTCGGTTCGATCACGATCACCACGTCGCACCGCTTATCGTCGGTCAGCAGCGACACAGCCGCCACATTCTGTGCGGGCACGGGCCACGGCACCAACCCGAGCCCGATGAGCAGGGTCTGGTTGGCCGGCCAGCGGAACCGCTCGCCCACCCTCACGGCTGCCACCTGCGGCACCTCCACCTGCACCCGCTGCTGGTTGACCGGCGAGGCGAGCGACACCTGCGCCATCCGTTCGAGTTGGTCGATCCGGCAGCGGACGACCGCCTCCACGGCGGTTCGGTCGCGGGTGAGCAGAGGCTGAATGTCGATCGCGAGTCCTTCATCGCAGGTCGACGATTGCATCTGCCACCCCGGCCAGACGTCGGGCCGCGGGGCAATGTCCTGCACGTACGGTTGCTTGCGGCCGCCGGAGAGCGTGGCGGGCAGACCGTTGGCGGCCAGCACCGGGCCGGTGGGCAGTTCGTGACAGTCTGACCGCGACCGGAGCCGGGCGAGCACGGCGGCGGCGGTCTCGCGGGGCGCGATCCAGGCCTGCACGCCCGGAGTGGCAGCCGGGATGGCGACGAGTGCGGGCCGGGCGTCGGCCCGCCAGCCGGGGCCGTCGAGCCCGATCACCCGAACGCTGAAGCGGTGCGGCGTGGCGGCGTCGTCGACGAACCTCGCCACGATGTCTTCCACCTTCGCCTGCATGGCGGGGCCGTGGAAGCAGGAGAGCGTCTGGCTGTCGGCCGAGAGCGACGCGGGCGCGTCGCCGTGCCAGGCGGGGTAGCCGGTCTCCTGAAGAATCCAGTCGACCACGTGCCGCTGGCTACCCTCGCCGGCCTGCTTCACATAGGCCGCGATGTCGTAGGTCTTCCAGACCTGGCCTGACGTGGCTGGAATCTGGCCCACGGCCGCCGCGGCCGGCAGCACGAGCGCGACCGCGAGGAGGATCCTTCGCGAGAGGAGCAGGTCAGGCGGGGATCGATCCATGGCCGATGCCTCCCGCGTGAGGAAATGACGGTGCCCGCCGCGTTGGTCAGATGCGGGCGAACACCAGGCTCCCGTTGTGGCCGCCAAACCCAAACGAGTTGCTCATCGCGACATCGACCTTCGCATCCCGAGCGACCTTCGGCACGTAGTCGAGGTCGCACTCGGGGTCGGGCGTGTCGAGGTTGATCGTGGGGGTGATCACGCCGCGGCTGATCGTCAGAGAGCAGACGACCGCCTCGATGCCGCCGCTGGCGCCCAGCGTGTGGCCGAGATGGCTCTTCGTGCTGGAGATCGCCAACCGCTTCGCGTGTCCGCCGAACACCCGCTTCACGGCCTTGGTCTCGGCCACGTCGCCGAGCGGGGTGCTGGTGCCGTGGGCATTGATGTAGTCCACGACCTCGGGGCCGATGCCGGCATCCTGAAGGGCCATGGTCATCGCATGGGCTCCGCCGCGGCCCTCCTCGTCGGGTTGCGTGATGTGGCCGGCGTCGCCGCTGGCCCCGTAGCCCTTGAGTTCTGCGTAGATGCGGGCACCGCGTCGGCGGGCGTGCTCGAGTTCCTCGATGACGATCACGCCGGCCCCCTCGGCGAGCACGAAGCCATCGCGGTCGACGTCGAACGGCCGGCTTGCCTGCTGCGGCGCGTCGCCGCGGAACGACAGGGCCCGCATGTTCTGAAAGCCCGCGAGGCCGATCGGTGTGAGCGCAGCCTCGCTCGCCCCGGTGATCATCACGTCGGCGTCGCCGTACTGGATCGCCCGCAGGGCGCTGCCGATCGAGTTGGCGGCGCTGGCGCAGGCCGTGGCAACCGCGAAGTTTGGCCCCTTGGCCCCGTAGAGGGAGGAAACGTGGCCGCTGGCCGAGTTGACCATCAACTTCGGAATCGTGAACGGCGAGACCTTGTCGATGCCCTTGTGGAGCATTCGCTCCTCCTGGGTCTCGAACTCCCAGAGGCCGCCGATGCCGGAGCCGATCACCACGCCGCAGCGATACGGATCCTCCTTCGAGAAGTCGAGCCCCGAGTCGGCAGCCGCGTCCTTGGCTGCACCAATCGCAAACTGCGTGAAGCGGTCGAGCCGCTTGAGGTCCTTCACGCTGGCGATGCCCTCGTTCTCCGGCTCCCAG
>Ga0114973_10003713_pt1 | contig 10708 bp, 9 predicted proteins | sample M_140807_MF_Meta_FD_87025 | JGI IMG/M metagenome (GOLD analysis project Ga0114973, IMG submission 87025) | Freshwater microbial communities from Lake Montjoie, Canada to study carbon cycling - M_140807_MF_MetaG | ecosystem: Environmental > Aquatic > Freshwater > Lake | place: Lake Montjoie... | reverse complement strand
TGTGCTACGGGAAGACACAGGTTGACAACCTGTGCTACGAAGGTGACGAAAATCCCGGTCATGCGGGTCATGCCGCCAGCCACGCGGCCCTTCGAAAACAAAAATCCCCGCGTGGCACGGGGCCACGCGGGGATCTCGTGAACTCGATCGGCCCGATCCGCGGCTCAGTTGAGCGACGCGGTCGTCTCGGCCGACGCCGTGCGGGTGGCCGGGTCGAGGGTGAGATCAACGACGTCGCCAGCGGCGAGGTCGATCACCTTCGAAACCATCCGCTCCTGGCCGTCGACGACGGTCGCGACGCGGATCTCGTAGCCCTTCCAGCTCTTGCCGGCCGGGAGGCTCGAGGTCTCAAACGTCCGCACGTCGCCCGTGGAGGCAGTGGCGCTCCCGGCGAGCCAAACCTTGGCGTCGGCCGGCACGCGGAGGGTGACGCTCGTCTTCGGGGCCTCGATGGCCGCCTTGAACGAGACGCTGGACCGCTGGCCGGCGGTCAGCGAAACGACCTTCGTCGTCTCCTTGCCGGCCTCGGTCGCCATCCGCACCACGAACTCATACTTCTGGCCGGCGGTCAGGCCGCGCGACAGGTAGCGGCGAACCGCGCCCTGCGAGCTGGTCTTCGTGCCGTTGACATACACCGTGGCGTCGGCCGGCACCTCGACCACGAGCATCGCACCGTCAGCCGGCACGGTCTCGCGGGACGTGGAGTCGAGCGCACCGGGCACTGCCGAGGGCGTGCCGATGATCTCACCACCGGTCATCGACGGGGTCTCGTTGATCACGCGGTACGACTCGATCGGCATGGCGGAGGAGTAGCCCTCAACGGAGGACGAACTGGAGTAGCCGCTATACGAACCACCGAAAGAGCCGCCCGACGAGCCGCCCGACGAACCGTAGGACGCGGAGTAGCTGCCGCCGGAGGAGCCACCGGACGAACCGCCCGACGAGCCGTAGCTACCACCGGACGAACCGTGACGGGCCGCACGCATCGCACGCTTGTAGGCGTGGTGCGAGCCAACGCTGCCGCCCGACGAGCCGTAGGAGCCGTACGTGCCGTAGCTGCCGCCCGACGACCCGCCGCTGAACGAGCCCGAGCTGCCACCAGACGATCCACCCGAGCTGCCGCCGGACGAGCCGCCCGAGGAGCCACCGGACGAGCCCGACGAGCCGTAGCCACGGTAGCGGTGATGCCAGCCGGCCTGCACGTCGCAGGTCGCCGCGGCGACCGCGACAAACGAAACCAATCCAGCGATTCGAATCCAGCGACGCTGCGACACCATGTCGGTGAAACTCCCAAGTTATTTCGCGTTGATGTTGCGGCCGGCCCCGAAACGATTTCGGGCGCCATGCCGTTATTCTGAGCAAAGATAGTTTGCCGGTTGGGTAAATCAAGGATTCTGGGAAAGATATTCCGTCGGAATTCCCCGCTCCCTGGGATCGCCGTCTTCGGGACTCCGCTGCCGCCGACGGCAGGCGGAGAGCAGCGGGGAAGATGCGGCCGAAAAACTCGGTTTTCCAGCAGGCATCCGCCGGGGAAGCCGGTCACCGCAACTCGCCTACCAGGCCCACGGCGTCGACCTCAAACGTGCCGGTTGCACCGGCCATGCCGATCATGAGGCTGCCCTCCCGGGCCCAGGGAGGCACGTCAATCCGGTCGTCCACGTCGCTCCAGTCGAAGTCGCCTGACCAGGGCCCGACGATCGCTGTCGATGACCGGCGGCGATCGGCGTCGAGGAAACGAACCGCGAAGCAGGGCCGTTCGTCCGGGGTGCGTCCGGCGATCACGCCACTGCCACAGACCTTTGCGCGGACACGGAGTCTCTCGACCTTCGTGCCATCCACGGCGAAGCCTTGGAAGATCTGTGCGGGCCGGCCTGGCTCGGAGTTGCGGAACCGAAGCGTGCGACTCCCCTGCCCCGCCCCTTCGCTCACCACCTCGCACTGCCGGCCGTAGTACCAGGCCGTTGGCAGCGTTCCGCCTTCGATCAGATCCTCGAAGCCTCCGTTCCGCACCGACGGCCGACCGCCATCCGGCTGCAGGCGTCGCGATTCCTCGGCGACGCCCGTCATCGGCACGAACAGCGTCGGCTCGATCGTCTCGCGGACCAACTCGGCACCGCGGCGGGTGATCCGTACGAGCCGCTGCTCGAACCGTTCGCCGACCGGAATCACCATCCGCCCACCATCGGCGAGCTGGTCGAGCAACGGCTGCGGCACGTCCTCCGGTGAACAGGTGACGATGATGCCGTCGAAGGGCGCGTGCTCTGGCCAGCCCTGAAAGCCGTCGCCTGCCTTCGTCACGACGTTGTCGTGGCCAAGGCGATCGAGGGTGCGGGCCGCCTTGTCTGCCAGTGGCTTCTCGATCTCGATGGAATAGACCGTCTTCACGAGCGGCGCGAGGACCGCCGCCTGATAGCCGCTGCCCGTGCCGATCTCGAGCACCCGATCGCCGGGCTGCGGCCGCAGTTGCTCGGTCATGACGGCCACCACCAGCGGCCCCGAGATCGTCTGCGCCTCGCCGATCGGCAGCGCCATGTCGAGGTAGGCCTTCGCCCGCTGCGCCACCGGCACGAACTCGTGCCGCGGTGTGATTCGCATGCTCTCCAGCACCCGCGGATCGGTCACGCCGGCGGCGGCGATGTCGTCGCGAACCATCCGCTCGCGGGCGGTGGCGAAGCTGTCGGCCGCTGCAGCGACCGCCACCCCGCAGGCCAACGCTCCGATGGTCGCACAGGCCGCAGCGAATCGCCGCATCACACCTCCCACCGCAGCCGTCCGGGCGGGGTTCACCGCTTGGGGCCTGGCTGACTGCCGACGAGTTCGATCTCGAACACCAGCACCTCGTTGGGCTCGATCGTGGGGGGCGAACCCTCGTCGCCGTAGCCCAGGGCCGGCGGGAGGTGGATCCGCCACTTTGAGCCGGTCTTCATCAGCGGCAGCGCCTCCTGCCAGCCAGGAACGACACCCCGCAGCGGAAACTGTGCCGGCGGCCCCGCCGGGTCGGTGCCGTCGAAACGTGTGCCGTCGATGTGCGTGCCGGCGTAATGAGCCGTGACCACGTCGTCGAGGGTTGGCTGCGGCCCCGTTCCTTCCTTGAGCACCTCGTAGAGCAGCCCGCTCGGCAGCGCCTTCACGGAGGGTTCGGCCGACTTCTTCTTGAGATACTCGGCCCCCTTCGCCAGGTTGGCTTTCGCCGCGGCCTGCATCTTCTCGACCATCTCGCGTTGCTTCTGCCGCATCACGGTCTCGAGGCCGGCGAGCGCCGCGCGAAACTTTGGCTCGTCGAGCCGTGGTTGCTTGCCCGAGACCGAGTCGGCGAGGCCGGCTGCGAGGCCGGCTGGATCAACCGGCGACCCGATCTGCTGCTGCTCGGCGAGGATCTGCTGCCCGATCCGGAAGCCCATCGCGTAGCCCATGTCCTCGGCCGATGCCTGCGGCCCTGCGGCCGGTGGCACCGCCAGCGTCTCGACCGTGCCCTGCGCAACGGCAAGTCGGCACGCGCACGCCCCGATCACGATCACGACACCCAACAGCGACGTACTCCGCATGACGACCCTGCTCCCTCGTTTCATGGCACGACCGATCCGGGCACCCACGGGGATGCCGCCGTCGCGGAGGATAGCAGAAGCCCCAGCCCACGTGCCGGTCAGGCATCCCCACGTGCCGGTCAGGCATCCCCAACCGGCCGCGCCAGAGCACCGCGGGTGAGTTCGAGGAAGGCCGTCTCCAAGTTGACCTCCTGCTCACGAAGCGACACGAGGCCGTGTCCTTCGGTGACCAGGCGGGCTGCCAGCGCCGAGCCGTCAGGGATGCCAGCGGCGAGCGCCACCACCACCTCGCCATCCTTGACGGTCACCCCCGCCGCCTCGGGGCATCGCTCCAAGGCCTTGGCCGCCGCCTCGGGAGATCCCGCCACCCGGATGCGAACCGTCGGCCGACCGCGCACCTGCGCGAGCAGGTCCTGCACGTTGCCGCACGCCAGCAGCCGGCCGTACTCGATGATGCCCACGCGGTTGCAGATGTCGGCCAGCTCCGGAAGGATGTGACTCGACACCAGGATCGTCTTGCCCATGCCCTGGAGTCGCTTGAGCAGGTTGCGCATCTCGATTCGGGCCCGCGGATCGAGGCCGCTGGCGGGCTCGTCGAGGAGGAGCACCTGCGGATCGTGCAGCAGCACGCGGGCAAGGCCAAGACGCTGCGTCATGCCCCGCGACAGGCTGGTGACCAGTTCGTCCCGTTTGGCGACGAGATCGACCAGCTCCAGCGACCGCTCCGCCACCTGCCGCCGCTTCGGACCGTCGATGCGGTAGGCGGCCGCGAAGAACTCCAGGTATTCGATCACCCGCATGTCGTCGTACACGCCGAAGATGTCGGGCATGTAGCCGATGGCCCGGCGAATCTCGCGGGGGTGCGTGTAGATCGAGTGGCCGCAGACATAGGCCTCACCCCACGTCGGCGAGAGCAGCGTTGAGAGGATGCGGATCGTGGTCGTCTTCCCGGCGCCGTTGGGGCCGATGAAGCCGAACAGGTCACCCTGCTCGAGTTTCAGCGTGAGTGATTCGAGCGCGAAGAAATCACCGTACTTCTTCGTCAGGTCGATCGTCTCGATCATGGAACAGCCTCCGCGGCGAGGGGAATCACGATCCGGCAGAGCGGTGGGGCGGCGGCCGCGGCGGCCATCGGGCCGGCGGCGCCGCCGATGTCCCAGCGGGACGCGGGCACCCCCTCCGCGACCGTGCCCACGAGCACGGCCCGATCGACGGCAAGCAGCGGCGAGAGATCAAGACGGCCGAGGCGGCCCGCGTCGAGACCGGTGTACGCGGTGCCTCCTGCGGCCCCCTGAAAGGCCGCCACCTCAATGATCCGGGCCACGTCGGCATTGGTCGGATCCCACGTCAGCGCGGTCTCGCGATCCTTGGCGGCGGCGCGGCGGGTCAGGGCGCTGGCGAGCGACCGCGGCCCCCGGCCGGTCGCGGTGTCGTAGCGATCACCGGGGCGGAGCGTGCCCACGTCATAGAGCCAGCCGGCATGGAGCAGCCGGCAGTTTTCGATTGGGAACGGAAGGTGGTGCGACACGGCACCGGCCAGCGTGGCCTGCGACGTGACGGCGAGCGAGGAAGTCACCACCGGCACGTCGGCGCAGCCCGACCATTCCGCCTCGAAGAGCCTGCTCGCCGCGGCGGCGATGGGCACGTCGTCGAGCGCGGCGAGCGAGCCGCCGTAGCCATAGTCAGCCGCCGCGAGCGACGGATGCCCAACCGCGGCATCGAGTCCGCCAAACCCGCGGCCCGCCACGCCCCACCAGGTCACGGCTGCCTGGCGGTCGGCGCAGGCCGTGCCCGTTGCCCCCTCCACAGCCACGTCGAGCCTGTCGTTCACAGGCGAGAGGACGGCCAGCCACGACGTGCCACGGATGCGTCCGCTCCCGGCGTCGACGTCGATCACATCGGCTGTGCGGGCAATCGCCTCGCGACCACCGCCCCACTGACCCTTGAGGCCCCATGCGGCAGCCGTGAACCCGGCCGCCAGAGCCGGAAGCGTGAGCCAGGCAATCCACGGCCGCCCCTGCTTCGACACGAACCACCAATCGAGTGGGTAGAGGCAGAGCACGTAGAGCAGGCCAAGCCCTGCGATCACCTCGAAGGGAACGGGCGACACTTGCTGGCCGGCGGTTGCCCGATCGGCCGACGTCGCGGCGGCCGGAAACGTGTCGAGTGCGGCGTGCAGCTGGCCTGCCATGTCCGGCATCCCAGCCTGCTCGGAAGACCGTTGGTCGAGCCCGCCACGCGACCGCCCACCGAGCGCCGCGGCGAGGAGCGTGTCGCAGCCCGACCAGCCTCGCAGCGGTTCGGCGTCGAGATCGAGGCCAAGCCAGGTGACGGTGCCAAGTCCATGGGCCCAGCGGGCGACGACCGGACCGCCGCCCGCCTCGACGGCGGACACCAGCACGATGCCCGGGGTCGGCCCCGCAAACCGCGGCACCGGTACCCCGTCGGCTGGAACGCGATCGAGGAGTCCGCCCGCCCGCGCATAGGCCTCGATCGGTCCGAGTCGCCTCAGACGCACGAGCTTCTCAAACGCGCCCGGCAGCCAGCCGGATACCGGCGATCCAGTCACGGCGGCTTCCGCGGCCGACGCGCCGCAGACGAACACGAGACTGCCGCCATCGCGAACCCACGCATCGAGTCCCTCGCGGACGTCAACCGGCAAACGCGTCGCCGCGTGGCCGCTGATGACGATGGCATCGGCGGCATCAAAGCTCCGCTGCGACTCGCTCGCCGCGTGCGGCGGGGTGTCGTTCACGACGACCGTGGTGCCCCCCCGATCACGGTCGACCAGCCGGGCGGCTCGAGCCACCGAAGGCAGGTCGCCGTAGGCAACGATCACGTGGTCGGTCGAGACGATCGGATCGGCGAGCCGGTCTTCCGTCGTCGCCGCACCTCCGCCGGGGCTGGTCACTTCAACGCGATAACGGCCCGACGGCCGACCAAACCGCACGCAGAGCCGGGCCTCGACGCGATCGCCCACCTGCGTGGCACGAACGGCCGGGGAGCGGACGAACTGGCCGTCATCGTCCTCGGCCCAGATCCGCACTTCCTGCCCGGCCTCGAGCCCACCGCCTGTGGCCGACACCACCAGCGGCGTCCATGAACCGACCTTCCAGCGGCCGCCAAAGCCGGCCGCCACGTCGAACCGGCCGGGCTCAGCGCCGTGCGTTGGCGGGCCGCCACTCGCGAGCATCAGCATCAACGCCGCGACCCACGTACCGGTCCACGTCGCGCCCCGTCGGCTCATGGCTTCTCCGCGTCGGGGCAGGTGCAGACGAACTGGCCGCATCCCGGACAGCCGGTGCCGTATTTGCGGCGAACGGCGTCGTCGAGATCGACGCCGACGACGTTGGCGATCGTCACCAGCCAGGCGAGCACGTCGGCAAACTCGAGTGCCTGCTCCTCATGCGTGCCGCTGCGAAGGGCCGTGGCGAGTTCGCCGATCTCCTCCGTCAGCCACATGAACGTGCCCTCGACGCCTCGCGAGGCATCTTTGTCGTGGTACATGGCACGGATCAGGTCTTGAAACTCCCGCAGCGTCATCGTGGCGGTGGCTCCGGTTGGGTTGGTGATCGGGCAGGCCGAGTCTACAAAACCGCGTCGCCGCCGTGCGGCCGGTGGAGCGGGTGCCGGCCGCCCTGCCGCCGGCTACGATGAGGGCCTCACCCGGTACGCTGGATTTCCCATGACCACGCCCCGCCCGATCCGCATCTTCGACACCACGCTCCGCGACGGCGAGCAGTCGCCCGGGGCCAGCATGAACCTCAACGAGAAGCTGGAGGTCGCCCAGGCGCTCGTGCAGCTCGGTGTGGACGTGATCGAGGCCGGCTTCCCGATCGCGTCGCCGGGCGACTTCGAGAGCGTCCGCGAGATCGCGAAGATCGTGAAGGGCTCGGCGGTCTGCGGCCTCGCCCGCTGCAACGAAGCCGACATCGACCGGGCCTGGGAGGCGCTCAAGGCCGCCGAGCAGCCGCGGATCCACGTCTTCCTGGCGACCAGTTCGATCCACCGCGAGTTCAAGCTGCGGATGACCGAGGCGGAGGTGCTCGCCCGCGCCGTCGCCGGCGTGACGCGGGCCCGTGGCCACTGCGCTGACATCGAGTTCTCGCCCGAGGACGCGGCCCGCACCGAGATCGACTTCCTCTGCCGCGTGGTCGAGGCGGTGATCGCCGCCGGCGCCACGACGGTGAACATTCCCGACACGGTCGGCTACGCGACGCCCACGCAGATGCACCGCGTGATCAAGAGCCTCGTGGACCGCGTGCCCAACATCGACAAGGCGGTCATCAGCACCCACTGCCACGACGACCTCGGCCTCGCCGTGGCCAACAGCCTGGCGGCCGTCGAGGCGGGGGCCGGCCAGATCGAGTGCACGATCAACGGCCTGGGCGAACGGGCGGGCAACTGCTCGCTGGAGGAAGTGGTGATGGCGCTCCGCACGCGAGGCGACTACTACCAGTGCTCCACGCGGATCGTCACGCAGAAGCTCGTGCCGACCAGCCGGCTGGTGGCCACCATCACCGGCATCCAGGTGCCCCGAAACAAAGCGATCGTGGGCAAGAACGCGTTTGCCCACGAGTCGGGCATTCATCAGGACGGCATGCTCAAGGAGCCGCGGACCTACGAGATCATGCGGCCCGAGGACGTGGGCCTTGAGCGGACCGACCTCGTGCTCGGCAAGCACAGCGGCCGAGCCGCGCTTGCCGACCGGGCCAAGGCCCTCGGCTACCAGCTCACCCCCGAGCAGCTGCAGACGGTCTTCGAGCGGTTCAAGGTGCTTGCCGACCGCAAGAAGGAGATCTACGACGGCGACATCGCGGCGCTCTGCGAGGAGGAGTTTTCCAGCCTCCCAGAGCAGTTCGTCTACGAGGGCTACACGCTCACGAGCGAATCGGGGGTGGCACCGACCGTCACGCTCCGCGTGCTGCAGAACGGGCAGCCGCAGTCAGCGACGATCACGGCCGGCGACGGCCCGATCGACGGCATCTTCCTGGCGATCGAGAAGCTCACCGGCATCACGACGGTGTGCCGCGACTTTCGCGTGCAGGCGGTGACGGTGGGCAAGGATGCGCAGGCCGAAGTGGCGGTTGAACTTGAGCACGCGGGCCAGGTGCAACGGGGCCGCGGCGTCTCGACCGACTCGCTCGAGGCCTCGGCCAAGGCGTTTCTTGCCGCCACCAATCGGCTCGCCCTCGGCGGCGGTCCGCGGCTGCATCCCCAGCGGGCCTGAGCGTCGAGCGGCACAGGTTGAACAACCTGTGCTACGAATCGGGTTGGTAGCGTAGGTTGTCAACCAGCGCTGCCCCATCGCCACAGGTTGAAAACCTGTGCTACGACCGAACGACGCCGCGAGGGGCTGCCAGTGCCCCGTGAGCCGGGCTATGGAAGCAAGCGAAGCCACGACCAATCCGCCTGCGGCGGATCGGTGCCCGGCGAAGCGCAGCGGATATGCAGTGAGCGTCGGGCAGGATGCCCGACGCGAACGTCCGGCGATGGGGCACTGGCAGCCCAGAGCCACCACGCCATGACGGTCGAGCGGCACAGGTTGACAACCTGTGCTACGGCACGACACCAATTCGGCCTTCCATCGGAAAGTCGCGGTCGCATATACATCCGGCCGCCCAAGGGAGGGCTCAACCAAGGAGATGTCGTGATGCGCCAGCGATTCCAGCACCAGGCGGGATGGGACTTGTCCATGTGGGCCCTTGCATCGGTCATGGTGGCCGCGACCGCGGCCCAGGCCGGCCCGCCCTCGCTCAGCACCAACCCTGGAAACCTGGCGATCTTTCCGGCCAGATCGCAGACACCCGAACAGCAGCGGCAGGACGAGTCCGCCGCCTATGACTGGGCGACTCAGCAGACCCGTTGGGACCCCTACCAGGCGAAGGCGCAGTTGGATCAGCAGACCCATGCCGCGACGGATGCGGCCGGTTCCGCCCGCGGCGGTGCCGTCAGAGGCGCGGCGGGGGGCGCGCTGCTGGGTGCCGCCGTCGGTGCCATTGGTGGCGACGCAGGCAGAGGCGCGGCCATGGGTTCGGCGGCCGCGGGCTTGACCGGCGGGATGCGGTCGCGACGGGCCGTGAAAACGGCGGGCGGTTCCGCCGATGCGGCCACGGCGGCCTACCAGCAGCAGTTCGCGGTTTGGAACAGGAACTTCATGGCGGCCATGGAAGCGAAGGGCTACACGGTGCGATAAGACCGGGAATGCAACCTGTATTCGGTCTGGCGTCCGGTGGGTCTCACGACAGCGAATCCGACAATCCACATTTCAAGTTCAAGGGAGTGACTGGAATCATGACGAAAGCGACAACGATGGTGCTGGTGGCCTTGGCGGCCAATCTGGCGTGGTGCGGTGGCACGCGGGCCGGCCAGACGTGGGTTTGTTCCGTGACATCGGCCGTGGCGGTGGATGAAGACGGCACGGTGGGGCCTCCCGACACTGGCAGCAGGGAACGCCCCACGTTCTTTCGCATCGACACATCCACGAAGGAACTGACGCTGCTGGCGCCCAAGTCACGGCGTGGCGAGGTCACGAAACTCGACACGGTGCATGAGTCTGAGGGCCAATGGCTTCTTTCTGGCGTGGAACACGGCCGCGGTTTGAGCGTGATCGTGACCGCGGAAGGCCGCATGTCGCTGTCCGTCGTCGGCGACGGCGTGGTCTGGTCCGTATTCGGCAACGCGCTGCCGGAGGGCGAGTCGCTTGAACTGGTTGAGAGTGAGTCGACTCCGGCACCCGAGGATGAGTCGGCGGACGAGCCGGAGAGCGACTCCGAGGACGAGTCAACCGAGGCATCCGAAGTGTCCGAGAGCGAGTCGGCCGAACCTTCTGAGGGTGAGTCGAACTAAGGCGGGTCACGCGTGAACGTCGCCCCTCGTTGAGCCCCCGTTCGTGGTTTCGTCGGTGAAACCCGCGAGGAAGACCAACGCAACGTACCACCAAGAGCCCGCGGCCTTACGGCCGTCGGCTTTCACGACACGGGTGGATCAGCGAGGGGCTGCCAGTGCCCCGTGAGCCGGGCTATGGGAGCAAGCGGAGCCACGATGGCGAAGCGCAGCGGACATGCAGTGAGCGTTGGGCAGGATGCCCGATGCGAACGTCCGGCGATGGGGCACTGGCAGCCCCGAGCGGTGCGGCACACAGGTTGCCAACCTGTGCTACG
>Ga0114973_10003706_pt1 | contig 10721 bp, 9 predicted proteins | sample M_140807_MF_Meta_FD_87025 | JGI IMG/M metagenome (GOLD analysis project Ga0114973, IMG submission 87025) | Freshwater microbial communities from Lake Montjoie, Canada to study carbon cycling - M_140807_MF_MetaG | ecosystem: Environmental > Aquatic > Freshwater > Lake | place: Lake Montjoie... | reverse complement strand
TGTTAGTTTCTTGTCTCACAGTACCTTTTGCTTCATCAGTATAGTATGCAGTAATTGCACGACGTTCCACTTTCATATTTGTATTAAATGGACCATTAGTTTCTTGTCTAATAGTTCCTTTAGCATTATCTGATAACATAGAAATGACTGATTGTTGAGCCGGTCCAACATTTGTATTGAAAGGTTTATTAGTTTCTTGTCGAACAGTACCTTTCGCATTATCAGAATACATTGAAGTGACAGATTGTTGTGCTGGACTTGAAAATGTATTGAATGGACCATTAGTTTCTTGTCTAATAGTACCTTTTGCATCATCTGACAACATAGAAATTGAAGATTGTTGTGCTGGACTTGAGAAAGTGTTGAAGGGTTGGTTAGTTTCTTGTCTAATGGTACCTTTTGCATTGTCTTGATATCCACTGATGACAGATTGTTGTGCCGGACTTGAAAATGTATTAAATGGTTGATTTGTCTCTTGTCTAACAGTACCTTTTGCATTATCAGAGTACATTGATGTGACTGATTGTTGTAAAGGAGCAGTAAATGTATTGAAAGGACCATTAGTTTCTTGTCTAACTGTTCCTTTAGCATTATCAGAGTACATTGATGTTACTGCATATTGTGAAGGTGTTGCCATTGTATTGAAAGGTTGATTAGTTTCCTGTCGAACAGTGCCTTTTGCTTCATCAAGATAAGCAGACACATAGCCTTGTTGAGCCGGAGCAGCAACAGTATTAAATGGTTGGTTAGTAGTGTCTCTTTGTAATTCAACCATTTGATAACTACTGTCTTTACCTTGTCCTACACCTTTTACAGATCCACCGAATGAAACAATTGGAACATCACCCAATTCTTGTCGAAACGTTTCAGTAGTTTCACCATATGCATTTTTAGAAAATTGTGAAACTGAAAATTGAGATGGACCAATCTGTTCCATAGATTTAATTCGTGTTGTGTCTTTCATAATGTAAGGTAGAGGTGCTTGTTGAGCGTTATTAGCGCCACGTCCAGCCCATATTGTATCTTCAGACCATGCAGTAAATGTTTCAGGACGATATTTTTTAACATCACCATAAGATTGAGCCGTTGTACCAGCATCACCCAAACGTCCAGGTTTAACGGGTGCAGTATAACTTACCTGTTGGTTTAATTTATTTCTAAGTTCGTTAGAAGTTTTATAGAGGATACGGGTGTCATCGCGAAGACCGCCTAAATTTTGGACTGATTTATCTAATCCAAGACCTGGACCAACTTGTTCTGGTTCGAAAGGTCGTTGTCCGTTTTGTCGAATACTATTAGAAGACATGTATCGATCTCTAATTTCATCAGAGGTCATATTAACAAACAGAGTTTCTTTTTTAGAATCTTTAGGTTGAAAGAATGCTTCGACTTCATGTTTCTTAGGTTTGAGACCAACACCTGTAAAATTACTTAAATAGAGAGAACTATTCGAATTGTCTTGATTTTCAATTATAGTTTCACGTCTGCTTGTAAATGGTACCATCGATTCAAATAAAAAATCTTTTTTATCAACTACACCATATGTCATATCAGTACTGTCTGATTTAAAATTGGACCATTGGCTGTCAGTTAATGGATTAACATTGTTACGAGTATCAGTTGTGTTATATTCGTTAAATGATGTAGGACCGTCTCTATTATCAAATTTTGCTAAATCAAATTGCATGTCAAAACCAACCGATTCATATTTGAGACTTTTGGATGCGGACCCCATATCAAATTTTTCTTTTTCTAATTCGGATTGATCTTTGTATCCATTAGAGCCTTGTTTGATATTAATTTCGGCGGGTCCCATAACTTGAGTGTTAAAGAGGGTTCTAGAATAAGGTGTAATAATATTGTGTTGAATTGGATTAAGGGCTTTATTTTTTTGTTCTTTATAATATTTATTTTTTAGTTCATTAACGTGTCCTGTATAATTATTATCATAGATAGTTGAACCTAAAGTTTCATTATATAAATAACTCATATTTAATATATGTATATATATTAAATATCCAAAAAAATATATATTTTATTTATAATTATTTATGCATTCATTGCACTAATGCTATCAAATTTTCTTGCACGAATACGTGCTTCTTCATTAATTTTTTCTAATTTCATTTTAGTGTCATATCTTGTTTGAGAACCTTCTCTCACATTACCATTTGTTGGGAATTTAGCATGTCCGTAATATACCCATTCTCTTGGATCTATTATAGGATATCCAAATGCAGGATATGGAATTTCACTTGCATGTAATGGCTCATCAAAACGAGTATAATTTAAATCAAGAAAATTACTGCAGATTTCTGGCTCTTTTTTGTCTTTCATGTTGTTGTAAATATTGTTTAGTTTTTGATCTCTTTCAATTAAAGTTCTTTGTGTCATACATCTGCTTAGAGGAATATCTAAACCATATAACGAACTTTCAACATCAATCGCATTGTTATATTGAACGTTTAATTCAGAACTATTCATTAGACGAGAGTTTCTTGGACCATTCATGGAAAAACAAGCGTCTGGGCTTTTTTGGATAGTGTTATTGGTCCATATTCCGGGACCAGCTGAAATATTGACAGTTTCTTTATTATTGCATTCATCGTATCGACTTCTACTAAATATACCACTCATTTATTCTATAATTATATAATATATATTTTTTTTGTATTATATTATAAAAAAAATATATTTAATTAATTTTTAATTGTTTTTTTTAATTGTATCTAAATGGACCAACATATGGCTTCATATTGGTTGGCACTACCATTCTATCACATAATAGTGGTTCTGACACTGCTTTGAATTTATCACATTTGCTATTCGATGCACCGCCTTTTTGAGCGCATTTCTTATCACAGTTTTCAGCATAGCAAGGAACAAATTTTTGACTATCACAACTGGTATTTAATCTGGTTAAACCATATAAATCGCTCTCTAAATCAGTTCTATAACTGACATTTTCACGAGTGTTTGTCATTGAACCATTGTTTGAATTGCAAAGTTTGCATTCAACATGAGCGAATTTACCATCACAAGTAGCGACTAAATTATTCTTTAATGTGTTCTCATGAGCGTCAATTAAAAAATCATAATCTCTAAATTGTTTAGTGCTTTGATTAACGGCTTGAACTGTAGCACATTCATCATATCTTAATTTTGCTTGAATACCTGACATATTATTATTATATTAATATAAAATATTTTAAATTTATATATAATTTAAAATATTTAAAATTATTTATTATTACTTTTTACTGAAAATTTGTTATCATTTTCTTAAATGTTCTTGTTGTAACTCCTTCCCTTGTCTCCCACTCATATGGCAGGTTCGAATAATTTATTCTTAGTGTCTCCGGTGGAGTCATCGTTCTAGCTGTTAAATCTATCTCTCTCGCATTTTGATTGGTATATGCTCGTGTATCCTGACCTAAATATGTCTTGGAATAATCACTGGGATTACCAAAACCAAAACCTTCACTCTTTCTAGGTGGAGTTTGATAATCAGAATAATCTAATGTCTTCTTTTTTTGTCCGCAACTTTGACCGAATTTTTGAGATAGTTTTAAATGCTCGTCCTCGGATATCAATAAATCATACGCATTCTTCAATGATATTTTATTATCATCATTCCCATCTAATGAAGGTCCGTTTGTTTCCAGCCAAGGGGCCCAACTGTATTGTGATAAATTTAATCCTGATACATCGTCTATTTTGTAATTTATACGATGGGCTGCAGTACAATCCGTCGGTTTGATTAAATCTGATTCTATATCTGTTGCTGTATTAAATATCGCTGGGGAAAATTGTCTATCTAATAGAACAGAAGAATATTCTTGTTTTTTCGGTTGGTTTGCTTTAGATCTATCAATTGATTGTTCTTTAGAATTAACAGAATGAAGATTACTGAATGAAACTTTAGGGTCCCAATTTGATGATGCATTGCTATTTAATATATTATTTGGTACAATTGGACTTAATACAGGCGTATTATCTGTATAAAATTTTAGTTTTGAATTAACTTTATTATTTAGTTCAGTCATATTATTATTATATTAAACAGAAATAAAAAAAATATTATATTTAAAATTTATTTAATTATTAAATATATTTATATCCAAAATCTGGCATCTTCTCAATATTACTCTTGATTGAACCATATATATTCAATATCATATCCGTTATATCCTCTATTACCAACAATATATTCGTCTTGCATATGTACTTAATCTCTACCTGACTCACGTTAGGATGTCCTACCTTATATGCCGCAAATTGAACGTCTTGATGGACCTGCAAATATCTTGATATTAAATTACCCATCGTATGTTGCTCTCCAGGTATAACTATTGTTCCTACTCTTAAATGTTCGGATGATGCACTTTCTTCATCCATCTTATTGTTCTTATACGACTCCGCATTATATTTTTTTATGCTGTTTATAAATATCTCACCAGTATTCATTACCTTCTTCTCTATTATCTTACAAGCACGAATTATTATGTCTTTCTCAGATATTTGACGTCTTGATAATACCGAAAAATCTATATCATTTCCTTCATCATCTTTTTCTTCATAAAAACACATCGAACACGGACTATATGTCGCATGATACATAGCAATATTTAAATTAGATGTCATAGAAGCTGTAAATTCTTGACCTGGTTTCAACTGAATAATTAATAATGGATTGGAATATATGTGTGATATCTGTTCTTTTCCATAATAATATTTAACACCTAATGTGTTACTCATCACATTCATTACATCATTGTCTGACACGTTTTTTACATTGATTGTTATTGTTAAATTATTACTAATATCTTGTTTCTTAAAATTTTCAGCCGTTAAATCAATCTCTGCTGTACCTAAATTCGCTTTGTATTCTAGATCTTTCGCTAAATCAAGCGTGCTTTCTGAGTTTATTACATTCAAATTATCTATGTTCTTCTTCTTTCTATATTTATCATTCAATTCTTTTGTTAAATATATCGGTAAATTACTCAATCTCAATCTCATATAATCATTGTTAAATACACTTGTGTTCTTCGTTATATTTATATTGTCGGAATTAAATGCATATGTTGGAATTAATGACAATATTACACGTCTTAATGTATTCATTATTACTGTATTTATTGTACTTCCTGAAAATTTTAGTTTCACATAACTTGTCTCATATCCATCTATCTCATCAGACTCTTCTAATAATTTTATTGATATGTCAAGGCGTTCTTCCTTTTTCTCTTTCTTTGACACTGCTTTTGATGAACTCATTATATATATATATTATTTGTTATATTTAAATTATATTAATTAATTAAATTATCAATTTTTTTGATTTATCTTCCTTCGTCCAATATAATATGGCATCGATCTTTTTATGACTTTTGACTTATTTTTATATCCACCTGCTATATTGTCTTTATCTTTCTCTACTTCCTCTTCTTCATCTTCTTCCTCTTCCTCTTCTTCCTCTTCCTCTTCTTCTTCTTCTTCCTCTTCCTCTTCACTATTTTCTTTTTTAATTAGATTTAAATTTTCATCAAATGTCAATGTATTATTTTTAACGTCTGCCTCTAATTCGGCATCATTATTATTGTCTTCTGATTCAATTTTGTCAAATGCGGCATCATCTAAATCAGTAACAAAATTAGAAAGTTCAATACCATTATTGATAATACCTTTTTCCCTACTAGATAGTTTAACTGGATCAGATATATTTTGAATAGGTTGGGGATTGGGAGGTAGAGGATATTTTTCTTTTAATTCATTTGTTTGTTCTTCAGTCCCCATATTTTCAGCTTTTTCTCCATATAATTTTTTATTAATATTTTCAACGATGGCATCAAACATAAAATTATAATATTTGTTAATATTTTCAACATAATCTGGTTGAATTATTATTGTTTTACTAATTTTATTAGATTTCCAGCTTTTGACTAAATATGCAATATGCATATCTACTTCCATTCTGGGAATATTTCTTTTTTTAATTATGTCAATAATTAGAGATGTTTGTAATAAAGAATTTGGCTGGATCGAGACATGAATATCAGAATAAATATCGATACGTTCAGGAGGGAAAGTATATGATACTATTATATATCCATGATATGTTTTAGTCTCTTTGTCTTTATCTAATTTCTCTTTAATAATTTCATTAGCAGCAGTAAAATTAATATGATCTGAGGATGTGATTAATTTATTTTCAGGAATTAATTGGTTAATATATATGACTTCAAATTTGAGATTGGTTTTTAAAGCATCAACAATCGAATTAAATTCGTCCCACCATAAAAGTCCACTTATGAAAATTATATATTTTTTGTTTTTTTCCAAAATAGCATCAACAATATTCATTTATAATAATAATATATAATATTTATATTATTTAAAACTGTAATTTAGATTAGTTTAAAATATAATATTTTTTAAAATATTATATTATAATGAATAATATCCTCTTTTATTCTGATAAATGCCAGTTTTCAAACACATTTATCGCCAAATTACAAGACGAAATTAATGTCGCTAAACAAGATAAAGATTCCGATAGAGTTAAACTCCTATCAGACATCAAACACGTCAATATTCTAACACTTAAAAATATTCCACAAAATGTTACAACTATTCCTACAATTATAGTGCATAATATTACAGTCCCATTGTCTGGTCTCGATGCATTTGCATGGTTGGAAAATACAAAATATTTTTATCAAAAAACCAATAATATTAAACAGAATGTTCGCCAAATTACGATTAATAATTCAGACAATGGTGATACAAATGCTTCAAATGTTAATAAAAATAAAAATAAAAATAGTGATGAATTCGCTAATCTTAAAGATGAGGATGATGATAAAATTACTAATACCAAATTTAATGGTGCTAAACAAAATATATTAATTACAGAAGGAAACACAAAAAATCTTGCAAAGGATGATAAAGTTAAACCAGAAGTTCAAAATTCAAAGATGAATGAATTGATAGCTCAAAGAAAATATCAAATGCAGCAATTCATTAATTCAAATAAAAAAAGATAATTTTTCAATTTAAAAGTATTTAAATATAGATAATATATATCATATATTATATGGCAACCCAGGAAACGAATAAATCTGACCTTCAATTAACATATCAAAAACTAATTAACAGTTTCTATGAACTTTATCCAGAAAAAAAAGACAAAATTAATATGAGTGAAGATGAAATGAAAGTATTTCTCACATCTTTTGCAAAAATTAATAAAGAAAAACCTCAATATTTCAACATGCTTGTTAAACGTGACCCAAAATTTTTCAAAGGTACTAGTTTTACTCTGCTCCCTAAATTGAAAATGGAAGTTGTTTTGAGTAATTCAGATAGTGATGCAAATAAAAAAATTATTGAAGAAATGTGGGACACCATTTGGTTACTCTATCTACTATCTGAAAGCCAAACTGAAAGTCCAGATACCATTAAAATGAGTAAGATTGCTTCTGCTTTAGAAAAAAATAATAATTCAACAGTTCAGGCAGATGTGGTTCCAAGTCCTTCTAATGTCAATATTGAAGATGTATTAAAAAATCTAAATATAGAAGGTGGTATGAAGGATATTTTAGGTTCATTAAAGGATGGAGAGGGTGGTATTAAAAACATATTAGATAATGTAATGTCTAATCCCGAACTTGTTGGTAATATGAAAAACATGATGTCATCGATGGGTATTGATGGTGAAAAATGCATGAATCCAAATGAGAAGAGCAATAAATTTGTTTCAGATATTCTTGGTGATTTAAAATCAAAATTTAAGTTGAAGACTGAGGATGGTAAAATTGATTCGAAACAATTTGTGGAACAATTGATGAGTGTTGGTTCAAGCATTGGTGATTCATATAGTAAGAAATTAAAGTCAAATGAATTATCAATTAATGACATTCTTGGTGCTGTTACTTCAATGGCAACTAATCCACAAGATGATATGTTAAACGAACTCACGAATTCTTTACAATTAGATAAACTTGATTTAAATGAAGTTTTGAATGAACTTAAGAATAAGATGGGAGGTAAAATTCCTCCAGAACTATTAAATAGTCTTGGTGGTGATCTTGGTGGTCTTGGTGGTCTTGGTGGTCTTGGTGGCGGATTGAATAATATTGATATTGGTTCATTAATTGGAACTATGATGAGTGGTTCAACAAAAGAACAAGTCAAAGATCTAACTTCCGAGCAACAGAAAGAACTTGAAAAGTATTATGAAGATCTAGAATTATAAAAATGAATTAATAATGAATTATAAATAATAAATTATAAATAATAATTTATTAATTATATTATGGAAGATGACAAATTATATTTGAATAGATTATTGATTACTTATAATAATGAAATAGTATTATTGGTAATAATGCTATATTTTTTTAATTTAAAACTGGGTCTAATTGGATCTATATTATATATTCTTATTTACTTACTTAATATGCATAAAATGAGATATTACAATACTCATAAGAAGGAGAATGGTGAGTTATTTGACAATATCAGGGTTCCAACTATGAATAATCCATATTCAAATTATACTTTAAACGAAAATCCAGAGCTTGAAGCACCAAAAGATAAGAAATATAACCAAACAATGAGAGAATATAATAAAGTAAATGTATTTGAAAACTCTTATGACAAAAATATTAGTTTGCAAACAATTGGTTCATTCGATAAATCATTGAGAGACTTTTATACAATGCCTATCACTACCTATCCAAATAATGCAAAAGATTTCGCTACCTGGACCTATTTAGACAGAAATAGAACATGTAAAGGGGATAATGATTGTTTGCAATACGACGATATACGTTATCATAGTCGTTAAATTCCAATGAAATAAATAAAAATAATATATGTATTTTATTTTTATTTTTATTTTTATATAAAAGAAATAACTGCTCCACCTTTACGCAGTCAATCGTATCGTCCATCCAATATTAGTATGACGATCCCGGCACTTATTAGTACTCTTATTTATTATTATTAATTATTATTAATTAAGGGTTTGCTGAGGCAGAAGCAGCAGAAGCAGAACCTTCAGTTGATGATACTTCAGCACTAACTACTTCTGGCTTTTTAAGATATCTATCAAATGTTTGATAAAGCGAACCTTCAAATTTATTATTAAACATATCACCAACTATTTGAAACATATGTATTCTAAATGATTGATAATTTGAAAACATCTCAATAATCAATTCAAAATCACTATCTTTCTCAGCTAAAGTTCTAACATATGAATATACATCTGTTTCTAATCTACCTGGATTATTAAATAAGTTCATACGGTTTTTAATAGCAAACGATTGAACGCCTGCAAGAACTTTCTTATAACTTGATTTTCCATCTTTGTTATCATTAAACAGGGCAGTATATGCTTCTCCATTCAGTTTATCAAATGATTTCTTCCAAATTCCACTTAAATTGTTGAATTTTAAATCTGTAAAATATGAAAATAAAAACTGAACGATTGAACGAATACCATTCGCTACATTAGAACAATCAGCTTTGATTTCATCATAATCTTCAAGATGATTTTTAAATTGTAAATAGATATGAAGACTACCTCTTAAATAAGATTGAAGAGCTCCTAAGAAAAAGTTTGGATTATTTGGAACTTTAATTGTTCCAGCGTGATAAGCTCGTGTAAATGTTCTAAACACACGACCATCCGCATCCGTAAAAACAAATCCTTGAAGGTTCAAATAATTATTTGTAAAATAGTTATGCTCTTGCATTGCAAAAAAAGTTTTAACTTGATTTACATCAACAACAGTAGATGTTCTAAAAATATTTTGTTCGAATTGCACTTCTAAAGAATTACTATCACGAACTCCAATCAAGATCACAGTTGGACCATTGAATACTTGACTGTAATCACACAAATATCTATCACTATTTGTTAAAACAAAAGCAAAATAATGATTTGGATACAATTCGTGTAGAGCGTCTAATTGTTCTACAGTGCAAGCACCTTTGAACTTGTTAAATAATGTAGTATTTAATTCATCATATTCAATTTCACTTGAACTGGTTCTAGTAGTTGTTCTAAACGTCCAGCTATCGCCTTCTTTAAAAGCGACTACTACTGAACCTTCATAAGAGACAGAAGCTACTCTGTTTTCATCTTCCATCAGTTTAATAAATGATTCATTGTCAGTATTAATAATTTGTTTTACTGTATAATTACACAATTCAATATCATCATCAGTAACATTAATACACATACTACGAAATGGTAGTAAAATATTCAAAGGATATCCACCAAATGATGGAGGATTGTTTTGAAATAAACGATAAGCAGTAAAAACTACAAATCGTCTTTCAGATAATAGTCTAAAACCGACCTTATTATCACTTTTAAATGATAACAATTTTAACCATTGAAATACTTGTTGTGGAAAGGAAACTTGTTCTCCAGATGGTAGTGGCTTTCTGCAATATTCAGTAAAAAGGCTTATCATTGAGTTATTCGAGTTAGTTGTCATTATATATGATATTAGACTATATATACGTTTAAATAATATTAAAAATTTCAATTTTTTTATATGGGGATATCCATCTGTTATTATTGGTGATGAGAAACATCACCAATAATAACAGATGGATATCCCCATGTAAAAAAATTGAAGGATAATAATTGCAATATTGAAGCTATAAAAAATATAATAAAACGATAAAAAGAATGTATA
>Ga0114973_10003703_pt1 | contig 10724 bp, 13 predicted proteins | sample M_140807_MF_Meta_FD_87025 | JGI IMG/M metagenome (GOLD analysis project Ga0114973, IMG submission 87025) | Freshwater microbial communities from Lake Montjoie, Canada to study carbon cycling - M_140807_MF_MetaG | ecosystem: Environmental > Aquatic > Freshwater > Lake | place: Lake Montjoie... | reverse complement strand
GATTAATACAATTTATGTAGTTTCAAAATAAGTACCTGTGGTTCGAAAAGTATTCCTCATCATATTTCTTGCAGTAGCTCTCGCTTGCTTTTTATTTTTAAAACCATTTTTTTTTCAAAAAAAAATAGAAGCTCGACTAATTGCCCGCTTGCCAAGTGCGGATTTTATTGGTAGAGTAAATATTCTTGAACTTGCCCGTGAAACAAGTGGCATGATGTATTATCATAAGCTACCATTTAGAGATGTTACATCTAAGGAGTTTTTGTTGAGTCAAGGAAAGGCTTACGGACTAAATTTACAAAAACCCATTTATATTTTTGGGAATGAATCTGGAGATGGTGGTTGTTTGATCTATGTGAGAGATAGTGTAAAAATAGCAGCAGGACTTGAACGTATTCGAAAATCCGTGAACATAAAAGATACTATTATTGAAAACCAAAAAGTTTTTTTTAGTGAAAAAGACAATATTTTTTTACATTATGGATTTAATTATTTACTTATTTATAGAGGAAATTCATTTTCAAAAACATTGAATTATGTTCTGAAAGCTAAGTACAAAAAAACACTTCCTTTATGGAATAGATTTTTTAAAGATGAGAATTTTAAAAATGAACACCTTGTTATTTACTCAAATTGGCCTAAATTAAAAGATGCAGGAATAAAAACTGCAATTTTTGCTCATGATAGTGATTCATTAAGTTTTAATTTAAAATGTTTTCTTAAAAAGACAAAACCTTTTTATATCAAACAAAAGGATGAAGGTTTGGCATATTCATCTGTTCCTAATGCTAGTAAATCAGTAGAATTACATTTAGATATTTCTGAATTAAAAAAGCACCTAGATGATCCTTTTTTATTGTTGGGTATGAATTTAGGTAAACGAATTGGTTTCCCTTTTATTGATTTTATAAAAGCTTGGGAAGGAGATTTATGTTTTGTTGAAGGAGGCACTCAAAAAACCAGAGAGAATTATATTGAGACAGAGCTTGACGAGAATTTTAATACGACTGAGGTTCAAAAATACCGTGATGTTTTAGTGCCTGGTTATTCGCTATACTTTTCTTCTAATGAGAATGGGAAGAAATTTATAAATCGCTTATTTGCTAAAGGAATAATGACTTCTGAATCTGGAAAAATTCGTATTTTATATTCTCCTTTACTTTCAATCCGCCAAGAAAAAGGTAACATTCAGCTTTATTCAGGAAATCAAGCTCCTAGATTAATGAATAGTTCAAACAACAGTATTGTTTGGACAAATAAAGGAACGATTTATCGTTTTAATATTGATTCATTAAATCGACATGAACTATTTGGAAGTCTTCAAATCCCGGTTAAAAGAATTTTTAGGAGAAATAAGTTGATTTGATTTACTCAGAAAGCACAAAACTAAATTCTTCTGAGTGAACTTCGATATAATCTAGAGTCTCATTAATTTCATTTAGGTTAAAAGAAGACACCAATTTTGTTTTGAAATCTTTAAAATGAGCAATGCCTCGAAAATAATTACTGTAATGTCTTTTCATTTCAGCAATTCCAACATGTTCTCCTTTCCATAAAACACTCATCCTTAAATGCTCTCTAGCTGCTTCTACTCGGTCTTTTAAGTCTGGTGGGGTTAATTTTTCGCCTGTTTTCATAAAATGTTTTATTTCATTGAAAATCCATGGATAACCAATACTTGCTCTTCCAATCATAATTCCATCAACTCCGTAGCGATTTTTATATTCAAGTGCCTTTTCAGGTGTATCAACATCTCCATTTCCAAATACTGGAATTCTCATGCGCGGATTACTTTTCACTTTTCCAATTAAGTCCCAGTCAGCTTCTCCTTTGTACATTTGCTTTCTCGTTCTTCCGTGAATTGAAATAGCCTCGATTCCAATGTCTTGTAAGCGCTCTGCTGTCTCAACAACGTATTTTGTATCATCATCCCAACCAAGTCTTGTTTTTACAGTTACAGGGAGACTTGTTGCTTTTACAATTTCAGAGGTCATAAAAACCATTTTAGGAATATCTTGGAGGATTCCTGCACCTGCACCCTTACAAGCAACTTTTTTTACCGGACAACCAAAATTAATATCTAATAAATTAGGTTGTGCCTTTTCGATGATTTCAGCAGCCTGTTTCATACTTTCGATATCTGCTCCAAATATTTGAATGCCTATTGGTCGTTCGTAGTCAAAAATATCAAGCTTTTGAACACTTTTTGCAGCATCGCGAATTAAGCCATCAGAAGAAATAAATTCTGTGTACATCAAATCTGCACCATGTTTTTTGCATAGAGCTCTAAATGGTGGATCACTAACATCTTCCATAGGAGCAAGTAATAGTGGAAAATCACCCAATTCTATGTCTCTAATTTTTACCATTAATTTTTAAAGAATTGAGATTTAGCTTCTTCCAATTGCTTAAGGTATTTTTTTAAATCTTGCTCGTTGGAGTTTTTTAAAATCATTAGCATATTATCGGATTCTACTACAATATAATCCTTCAAACCATCTATTAAGACTAATTTATTATCAGGCATATTAATAAGGCAATTTTCAGAATCAATTAGAAATACATTTTCACCAATAATGGCATTATTATTTTCATCTTTTTTTAGGTGTTCGTTCAGACTCCCCCAAGTTCCAAGGTCGCTCCAATCGAAGTCTGATAATACCACAGATACATTTTTTGCATGTTCCATAACAGCAAAATCAATGGAAATATCCTCACATTCACTGAAAGCATGAAGAATAAATTCACTTTCGTTAACGCTATCGTAAACTGAAAGATTTGAAGCAAATAAAGAAAAAATTTTTGGTTGGAAATCACTTAATGATTTTAAAATAACATCTGCCCTCCAGACAAAAATCCCAGCATTCCAGTAAAAATTTCCTGCAGCTATGAATTTCTCTGCAGTTTCTAAATCAGGTTTTTCGCAAAATTGAATAACATGTATTGCTTCGCCTTTCTGAATCGATTTATCTTTTGCGAATTCAATGTAACCATATCCAGTATCTGGTCGAGTAGGGGAAATTCCAAGGGTTACAAGTTGATAACTTTCATTAGCAACTTTTATTGCAGTTTGAATAATTTCATTAAAGCGAGTCTGGTTGAGAATTAAATGATCAGATGGTGTTACAATTAAAGTTGCTTGAGGATTGATTTTTAAAATTTTAGCAGCAGCAAATGCAATACAGGGAGCGGTATTTTTTCTGAGTGGTTCGCATAACACTTGTTTTTCACTTATTTCTGGTAATTGATCCAGAACCAGAGATAAATAAGTTGTGTTTGTTAAAATGTAAATTTGGTCCTTTGGAACAGTATTTAGCATTCTCTCAAATGTCAGACGTAAAAGTGATTTACCAATTCCTAGAACATCTAAAAATTGCTTAGGTTTTTTTGAAGTTGATAGTGGCCAAAAGCGACTTCCGATTCCGCCTGCCATTATTAGACCATAATTATTATTCATGCTATTCTGAAATTAAGCGAACATTTGCTAAAGCGTGAACAAGAAATTGTTTTCCTGAGGCTATTTCGATGCAAACATAGCGACTGCGTCTTAAATCTCCTTTCTTAAATTTCTTCTTATTCAGTGCAAAAATAGTGTTTTTTGCTAGGCTTTCAAGGTGAATTGTGTCATTTTCTAAATCATACTTTTTTAATACTCGACTCAAAGCCAAATCAGAACAAGAGGAAGCTTTTGTGTTGACAAAACTTTTCCAAAGTGCTTTCTCAATGTCATCTGGTAAAGATTTACTCATTAGAATTGGTTCTAACAAGTCGCGAAATGCATTCTTCCATTCTAATCCATGAGCTTGAACAGAATTTCCATACTTTCGAAAAGTGTTTAAATGTGCGATTTCATGTAACGAGGTAATAAGGAATGAATATGGATTTAGGTCGCCATTTACAGTTATTGTTGGTTTATCAGAAAGTTCACTGAAACGAAAGTCACCTAATTTTGTTTTTCTTCCAGGTACAATTTTAAATTTTACACGTGATTCAAGTATTAGTTTAGTTAGGTATGGGATAAATTCCTTTGGAGCAAAACGAGATAGAGTTTCAGAAAAAAAGGTTATTTTATCCATAATTTGTTTTGTAAAATTAGAAAAGATTTTCTTTCAAATACTTTTGATTAATTTTGTAATGTGAATATGATATCAAATATTGGAAAATACTTTATAATGCTTTCGGTTGTTTTACGTCGACCGAAAAAAAAAGATATTTTCTTGACACGCTGTTTGAATGAATTTATTGTTATAGGCCTGAGCTCTTTGCCAATTGTTATATTAATGTCTGCATTCATGGGAGGTGTTATTGCTTTACAAACAGCTTCAAATATTTCGAGCCCGCTTCTACCTGAATATACAATTGGATATATTACTCAAAGTAGTACAATATTAGAATTTTCTCCAACAATAATTTCGCTAATTTTAGCAGGAAAAGTCGGATCAAATATTGCTTCTGAAATTGGAACAATGCGTGTTACTGAACAAATTGACGCTCTCGAAATAATGGGTGTTAATTCTCTTAGTTATTTAGTGTTTCCCAAAATTATTGCTGCCGTTTTATTTTTTCCCATTTTGATTATTTTTTCTATGGCTCTCAGTCTTTTTGGTGGTTGGCTTTCATTACTATTGTCAGATTTATGTTCAACAGAAACATATCTTTTAGGAATTAGAACAGACTTCAAAGTCTTTAATATCATTTATGCATTAACTAAGACTATTGTATTTGGGTTTTTAATAGCCTCTATAGCTTCATTTTACGGTTATTATGTTAAGGGTGGAGCAATCAATGTAGGAAAGGCATCTACACAAGCAGTTGTAATTAGCAGCATTTGTATTCTAATAGCGAATTTTATTTTAACTCAAATGATTCTCTTGTAATGATAGAGATTAATACTATTTCAAAATCGTTCGCTAATCAGAAAGTGCTATCTGATATTTCTGCTGTTTTTGAGCCTGGAAAAGTAAATTTAATTATTGGTGAATCAGGAAAAGGAAAATCTGTATTAGCGAAATGCATGGTAGGATTACTTGAGGTTGATAGCGGTCAAGTTTTGTTTGATGGAAGAGATTTTATTGCAATGGATCGTGAAGGAAGAACTACTCTTAGGGAAGAAATTGGAATGCTTTTTCAAGGCTCAGCATTATTTGATTCTATGACTGTCGAAGAAAATATAATGTTCCCATTAAGTATGTTTACTAAGATGACAAAGGCAGAAAAACTTGCGCGTGTTAATTTTTGTTTGGAGCGTGTAAACTTGTCAGGACGAAATAATTTATACCCTTCTGAATGTAGTGGTGGAATGCAAAAAAGAATTGGTATCGCTCGTGCAATTTCAATGAATCCTAAGTATTTATTCTGTGATGAGCCGAATTCTGGACTTGATCCAAAAACTTCAATTTTGATTGATGCTCTTATCAAAGACATTACTACTGAATATAAGATTACTACGATTGTAATAACACACGATATGAGCAGCGTTATAGAAATTGGCGACAATGTGATTTTTCTTCACGATACAAAAAAATGGTGGCAAGGAGATAATAAGTCAATAATCACTACAGATAATCCTGAAGTTTTAAGTTTTGTATATGCTTCAGAATTCATGAAAGAAGTTAGAGCATCAATGCTTGAAAACCGTGGTTAAATGTTAGTAGCGTCTTGCATTTTAAAAAAAATAATTTTATATTTGCATCCCGAATTAGAATAGAAATAATTAAATTCTCAGTCGATTTTAACGAAAGTAGACTTAAAAACAAAAATTGCGGGTGTGGTGAAATTGGTAGACACGCCAGACTTAGGATCTGGTTCCGAGAGGTGTGCGGGTTCGAGTCCCTCCATCCGCACTATTAGGTCTCGTTTTTAGAACGAGGCCTTTTTTTTTAGCGTAAATAAAAAAAAAGTAATAAAAATGAATGTTTTTCGTGAAAATAGTGATGCATTGAATGCTGTTTTAACAGTAAAAATAAATCCTGATGATTACCAAAATAAAGTAAAAGCTGCATTAGAAAAGTACAGAAAAACTGCAAAAGTACCTGGTTTCCGTCCTGGTAATGTGCCTTTTTCATTTGTTCAAAAACAATATGGAAAATCTGTTTTAGCTGAAGAATTAAATAAAATTTGCAGTGAAGCTTTGTATAATTTTATATCAGAAAATAAATTAGAAGTTCTCGGAAATCCAATTCCAAAAGCAGATTATAATGTTGTTGGTGATTTTGAAAGTCCGAGCGATTTTGAGTTTGCTTTTGAAATTGGTCTTTCTCCCTTTTTTGATCTTCCAATAAGTTCCAGGACAAATTTCGATTATCCAGTGGTAAAAATCGATAAAATCTTAATTGATAAGCAAGTTGAAGATCTTCGCAGACGTTACGGAAAACTTATTTCAGTTTCTGAAGTTGGTGAAAAAGATATGGTAATAGGAAAATTTGAGGAATTAAATGAAAGTGGTGTAATAAAAGAAAATGGAATCAGTCATTCAAGTACTATTTCATTAGAATTCATAGATGATAAAAAAATAAGCCAACTTTTTATAGGGAAGGAAGTGAATGATTGTCTAGAAATAGATCCTTCAAAGGTTTCTAAAGGAGATAAAGATAAAGCAAGTTTATTGGGGATTTCAGAAAGTGAGTTAGTTGGTTTAACAGACCGTTTTAAATTTACTGTCACCGAGATAAAGAAAATGGAGATGGCTGAATTAGATACTGAGTTATTTAACAAGTTATTTGCAAATGGAGAAGTTAGTTCTGAAGAAGAATTAAGAAATCGTGTGTCTTCAGATTTGGAAAAGATGTTTGCTGGCGATTCAGAAAGAATTTTAACAAGAGATGTCTATAATTATTTGCTTAAGGAGACGAATATGAATTTTCCAAAAGATTTTTTGAGACGTTGGATAAAACTTTCTTCTGAAAAACCAGTTACAGATGAAGAAATAGATACTCAATTCGAAGCCTACCTAAAATCTTTAAAATGGCAATTAATTCAAACGCGTATTTTTAAAGACAATAATATTCAAGTTTCGCAAGAGGATGCATTAAATCACACCAAAGGTCTACTAATTGGAAATTATGCTCAATATGGAATGCCTGCACCTGATGATGCTGAATTAGTTGAAACCGCAAAACGATTGCTTACAAATAAAGAACAAGCAAATACAATTTACGATCAATTGGCAGAGAAAAAATTAACGGATTACTTTAAGTCAACTGTAAATTTAAAGACGAAAGAAGTTTCCTACGATGATTTTGTTGCAATAGCATCAAAATAGGATAGATTTTCTGAAATTTTATAGTACATTTATGAACATAAATTGATGTAGAATTGTTAGACTAGTAAGAAAAAAGAAATAATTATAATAATAAAAAAATAAAAAAAATGGCAACTTTAGTAGGAAAACAATTTCCAGATATCACGGTTAAAGCAATTGACGAAATGGGAGATGCATTTCAAATAAATGTATTAGATCAAGCGGCAGACAATAACAAAAAAGTACTTCTATTTTGGTATCCAAAAGATTTTACCTTTGTTTGTCCAACTGAAATTCATGCATTTCAAGAGATTTCTGCTGAATTGGAAAAACGTAATACAATCTTAATTGGCGCTTCTTGTGATACAGCAGAAGTTCATTTCGCTTGGTTAAATACAGCAAAAGAAAATGGTGGAATTGAAGGTGTTAAGTTCCCGTTAATTGCTGATTCTACTCGTGTTTTAGCATATGAGTTAGGTATTTTGGATTATGATATGTACGATGAAGAAGAAGAGGATATGGGTGGCGACAATGTTCCTTACCGTGCAACTTATTTAATCGATGAAAATGGTCAGGTTTTTCATGAATCAGTGAACCATTTCCCAATTGGTAGAAATGTCCAAGAATACATTCGATTAATTGACGCTTTTACACATGTTCAAACGCATGGGGAAGTTTGTCCGGCTAATTGGGATGAAGGAAAAGATGCTATGGATGCAACTCGTTCGGGTGTTGCTGAATATTTAAGTAAAAACTAATCATGTTTCTCGATCTTTCTGAAGATAATCTTGGTGAACTTTTAGCTAAAAACTCACTCGTGATGGTTCAATACGGAGCAACTTGGTGTGGCAATTGTAAAATAACGAAGCCAAAATTTAAAAGAATGGCTGAAGAAAATCCTTCAATAGCATTTTATTATGTTGATGCAGAAAAACTTCCGAATTCTAGAAAATTTGCTAATGTAAGTAACCTTCCAACATTTGCAGCTTTCAAAAATGAAAAATTAGTAAATGAAGCTCAAGGCAATAAAATAGAAACAATTCAAGCAGTTTTAGATGCGCTTACCACTCATTAAACATATCGTAAGTTATATTCAAGAAAATGACGAGGATTTTGTCATTGAAACAATTGAAACGCTTGAAAATCTTATCGAAGCTCCAGGACTTAAAGACGAGGAGTTAGATGTAATTGGTGAATTGCTTTCAAATTATTCAGGAGCTCTTGAAGTTAACAATGAAATTAAAAGTGGTGCTTCACAACGAGATGCATTGAATAACTTCATGAAAAGAGTTACTGGCTCCATCGACTAAATCTATCTTATTTTATTCTTAAATCCTAAATTTTAGTCTGCAATTCAGATATACTGAGTATTTTAGCATTCGAAATAAGCGCAAAAGTCATGTCCGATTTATTATCAAAATTAGAAGCCATTCATTTTCGCTTTGTAGAGGTTGGAACAATGATCACTGATCCTGAAATTATTTCAAACATGGATCGATACGTAAAGTTAAATAAGGAATATAGAGACCTTGAAATTTTAGATGATCGTTATAAAGAATACCGAAACCTTATTGAAAATATCAAAAGCGCTAGAGAACTACTTATAACTGAGACGGATTCTGAAATGCGGGAAATGGCAAAAGAGGAAATTGATGTATTGGAACAGAATCGACCTCTTATGGAAGATGAGATAAAATTATTGCTCATTCCAAAAGATCCAGAAGATGATAAAAATGCAATTATAGAACTCCGTTCAGGAACAGGTGGAGATGAAGCATGTATTTTTGTGGAAGATATTTTTAGAATGTATACAATGTTTTTTAAAGAAATAGGATGGAACTACGAAATAATAAATTCATCTGAAGGTTCTATTAAAGGATACAAAGAGATTTCAATGAGTATAGCTGGTGACGGAATATATGGGATGTTGAAGTTTGAATCTGGAGTTCACCGAGTTCAAAGAGTTCCTGAAACAGAATCACAAGGTCGCGTTCATACTTCAGCTATAACAGTTGCGGTCTTGCCAGAAGCAGAGGAAGTCGATTTTAACCTCGATATGAACGATGTTCGAAAAGATACCTTTCGTGCTTCAGGTGCCGGAGGTCAGCATATTAATAAAACAGAATCTGCAATTCGTCTTACGCATATTCCAACAGGAGTTGTTGTTGAATGTCAGGATGGTCGTTCACAACATAAAAATTTAGCGCAAGCAATTTCAGTTCTTCGTTCACGCTTGTACCAAGCAGAGCTTGATCGTGTTCACAACGAACGAGCCGCACATAGAAAAACACTTGTTTCAACGGGCGATCGTTCTGCTAAAATACGAACTTACAATTATCCTCAAGGAAGAATAACAGATCATCGAATTAATAAAACTATGTATAATCTAAGTTCATTTATGAATGGTGATTTACAAGAAATGATAGACGCCTTGAAGATGGCTGAAAATGCAGAGAAATTAAAAGGATAACATGACAAAAGCAGAACTTATTCAACAAATTAGGACAAAAAAATCCTTTCTTTGTATTGGTTTAGATCCTGATTTATCTAAAATTCCTCAACATTTATTAGATACTGAAGATCCAATTTTTGAATTTAATAAAGTTATTATTGATGCAACAAATGACCTTTGTGTTGCATACAAGCCGAACCTTGCATTTTATGAGTGTTATGGCTCAAAAGGATGGGATTCCTTTGAAAAGACAATCAATTATATCCCTAAAGATTGTTTTATTATTGCCGATGCAAAGCGCGGTGATATAGGAAATACAGCTCGCTATTATGCTAAAACTTTTTTTGAAACATACTCATGTGATGCTGTAACTGTTGCTCCTTATATGGGTTCGGATAGTATTTTACCATTCCTTGAGAATCCTGGGAAATGGCTTGTGCTATTAGCTTTAACATCCAATAATGGGGCTTCAGATTTTCAATTTCAAGAAATGAAAGATGGCCGAAAACTATACGAAAGTGTTATTGAGAAATCAATGAATTGGGGAACAAATGAATCTTTAATGTTTGTTGTTGGTGCAACAAAAGCAAAGGAAATAGAGAGAGTAAGAAAATTAGCACCGAATCATTTTTTCTTAGTACCAGGAGTTGGTGCTCAAGGTGGAAAATTAGAAGATGTAGTTAAATACGGATCAAATAATGAATGTGGATTACTCGTAAATTCTTCGCGTGGAATTATTTATGCAAGTAGTGGAGTAGATTTTGGTCAGGCAGCAAGAGAAGAGGCTTTTAATATTCAAAAAGAGATGGCTTTGTATGTCGAGAAATTTAACTGGTGAGTCTACTTTGTCGCTAAGTCGCTGTTTTCTTTTTGTTGAAGGCTACCATAAGCATCACAATTTGCTGATTTTTTAGCGCCGCAAGATACTAAGATAACTGAAACAAAAGCGATAATTAAAATAATGGAGAATTTATTTTTCATTTCGAACTAGTTTTATTGAGTATTTAATCTAATAATTAATAATAATTACTT
>Ga0114973_10003700_pt1 | contig 10728 bp, 7 predicted proteins | sample M_140807_MF_Meta_FD_87025 | JGI IMG/M metagenome (GOLD analysis project Ga0114973, IMG submission 87025) | Freshwater microbial communities from Lake Montjoie, Canada to study carbon cycling - M_140807_MF_MetaG | ecosystem: Environmental > Aquatic > Freshwater > Lake | place: Lake Montjoie... | reverse complement strand
GACAAACATAGAGATGCATATAGAGCTAGAGCAACAAAAATAAAAGGAGATTGGGAAAGTGATAAATATAGTCCTAATAATCTTGCTATAAATATTCTATGGTAAAGTATTATGTTCTTGTGTCAATATGACGGTAAACTTCACGACAATAAAGTGAAATCTCATACAATTATTTTAAAACAAATGAATCTTCAGAATATATCTAAAGATATTGAAATAGAAGTATGCCATAACTGTTATGGTATTGTTAATTGTAGACATTTTGCAGAACTAGGAAATGTGTTCTTAGTACAACCTAAAGATAAAATAAAAATATATAAAATAACATCTAGTATTTTTGAAAATAAAGATTTAAAAGATAAAAACGACCAAGCTGAAAAAAATATACTAGATATCTTATCAGTAATGAAAAAATCCATTAGAAAAAATAGTAAAAAATCTTAATCTATTTTACTGTGAAAAATATCTAAGTAAAATATATATATGTTCCTTGAAAATCTTTCTCAAGAACTTAAAAATAAAAAACAAGTCACTGACAGTACTATACAAGCCTATCTCAGAAATCTCAAAAAATTAAACAATAATGAAGAAATAAAAAACTTAAACTTTTTAAAAGATGTCGATAAAGTTTTATCAAAACTAGCTAACTATAAAGAGAATACTAAAAGAAACTATTTAATTAGTATTGTATCTATTTTATCAATGAATGAAAAACCTATGTTTAAGAAACTCCACGATAAATACTATGCATTAATGATGAAAAAAAATGAAGATATTAAAAAAGATACTAAACCAAATGAATTAACTCAAAAACAAGAAGAGAACTGGCTTGAATGGAAAGATGTTGTAAGTAAATATAAAAAACTTGAAGAAGAAGTAAATCTTTTTAGTGCTAAAAAAGAATTAACAGATGCAGAATATAATGTTCTCCTCTCTTATGCTATTCTCAGTTTATACATTCATCAAGCACCTCGTAGAAATAAAGACTATCAAATAATGTTATTAACTGATAAATATAATGTTGACTTACCTAAAGATAAAAACTATCTTGACTTAGATAATAAAAGCTTTATCTTTAATGATTATAAAACAGTTTCTAAATATGGAACACAACATATTGCTATATCTGATGATTTATGGAATGCATTAATGAAATACTTCAAACATCATCCTAAAGTATCAGTAACTAAAAAAGGTGTATCTTTAAAGGGTCTTGAATACTTCTTAGTATATAAAGACAATTCACCATTGGATAAAGTAAATAGTATTACCAGAATACTTAATAAAGTATTTGATAAAGCAATTGGAAGTAGTATGCTTAGACATATTTACTTATCTGGTAAATATGGTAAAGTATTAGAAGACCAAAAAACTGATGCATTAGATATGGCACATAGTGAAGCAATGCAAAAAGATTATATCAAGAAACCTAAAGAGATTAGGGTAACGCTTTAAGGTTTAGAAGTTTTAGATTTAAATTTTCTAATTCTATCGTCAGAAAGTCTTAACATATATGTTTCTTCTTTAATATTTCCTGTTCTAGAAACTAAATCGTCTGGTTTAAATGTATTTTCATCTAATTCAGAACTTAATGTATATAATCTATCTTTATACATTTGTTTATCAATTTTATTTAATTCTGTTTCAGTTAAACTAGTTAAATATCCTTTTTTCTTCTGTAAATACCAAAAAATTTTTGGTTTTTTACCTTTAGCTTCTGCTTCTTTAATAATGTTATCTATTTTATCTTTACCAATAAAAAAACTTTTTTCATTATCATAAGGTTTATTAGTAATAGGGTCAATGTAAGGCTTTCCATCTCTATCAAGACTTTCTTCATTACTTGTTTTTAATTCTATAACTTCATCAGGTGTTTCAAGGTCATATTTATTATAATAAGTTCCTCTATTAATTTCAATTGATGGTTGAGGATATGCTGATGGTCTTATTAATGATTTAAACAAAAATTCATTTCTATTACCATCTTCTTTATTTATAGTATCTACATAAGATAATTTTTTATGAGAAGTATGTATATTTCCTGTTCTTATTAGTTGTGAAAAGAAAGCTCTAACTCTCTTACCTTCCTCTGTTACTGATTTAAGTGCATTTTTATCTAATTCTTCTACTAAATCTAATACATCATCTACTTTTCTATGAAGTTCTGTTTGTTGATTATATTTTTTAATTGGTTTATTCTTTCTTAACAAATCTTTTAATGTATTATATTTTTCTGTTAATTCATAAACAATATTAGCATAACCAGTTTCTGCATTATACTTATAATTATTAAGTTTATTATAAGCATCATTCTTATGTTTTACTTGATTTTTAAAATTTTGTATTTCCTTTTTTAATTTTTCTTTAGCATCACTAATTTTATCATCAACCTTTTCTAATCTTTCTGGTAAATTTGCTCTTACATTAAGTAAATGACAAGTTTTTAATTCTTTTTTCTCATATTTTAACTCTTCAATAGCTTTTTTTATATCATCAATTTTTTTAAGTATTCCATCTTTAACATTGTTAAAAAAAACAAATGCTGCCGTTGATTGTGCTTGTAATTTTTTAATCTCATTACCAACATCTCTATGTCTTTCAATATAATGTTCTACAAGACTATATATTGTACTCATAATTTCAGGATAATCTGGTTTTACTTTTGATAATGTATTTTTTAAAGCACCTCCTTCTAAATTTTCTACAATTTTAAGTTCATTTAAATGATTATTATCTAATTCTTCTATTTCTTCATTAATTTTATTAATATTATCATTTTCATCTTGTAATTTTTCATTTAATAATTCTAATTCTTTTAATAATTCATCAATTTTATCTATAGTTTCATCAATTTTTTCATTAATATCATTATATTTTTTTTCTTCTTCTTCTTCTTCTTCTTCTTCTATTTTTTCTTCTTTAACTTGTTCTTGTTCTTCTTCTTCACTTTCACTTTCAGGACCATATCCATTAACATATTTATCTTCCTTACCTACTAAAGGTTCACTATGTCTCAACATAATATAATAATAATTAGAAAATATTATTATATTATTATTTGCTATCCTCCAAATCATCAAATGTAAATAAATCCTTTTCAGTCATTATACACATTGGATAAGTCTTAAAAATAGTAGCCCATCTAGTCTTCATCTTTTTAATTTTCTTCATTTCCTTCAAGTCTAATCCAGCATAGTTTTCTAAAAAATATTTAGTTCCTCTTCCACCACCAGCGTGAGGAAAATAAGTAATAGAGTGGCATTCATTAAGAATGCGTCTAGTATCCTTTCCATTTGAAGGCAAGTGATTAGTTAAAATACAATCAATCTTATAATGGCGACCTATTTCAAGAATCCCATTTAATACATCATACACAGCTTCTTTTATCTTCTTTTCTTTGATAACATCAATATCATCAAATATAACTAAACTATTCTCAAACATCTCAGTATCAATAGGGTCATCTACCAGTTTATCATCAATAATGATTCTTTTAGGTTTAATATCATCTAAACTCTCATCATCTTTTAAAGAAGAAAATAAATATACTTTACCATCTTTATGCTTTTTCTTCCATTCCTTTATATACAGTTTAGAATAATAAGATTTACCAGAACCAGAAGGACCAAAAATATATAAGATTTGGCGTTCTGTTTCAGGGTCAGGAATCTGTTGGAACTTACCATCATCAGGAATATGAATATAAGAAAAGTTCTTAGTAATCTCATCATTGTCTTCATCAGTAATTGAAACGATTTTTCCAGAGAACTTTCCTTTATCAATCCTCGCTAATGTCTTTCCCACTTTTTCAATATTAAATGGCATATATACATCTACATATAAAATAAAATATTTTTATAATCTTTTTTTTACCTTCTTCGTCCAGACTTCTCCTTCTTAGGTCTTAATTCTGGAAATTTGAATTGGTCTTCTTTTTCTTCTTGAATCATACCATTCTCAGCAATAGGAGTCTTCTTAAACATATCATTCTTTTCATCAATAGCAACAGCTTCAATCTTTTCAAGTGCTTTAGGTTTCTTCTTACTTGCACCAGAACCAGATATATTAGTAATAGGTCCTTGTAATAAACTAATATCAGCACCTAATGCATTCTTTTCAGGATGTATAACACTATTATTTTTTCTTAATTCAGATTCATAAGAATATCTTTGAGCTTCAGGTTTAGCTAAGAAAGGATTTAAGTTTCCAATAGGAACATCGTGGGGAGGATTACTAAATACTTGCCAGTTATTATTTGCTTTAATCATATCATTATTAATAGAATCATCATTAGATATAGGTCTTTGCATAGAATTATATTGTTGTTTAGGATTAGCCAATAAGTCAGCAAGAGGAAATCCATAACCCATACCAACACTTTTAATTAATGTTCTTAATTCATCTTGCAATCTATTATTTTCATTTGTATTTTTTTGATAAGTTTTAGCTGCTTCAGGATTTAAACCATTTAATGCTGCAATATCAACAGGTCCATCTCTAAATGCTTGAGGATACATTAATTCAGTATTTTTTAATTGTGTTTGAATATGTTGTAAGTTTTCTCTTATTTCATTTTTCTTTTGTTCTAATAATTCTTTATTAGGAACTGTACTTCCATCATTTGTTTTTTGTTCTGTAGCAACATCAGGAGATATTGCACTTGATACACCACTATTTTCTTGTTCTGCTATTTGTTGTTGAGATTCTTCAGTTAATTCAGGTGGTTTATTATATACTTTATTACCAGTAGTAACAGGCACTTCAGCAACTGCAAAAGAAGGAGCATTAAAGTTAGTCTCATCTGAAAATTCTTCAGCTTTATTTAATATTTCTTCATCATTAGTATCAGGTAATTCAGTAATAGGAGTATTATTTTTAATAGCTTTTTTAACTAGTTTAATTCTTTCATTGAGGTCTTGTAATATTTCATTAGCAGCATCAACTCTAGTTTTAAATATCTTTCTAAGTTTATTCTTTTCTTCCTTAGTTGAAGCAGCATCAATTTTATATCTTCTTTCGTCTTCAGTATTTTCAAATGCACGAATTAATTCAGCTTTCTTCAATCTTAAAATAGCTAATCTTCCAGATGGGTCCATCATAGAAATACCAGGTTTAAATCCTTCAGTGTTATAATATCCAGTTTTATAAACAGATGTATCAAGTAATCTAAATGGTGGAGACTGGTCTATTATTTTTTTTAATTGTTCTAACATATAAGTAGTTGATGCTAATATAGGATTATTAACTTTATTCAATTGAAAAACTAAATGTGTTAATGGTTCATTTAATTGTTTTAAAACAGCAGCAAAATAACCAATAGTTGATTGTTGAACTGATTTACGAGTAGACCATTTACCTTTAACAGGTTCAATCATTTCTATAATTCTTCTTACAACACCATTGTATTCTGAAATAACACTGAAAAGTGCATCAAGTGCTCCATCAACACTTTTTTGAGATGATTTTGCTCCTTCTTGACTAACACGATTTTCACTCATATATATATATATAATAGATAATTAATTATTAATTATTATATATTTTAAATATTTTTATTCATCTGGTTGTACCTCAGTATCAACTGATTGTTCTATTGGAACAAATACATCAGAGGATGTTAATTCGTCAGTATTATCACTATCAGGTTTAGCTTTACCAGATGTATTTGGAACCTTAGATGATTTATCTTCTTGTTTTTCTATAGGAATTATAGGAACTTCATCCATATTTTTAGTAGATAGTTTAGATAATCTTGCAGCTTTAGATTCATCTGTAATACTGTATGTAAATGCAGTTACAGCTTGAATAGCTTTATTTATTTTTTCTTTAACATTATCAATCATTGAACCAATTAGTGCTTCATTCTTAATATCTCTAGTAGTAGGAGGTGCTCGTTCATCTCCAATACTACTTGCGTGTGCTATTTCTCTATCTAATATAACACGATTCATTGTTCTTTCATTGTTTAAAATCTCATCTATTTGAGCGTTTCTAAATGTAGCCATATATAAATAATTATAGATATTATTTTTTAATATTTTTATTTTTCCTTACATATTTTCTTTTCGTCTTCGTTAAATAACTATAATCAACAGGTTCTAATTCATCAAAACCAGCACCTGTTGGTAATGTACCAGGTTTAGGTCCTTGTTCTCCTTTAGCTTTCCATTCAATAATAGCTGCTTCTAAGGCCTTAGCTGCTTCTACATCATCGTGGTGAGTATCTCCAGTTTCATCATCATCAGGATTGTCATCTTCTGCAGTAGGACAGTTAGCTGCTCTAGCTTCTGGACTATTAGGGTCAACTACAGCTTGTTGTGCTGCAAGAACATCTTTATTAGTAGGTGCTGGGTTAGTTCCAGTAAATTTTCCATCAGCATCAACCTTTTTAACTGGTGTTCCATCATCATAAACTTCTACCCAGTATGTAGGGTCAATATCAGATGGAACTGCAGACAAATCTCCATAATTAAGACCAGGAGCTCCTGGTGGTTCAGGGAATTGTCCTTCAGGATAACCAAATATTGGTTTATTTCTGTTATTCATCACATATTGTTTATCTTTATAATGAACTATTGTTCCACCAGGTTGATATTGTTTATATCCTTGTAAAGGGTCAAACTGTTCTGGTTTAAGATTACCATCTTCATCTGCTTCAAACCAACCACCATTAGCACGATACATAGGTGCATATGCTTTAAATGCAGCTTCATTACCTGGTTCATAAGTATGCATACTAGAAGAACCATCGTAAGATTCCCATATAAAATATTTACCATCATTAAATACTAAATCACCAGGCTCATAAGTAGTTCCTTTAACCCATTGTATTTGTGCGTTAGCTGTTTTAAGATTATTTTCATCTTCTAACTTAGCTTGATATTCTTCTCTTACACGAGCTCTTTCACTTTCTGTATCAAGATATTCATAATATACCTCATTTAATACACCTTCTCTAGTATATGGTATAATACCAGCTGGAACATCTTTTATTGCTAAAAAGTAATAAGTATTATAAACAACAACATCACCTTCTTTATATGGTTTATTTTGTTTCCATTGATGTAATTCATCAAAGTTATCGCCTGCTGCTTCAGCATTAGTTTGAAGTTCAGGCATTTCATCCCATCTATAACGAGGTAATCCAATTGGTGCACTAGACCTTAAATATTCATCTTCTTCCATATTTTTAGGAGGTTCAATATAAGCAGTGTCAAATATGTATTTTGTAGGGTCTTGACCGAATAAATCTGATTGTTTAACTAAAAACCTATAATAAATATTACTTGCTTGGTCTAGAATTATATCCTTATCTTTAATAGTCTTCTTATTTCTTTCATTAGTACCAACAGACCAATTAATAGCTGAATTCCTATCTCTTATTTGATTACCTTCATCTGTAGTTTCTGATGTATCAGCCCAGAATTCTGCATTAGGTGGTCCTAATGTTACATTATATGCAGCAACATCTTCAGGAGATGCAAGATGCCAATATGTTTCATTTGTAAGTGCCATTCCAGGGTCGGATTGTCTAATATGTTTATAATATTTACCATCACTTTTAACAACAGCATTAATAGGATACATTTTTGTAGCATCATAATCTAAAGAATAATCTTTAATACATCTCCAAATAGATGGAACACCTCTATCATCATAAATAGTAACAACATCACCTTCAGTATAACCATCAGTTTCAAAGTTAAAATCAGATGTAAGTGCTAAATCAGCATTTCTTACATTATCAGCATAAGATGCTTTTACATCATCTGGAACCTCTTCAAAAACAGCATCAACAGTTTTCCAAAATATTGTATTAGTAGGGTTAGTTCCAGCAGGTGCTTCTTTAATTAACATATATTGTTTCTTTTCATAGTTTACAATATCTAGAACTTTAAACTTGGTAGTATCATTATAATCTATTTCACCAGCAGATAAAAGTTTCCAGAATGAAGAAGGTGGTCTTGGAGTATCCATAAGATTATTAGCTCTATCTTTCTTCTGTTTTATTAATTCATAATAGTTTCCATCAGGACCTATAACAATATCACCAATATTATATTGTTGACCTAATTCAAACTCTACTGCTCTATCAACAGCTTGAGTATAAGTACTTATTCTTTGATTTAATGCTAATTCTTCTTTCATATCAGGTGTCAATGTAAACATATATACTTGTTGCCAAGTACCAGGTTCTATTTCAGGAGTCATTTCTTTATTATTATTTATTGCAGTGTAATATTTATTTAATCGTAATACTTTAGCACCAGCATTATAAGCTGTTCTATTATTCCAAAGTAAATATTCAGCTTTAGTTTTATCTAATGCAGCAGGGTCTAATATATCAACCTTTCTCCAAGCATTACTATCAGTAGGTAATGTACCAGCTGGAACATCTTTAATATTAACAAAAGTATCATCCATATATTTAACATAATCACCAATATTATATTTAGTATATACCTTCCACATAACAGCATTACCAAGCTTTTCTATTTCTTCTAAATCAGTTTGAGTATATAAATCTTGTTTTTCCCAGAAAGTAGGACTAATAGGAGGGTCTTTACCAGCTGCTGGAGTATTATTAATATACATATAAGGTATTCCAGCTTTTTTAACTACATCATCTAAGTTATAAGTTGTTGCAGGATTATATTCTCTTGCATTTCTAACTAGATTATCAACATCTTCTTGTTGTGTAGCAGCTCTAGCAGCATCTATTATTTCATCATTATCATCAGCATATAATTCATATCTTGCTAATAGTCTTTGTTGTTCTGCTGTCATTGCGACAGGATTAGGACCACCTCCAATACTTGCAACAAATGATTTGGTATTCTGATAAGAACCAGGACCTACTAAAAACATTGCAGGTGTTGCTGTTTGAGCTAATGCTCTATTATATAATGATGGGTCTTCTTTTAACCATATTCTAAACTCATTTTCTTGTGAGACAGATTCTAAATCAAACTCACGATTCTCCATCATCCAAACAGCCATTGATTGAGCTTTATAAATAGTATCTTCTGATTTAGTAAACATATCACCTCTTTGCCACCATTCAGTTGATGATTCTGGATTATGTTCTTTATTAGATATTTTTAATGATGTATAATAATAATTACCATAAGTAACTTCATCATCTTTATTATATACTTTATTATTATCCCAAGCTGCAGCTTTTACAGGTGATGAACCATTAGCAGTTAAAAAATCATTATTTAAAGCAGTTGATTGTAATTCTGGTCTATTTTGAAAGAAGTTTTTATTAGCTGCTGCATTATATGCAGCAATATGTTCTGGAGTTAAATCAACTGGAATACCACCTGTAATACTAAAAGCTTTTTTAGCTATTTCTCTCTGTTTTTCTATTTCATCTGCTTTACCTTGTAAACAAGCTTTTCTTGATTCATATGCACCTTGATTACCACAATTACCAGGCCCTGCTTTTGAAGCATTAGAATCACAAGCATTTATATGTCCGTCTGGTATTGCAGCTCTAGCACCTGAACTTACCCAATACCATCCTATAGCTGGACCTCCATAACCATAACAGTTTGGAACAGGTGGTCCACATCCATATTCATTATCACAATCTGCAAAATCAGTTAAAGGTGGTTCTAATAACTTATCAAGATTAGTATCAAAGTTTTCTTCCATTTGTTTAGAAATAGCATCTTGTGGTCCTTCATTCATTAATCTTATAGTTAAGAATGCAGCAGCTTGATTACCACCAGCAGTTTCAAACTCTTGTCTCCATTTAAGAGGTAATTCTTGTTCCCATTTATGAATATCAACAACAGCCTTCGTAGCTGAATCTAAAGAATTCCATAACTCAGGAAGAATTGGTTCACCTTTTCTTATAGCAGATTGAATATCGTGTGCTACTTCAACAGCACTTAATGTACCTCTAGCTTTATCATAAATAGAAGAATTCTTTATATTTTTAGGTGTATTCTTTATATTTTTAACACCTTGTTTAACTGCTTCTCTTGTAGCTTTAGCACCAGATTTAGCAGCATTAGCAGCAGCTTTAGCACCAGCTTTTGCAGCATTAGCAGCAGCTCTAGCAGCAGCCTTAGCAGCAGCTGCAGCAATTCTAGCAGCAACACCAATAGCTTGAAAAAAACCACCTTGAAGATGAAAGTCTCTTTTAGATGCAGTTGCATATCTCATATGTGGACCTGTATAATCTTCACCGATATGGTCTATATATCTCTTATTCATTTTATGTAATCTTTTAGAGAATTCAATATCAGTCATATATAATTATAAATAGATATTATTTATAGTAATATATTTAGTATAAGTTATTTTCTTTCACATATTTAGACGCTTCAATCATTTTCATTCCTTTTTCTTGCATAATCTTTTTTACAATAGCAGCTCTATCACCTTTTTTACCCTTTTTAACTTCACCCATTCCTGACATTGTTGAGCTTTGCATCATTGCCTTTTCAACAACTTTAGTTTGTTGTCCTTTAGTTGCTCTTTTAGCTTTCTTGATATTAGGATTAGAATTTAATAATGCTGTTTTATTTTCACCCATTCCAGACATTGTAGAAGAGTTCATCATTGCCTTTTCAACAACTTTAGTTTGTACTCCTTTTGTTTCAGGAACAGCCATATGAATATTAGGATTAGGATTTAAAAGTTTAGGTTTACGACCTCTCTTAGGTTTTTCACCACTACCAAAATAACTATCTTGTTTTCTTACAGGTAAAGCTT
>Ga0114973_10003698_pt1 | contig 10730 bp, 10 predicted proteins | sample M_140807_MF_Meta_FD_87025 | JGI IMG/M metagenome (GOLD analysis project Ga0114973, IMG submission 87025) | Freshwater microbial communities from Lake Montjoie, Canada to study carbon cycling - M_140807_MF_MetaG | ecosystem: Environmental > Aquatic > Freshwater > Lake | place: Lake Montjoie... | reverse complement strand
CTTTGCCGTGGTGAGCTCGTAATCCGAGAAGCCAAGCTGCTTGCCGCCCATCACACCAGTCCTGGCCTGCGATCACAGAGCCATTGTCCCGCAAATGGCCTGGGTTTTCCAGGGTCTCCTTAGACAATCCGAGCACCCATTTATCAGGAGCAGGAGTACAGAGCAATGGACCCGACCAATACGTCGCTTCCAACCTGAGTGGCTGATACCCCATCCATCGCGCAGTCTGATGAACACGACGCTCAAGAAGGAGCATACTTTGGTCACCTAAAATGTGCCACTCGCCTTTAACTCTCTGGAGCTCGACACCAAATATATCCAAACATTTTCTGGATAGCCTGCTTACTCTTGGAGGGCTAATTCCAAATCTTCGGAAGACTTCTTCACCTGTCCTTAGCCACATCAGGGCGTCGAGGGCAGCCAATGTATCGAGGTCAACCACGCCGTTGATTTCTACACGTTGAACAGGAACTCCATCACATCACCCTCAGCCACCACATACTCTTTGCCCTCGCTGCGCAGCCAGCCCCGGTTGCGCGCCTCCGGCAGGGAGCCCGCCTCCAGCAGCTGCTGCCAGCCGATCGTCTGGGCGCGGATGAAGCCCCGCTCAAAGTCGGTGTGGATCACGCCGGCCGCCTGGGGAGCCGTCATGCCGGCGGTGATGGTCCAGGCGCGGGTTTCCTTCTCGCCGGTGGTGAAGTACGTCCGCAGACCAAGCAGTTCATAGGTGGCCCGAATCAGGCTCTGTAGGCCGCCCTCGCTCACCCCCAGGCCCGCCAGGAATTCGGCCCGCTCCTCCTCGGGCAGCTCGATCAGCTCGGCCTCCACCTGGGCCGAAATCAGTACGCAGAGGGCCCCTTCCTGCTCCGCCAGGGCCTTCACGGTCTCCACGAAGGCATTGCCGCCGGCCAGGTCGTCCTCGCTCACATTGGTGGCATAGATGATCGGTTTGGCGGTGAGCAGGCCAAGGGGCCGGATCAGGACCTCCTCATCTTCAGCCAGGGCCACCGAGCGGGCCGCGCCACCCTCTTCGAGCACCGCCTGGATGCGCTCAAGGGCACCATCTTCGAGCTGGGCCTCCTTGCTGGTGCGCAGCTGCTTCTTCAAGCGCTCGCGGCGCTTCTCCACTTGGGCCAGGTCGGACAGCCCCAGCTCCAGGTTGATGATCTCGGCATCGCGGCGCGGGTCCACCGAGCCCGAAACATGGATCACGTCGTCGTCCTCGAAGCAGCGCACCACATGCACGATGGCGTCGACCTCGCGGATATTGGCCAGGAACTTGTTGCCCAGGCCTTCGCCCTGGCTGGCGCCCTTCACCAGGCCGGCGATGTCCACGAACTCCACCCGCGTGGGGATGATCTCCTTCGAGCCTGAGAGCGCCGAAAGCTGCTGCAGGCGCCCATCCGGCACGGCCACCACGCCCGAATTGGGCTCGATCGTGCAGAAGGGGAAATTGGCGGCGGTGGCCTGGGCGTTGGCGACCAGGGCATTGAACAGGGTGGATTTGCCCACGTTGGGCAGACCCACAATTCCGGCTTTGAGCATGGGGGGAATCTAAGCGGGCCGGTCCTACCCCCCGGGCAGCCCGACCTCGGACTCCCCCACCTCCCCGCCGGCGGGCGCGAACGGCGAGACTGGGCGCAGCCGGGCCGTCTGCGATTTCCGCCCCTTCCCCCCTCCGATCCGTGAGTGCGCCCCCTTCCCCCCCACTGGCGCCGGCGCCCCCGATCCCGATCCGGGGCCGCCGAGCTTCCTGGCTGCGCTGGCGCCCCTGGCTGATGCTGGCTACGGCGGCCGCCCTGCTCGCCGGCCTGGGCTTCTGGCAGCGCCAGCAGAGCGCGCGCGGCCGCGATGTGGCTCCCTACACGGTGCTGGCCCGCTCCGGCGAGCTGCCGGGGGTGGTGACCGCCGCCGGTGAACTGGATGCGGTGGAGCGGGTGAATGTGAGCCCGAAACGGCAGGGCCTGATCGAGCAGCTTTTTGTGGACGAGGGCGACGCTGTGAAGGCCGGCCAGGCCCTGGCCCGCATGGATGCCGGGGACCTGCGCGATCGGGAGCAGGAGCTGGTGGCCAACATCCGCTCCGCCGACGCCGAACTGGAGCGCAGCGCCAGTGAGCTGCGGCGCAATGAACCCCTCTATCGCCAGGGAGCGATCAGCCTCAATGACCTCAACCGCTTCCGCGCCGATGAGAAGGTGAAGCGAATGGCGGTGAACGCGGCCCGGCAGCGGCTGGAGCAGCGGCAGGTGGAAAAGGAGGAACTGATCGTGCGGGCCCCCTTCGACGGGGTGATCAGCCAGCGATTCGCCGATCCGGGAGCCTTCGTGACCCCCACCACCACCGCCTCCGCCAGCGCCGGGGCGACAAGCTCCTCAATCGTGGAACTCTCCCAGGGCCTGGAGGTGCTGGCCAAGGTGCCCGAAAGCGACCTGGGCCGCCTGCGGCTGGGCATGCCCGCCAGCGTGCGGGTGGATGCCTTCCCCGACCGCCGCTTCGCCGCCCGCGTCCGCCAGATCGCTCCCCGGGCCGTGAAGACCAACAACGTGACCTCCTTCGAGGTGAAGCTCGCGCTGGTGAATCCCGCCCCGGAGCTGAGGATCGGCATGACCGCCGATGTGGACTTCCAGACCGGCCGGCTTCAGGCCCGCACCCTGGTCCCCACGGTGGCAGTGGTGACCGAGGAGGGCAAACCCGGGGTGCTGCTGGTGGGCAAGGAGAGCAAACCGAGTTTCCGGCCAGTGGAACTGGGCGTGAGCAGCGGCCGAAACACCCAGATCCTGTCTGGACTGGAGCCCGGCACCCGCGTGTTCATCGACCTGCCGCCCTGGGCAAAGAAAGGGAAGAACTGAGCCCCCGATCCGCCCCGTTGCTCAGGCCGCGGGGGCGCCGGCCTCGAGAAAGCGGCGGGTGGTTTCCACAATGCGGCCACTGGCCAGACCATCGCCGAAGGGGTTGTGGGCCCTGGCCATCGACTCATAGGCGGCCGGATCCTCCAGCAACCGGGCTGTCTCTTCGAGGATCGCCGCGCTGGCAGTGCCGATCAGCCGGGCGGTGCCGGCCTCCACTGCCTCGGGGCGCTCAGTGGTGCGGCGAAGCACCAGCACGGGCTTGCCGAGGGCCGGTGCTTCCTCCTGCAGCCCGCCGGAATCGGTGAGCAGCAGGGTGCAGCCCCGCATCGCCGCCACCAGGCGGTCGTAGTCGAGGGGTTCGGTGAGGAAGGCCCGTGGGTGGTTGCCGAGCAGGTCCTGCAAGGGCTCCCGCACGGTGGGATTGCGATGCAGGGGAAGCAGCAGGGCGGTGTCGGGGAAGCGCTCCAGCACGGCCAGGAAGCCGCGGCCGATCTCCTGCAGCCGGTCCCCCCAGTTCTCGCGCCGGTGCACCGTGGCCAGCAGCACTCGCTGCCGCTCCCAGTCGAGGCCGGGGATCTCCAAGGTGGGGGCCTTTTCGGCCATCAGCAGCAGCGCGTCGATCACCGTGTTGCCGGTGGTGGTGATCGCCCCAACCACGCCGGAGGCACGCAGGTTGGCGGCGGAGCGTTCGGTGGGGGCGAAGTTGAGCTGGGCCAGCTGGGAGATCAGGCGGCGGTTGGCCTCCTCCGGAAAGGGGTCAAACAGGTTGTCGGTGCGCAAACCGGCCTCCACATGGCCCACCGGGATCTGCTCGTAGAAGGCAGCCAGGGCACTGGCGAAGGCCGTGGTGGTGTCGCCCTGAACCAGCACCAAGGCAGGCCGATGCAGGTTGAACTCCTCCTTCAGACCCTGCAGGGACGCACAGGTCACGTGGGTGAGGGTCTGGTTGGGGGCCATCAGGGCCAGGTCATGGTCGGCCCTGAGGGCGAACAGCTCCATCACCTGGCCCACCATCTCCCGGTGCTGACCGGTGAGCACCACCCGGGTGCGGAAGGCGGAGGAGGCCTGGAAGGCCAGGATCACTGGGGCCAGCTTGATCGCTTCAGGCCGGGTGCCCAGCACGATCGTCACCAGAGGCACCACTGGGGAAGCGACGGGGGTGACGGGGGATGCGGCAGCGGAGACAGCAGACAAGACCAGGCCGCAGACCCCCCAATCCTACGGATCTCCGCCGATGCCCCGCTTCGCCCAGGCGTTGACCCGCTCACGCCCGCTGGTCAGGCAGATCGGCGATGGTGGTCCATGCTGAGGATCAGTGCCACCATTGGCAACACTGCCTCCCGCCGGAGCCATGGCCGAACTGCCCTTTGCGTTCAGCCCCAGCACACCGCCACTGGCGGCGCCGCCGCACCCGCCGCCACCGCCACCGGGAGAGAGGATCTTGGCGGAAAGGGGATCCCCCATTCCAGCCGCCCCCCCAGCGCCGCCAGCCCCCCCCCTGGCGAACCGCGAACCGCCCGGCACCCCGGCGGAACGGCCGGCCAACCTTGAGGCGATTGTGCGCGTCGCCTTCGACAACAACTATTCCGATGTCCATCTGGGCGTGGGCGAGGTGCCCCGCTTCCGCAACCGCGGGGACATCGTGTCCACTCCCTGGCCCGTCACCGACACCGAGACCTTCCGCGACTGGCTGCGGGAAATGCTGGACCCCGGCCAACTGGACAGCTTCAAGCGGGAAAAGGAATTCGATGGTTCCCACTCCTTCCCCTTCGTGAGGGTGAGGATCAATCTGCTCGAAACAGTGCAGGGGCAGGCCATGGTGCTGCGCCTGATTCCCCGGGAGATTCCCACCCTGGCAAGCCTGGGACTCCCGAATGTGATGAAGGAACTGGCCGCGAAGCCGAAGGGGATGATCCTAATCACCGGAGCTACGGGTTCGGGCAAGAGCACCACCCTGGCAGCGCTGATTGACTACATCAATACCACGATGAAGAAGCACATACTCACCATCGAAGATCCGGTGGAGTTCGTGCACAGCAGCAAGCAGTCCCTCATCCGTCAGCGGGAGGTTGGCAGCCACACCAAGTTATTCCAAAACGCCCTCAAGGCAGCCCTGCGCGAAGATCCGGACGTGATCCTGATCGGCGAGATCCGCGATCAGGAAACCCTCAGCACCGCCATCAAGGCTTCCCAAACCGGCCACCTCGTGTTCGGCACCCTCCACACCAATTCTGCCGTGCGCACGGTGGAACGGGTGTTGGGCATGTATCCCCCCCAGGAGCAGGAGGCTGTGCGCCGGTCGGTCGCCGAAACACTGCTGGCGGTGATCTCTCAGGGTCTGCTTAAAACTACCGATGGCAAAAGAGCCGCCTTTCACGACATCTTCATCAACACCGATGCCTGCCGCGATTACATCATGCGCGGCGAACTCGATGAAATCGAAGCCATCATGAGCCGCAGTGCCTTCGACGGCATGCAGACCGCCAACCAGGCCCTCGCCAAACTGGTGCTGGATGGAAAGGCAACGGCGGAGGAGGCGATCTCCCACAGCCTGCGGGCGGGCGAACTGGCCCAGAGCCTGCGCGGAAGAACCTGAGAGGGCCCTTAGCGACCGGAGGCCTGCCCTGAAAAGGGGGATGGCCTCAGCTGGTGCGGGTGGCGAGTCGAGCCAGTAACAGCACGGTGAGGCCTACCGACAGGCCGAGCATGGCCAGGCGGCCGTTCCAGATCTCAGCCTGGGGGGTGAAGCCCCGGCGCCAGGCATTCAGCTCCTCCTGGGAGACCGCCTGGGGCTCATCAGAGCTCGCCACATCTGGGGGCTCTACGCCGACCTGAATCCCCGCGGAAGGGATCGGTACTGAATCGGGGGTGGATTCAAACGGCACGGGATTCGCCGGGGCCATGGGCACTGACGGCCGGGGGCCGTGCCTGCGGGGTCGCTCCACCCTAGGGCGATTAAAAGCAGGGCTGGGTTTCGTAAAGGCGATCGGCCTCCGCCAGGGGAAGGCGGGGGGCCACCCCGAGCCCGATCGGGCTGCGGCAACCGCTCCGCAACCGCTCACAGGCCGCAACCCCCACCATGGCGGCGTTGTCGGTGCACCAGGCCAGGGGGGCCACCCGCCAGGCCAGGCCGGCCGCCCCGGCCCGCTCCGCCAACAGCGCCCGTAGCCGCCGATTGGCGGCCACCCCACCCACCAGCACCAGGGTGTCGAGCCCCTCATCGAGGGCACAGCGGCAGCTGCGCTCGACCAGCACCTCGGCCACCACCTGTTCGAAGCTGGCGGCCAGGTCGGCAAGGGGAAGGGGGCTCCCGGCGGCCTTCAAGCCCTCCACCTGCCGCAGCATGGCGGTCTTGAGGCCGCTGAAGCTGAAGTCGTAGGGATGGAATCCGCCTTCGGGGCGGGACACCCGGCCCTTGGGCAGCGCAAAGCGGCGGGGGTCGCCACCGCGGGCGGCGGCCTCGATCGCCGGCCCCCCGGGATAGGACAGCCCAAGCAGGCGAGCCACCTTGTCGAAGCATTCACCGGCGGCATCATCGTGGCTGCGGCCGAGCCGCCGGTGCAGACCCGGGCCATCCAACCGCACCAGCTCGGTGTGGCCACCGCTCACCAGCAGCACCAAGGACGGCCCCTCGGGGGGATCCTCCCCGAGCCGCACCGAGGCCAGATGCCCCTCGAGGTGATGGATGCCCAGGAAGGGCTTGTTGTGGAGACGGGCCAGGGTGCGACCGGTCACCGAGCCCACCAGCAGGGCGCCCACCAGTCCAGGCGCCACGCTGGCGGCGATCGCATCCACCGCATCAAGGTCCACGCCGCTCTCGGCCACCACCCGCGCCACCAGGCCGGGCAGGGCCTCCACATGGCGGCGGGAGGCGATCTCCGGCACCACGCCACCCCAGCGGGCGTGCTCCTCGATCTGGGAGGCCACGGCGCTGGCCAGCACCCTGCGATCGGCCACGATCGCTGCCGCCGACTCGTCACAACTTGTTTCGAGGGCCAGAACAGTGGGCATTGGCTCCGGTGGGCTCCCGTACTGTCCCCAGGTGACATCCTGCCCTGCGGCAGCCCCTGCCCGGCTCCTCCCCATGCGCCGTCTCTTCGCCGTACTGATCTCCGCCTTCCTGCTCCTCGGCTTCGCGCCGGTGGCGCACGCCGAAATCGGCGGCCTCACCCCCTGTGCCGAAAACGCCCGCTTCCAGCAGCGGGCCGGCACCGCCACCACGGCCCAGGCCAAGCACCGCTTCGAGATGTACAGCAAGGCCCTCTGCGGCGCCGATGGCCTTCCCCACCTGATCGTGGACGGCCGCTGGAGCCACGCCGGTGAGTTCATCATCCCCGGTATCGCCTTCCTCTACATCACCGGCACGATCGGCTGGGCCGGTCGCACCTACCTCCAGGCCGTGGCCACCCGCAAAGACGCCACCATGCACGAGATCCAGATCGACGTGCCCCTGGCCTTCAAGAGCACCCTGGCCGCCGCCTCCTGGCCCTTGGCCGCCTTCGGCGAGTTGACCAGCGGCAAGCTCACCGAGGTGGACAGCAAGATCACCATTTCCCCTCGCTGAGCGGGCCCCTAAGGCCCACGCCTCTGACCCCATTCATCCAGCCCTATCCACGAAGGCCATGAAAAAGTTCCTCACCACCGCTCCGGTGTTTGCCGCGATCTGGTTCACCATCACCGCCGGCATCATGATCGAATTCAACCGCTTCTTCCCTGATCTTCTCTTCCATCCCCTCTGAATCGGGGCATGATTGAAATCAGGCAAGGGGAGTGGTTGAAGCCATCCCGATCCTCATGCAGCCCCACCATGAACGCCCACCATCACGGGGGCGTTTTTTTGTGCTTTGCGGCTGACGCTTCGATCTGATCTTCTGATCAGCTGTCAGTCAATCCCGAGAAAAGGGATCAGGCTGCGATGCTCAAGGCCATCAGCCTTTCCAGCTCCAGCAGGGCCGTCTCGAGATCCGCATTCACCAGCACCGCATCGAATTCGGCCGCCGCCTCCAGCTCCACCCTGGCCCTGGCCAGGCGGCGCTGGATCGCCTCCTCGCTATCGGTGCCCCGGCCGCGGATGCGGCTCTCCAGCTCGGCGAAGCTGGGTGGGGCCACAAACAGCTGGAAAGCCTCCGGGAAGCTCTGGCGCACCTGCCGGGCCCCCTCCAGTTCAATCTCCAGCAACACGGGGTGCCCCGCCGCCAACTGGGCTTCCACCGGCTGCCGCGGCGTGCCGTAGAAGTTGCCGGCGAACTCGGCCCACTCCAACAGGCCGCCGCCGGCCACCAGCTGCTCAAAGGCTGGCCGCTCCACGAAGAAGTACTGGACTCCCTCCTGCTCCCCCGGCCGAGGAGCGCGGGTGGTGGCCGACACGGAGAGCCAGATGGTGGGCTGGCGTTCCAGCAGCCGGTTCACCAGGGTGCCCTTGCCAACGCCGCTGGGTCCGGTAATCACAGTGAGCCGGCCGGGGCTGGAGGTGGAGGTCATGGAACGGAGGGGTCTGGCCGCAGAGTAGAAGCGCTCAGGCGGCGCGATCCATGGCGGCAATCCAGGCGATCGATGCAACCACCCTGCGGGCCCTGCTCGCCGAACTGCGGAGCACCCTGCTACCGAGCCGCTTCGAGAAGGCCCAACAGAGCGATCCCCACACGCTGCAGCTGGCCCTGCGGGGCCTGAAGGGTTGTCGCTGGATCGAGCTGGGATGGCAGGCGGAGGCGCCCCGATTCCACGGCATCAGTGCGCCGCCCCGGCAGGGGGAGGGCAGCACCCTGGCCCAGCAGCTGCAGCACGGCCTGAGGGGGCTGGCGCTGGTGTCGATCGAACAGCAGGGCTGGGAGCGGGTGGTGGAGCTGGGCTTCGCCCGGCGGCCGGGGGAACCCGATCAGCGCTGGCTGGTACTGGAACTGATGGGCCGCCGCAGCAACCTCTTCCTGCTCGATGAGCGGCGACGGGTGGTGGCGGCCGGGCGGCAGGTGCGGCCAGAGCAATCGCGGTTGCGGCCGATCGGCACCGGCGACCCCTACAGCCCCCCGCCACCGCTGGCCGGGGAGCCGCCCAGGAGCGAGGAATCCTTCGACGACTGGCGCCGCAGGCTCTCGCTCGTTCCCCTGCCCCTGCAGCGGGCCCTGCAGGACGCCTACCAGGGCATCAGCCCGAGCCTCACCCGGCAGCTCGTCGATGGGCTCGATGGGGAGCTCGGGCGCCGGCTGCTGGAGCGACCGGTGACGGATCTCCAACCCGCCGACTGGCAGGCCCTGCACCGCCGCTGGCAGGCCTGGCTGCAGGCGGTGGAGCAGAACCGGTTCCGTTATCGCGAAGGCGGTGGCAGCGATTACCGCTGCTGGGATGGGGATCAGGCCGGGGCTGGAGGGGCCGGTGATGGCGCGGAGGCGGTCAAAGGTGAAACCGAGCTCCCCTGGCCGGGGACCCCGGGAGCCGAGCAGCCGGAGGCGGTGGATCCCGGACCAAGCTCGCCCTACGGCGGCCCGATCAACCAGGCCCTGGCGCACTATTACGGCACCCGGCTAACCCGTCGGGATCTCGAGCAGCGCCGCGCCACCCTGCGGCAGCGGCTGGCGGCGGCGGCCAGCCGGGAGACCCGCGAAGCCGACCATCAACGCAGCCTGCTGGAGGCCGCCGCCGGCAGCGAAACGCTGCAGCAGCAGGCCGATGCCCTGTTCTGCCAGGGGGACCCCCCAAAGGAGGTGATCGCCCAGGCCCAAAAGCTCTACCACCAGGCCCGCCGCCTGCGCCGCTCCGTGGCCGCGATCGAACCCCGCCTGGCCCTGCACCGGCAGCGGCTCGACTGGCTGGAGACCAGCCTCCATTTCCTCGACCAGAGCGAAGCTGTCGGGGCCCTACGGGACCTGGAGGCGGAGCTCCAGGAGCAACTCGAGCCCCGCCAGGGGCAACGGCGGCGGCGGCGCGAGGCCCCCACCCCCCAGCCGCTCGAACTGCCCAGCCCCGGGGGCCTACGGCTGCAGGTGGGCCGCAACCATCGCCAGAACGAATGGATCAGCCTGCGCCAGGCCCGGCGAGGGGATCTCTGGTTCCACGCCCAGGAGTGCCCCGGCAGCCATGTGGTGCTCAAGGGCTCGGAAGGAAGCCCCCGGGAGGAGGATCTGGCCGCCGCGGCCGACCTCGCGGCCCACTTCAGCCGCGCCCGCGGCAACAGCCGGGTGCCGGTGGTGATGGTGGCGGCCGAAACGCTGCAGCGCATCGCCGGTGCCGGAGCCGGCACGGTGCGCCACGGGAGCGGCGAGATCCTCTGGGGGGAACCGGAACGGGCCCAGAAGCTGCTGCTCGAGGTGGCCGAACCAGCCACCGGGCCGAGGGGATAGGGCAGAAACGAGCAACGGCCCGGTGAATCGCAGCGGGGTATCGCAGTCGTGCAAGACAGATGTGAAGCAAAGAGCTGAAGCAAGAGGTGAAGGACAGCCCTGAGACCGTCAACGGTGCACCCTCCGGCCCAGGCACAATTTCCTTGGAACCCCCCGCGCCCTCCCCTTGTCCGATCCCGACCTCCAGCCGGAGGCCGCCCCGGCATCAGCGCCCCACGCTTCGCCAGCAGCGACCGCCGGGGTGCAGGCTGGGTCAACCTTCGAGCACCAGCCGTTGCCGCTTCCGAGCGACGCCACCACAGCCGGCACCGCGGCCGCGGAGGCCGCAGACAACGCGTTCCCGGGGGAGGTGGAGATGACCCTGGTGGAGCACCTGGAGGAACTGCGCTGGCGTGTCCTGCGCAGCCTGGTGGCGGTGGTGGTCGGCGCCGGCCTCTGCCTGCTGTTCGTTCGGCCGCTGGTGCGCTGGCTGGAGATGCCGGCTGCCGGGGTCCGGTTTCTGCAGCTGGCCCCGGGGGAATTCCTGCTGGTGTCGCTCAAGGTGGCG
>Ga0114973_10003695_pt1 | contig 10733 bp, 5 predicted proteins | sample M_140807_MF_Meta_FD_87025 | JGI IMG/M metagenome (GOLD analysis project Ga0114973, IMG submission 87025) | Freshwater microbial communities from Lake Montjoie, Canada to study carbon cycling - M_140807_MF_MetaG | ecosystem: Environmental > Aquatic > Freshwater > Lake | place: Lake Montjoie... | reverse complement strand
TGCATAATTGCATCCATCTTTAACCCTTGTTGTGTCGGTATAATAATTGTTATATAATTGGTCTGTCTCTTATCATCAACATTGTCATACAAATCCAATTTAAAAAATGAATTGGTAAAGTTGTTTGTATAATAAAAAATCTCTTGAGTTGTAAACCCTTCCACCTGATAATTGGACTTCCAATTTGTCACATCATTTAAAGAACCTCCCGAATAAAAATTAAACTCATATTCAATATCCGTTGGTTCAGTCGTTGTACCTGTCAAAGGAGCATGAGCAAATCGAGTTACCTCAAAATCTCTACCAACACCAATAACCTCAGTAATGATTTTACTTTCGTATTCATCAATACTTTGGTCCAACCCAACATAGTCCCATGTTAACTGAATAGGGATTGTAAGTTGTCGGTCAACAAAACCGTCTAAACTAATTTTAACTTTATTCACACTCATCAAACAATGGCTTAATTGGGTACTGAACTCCTAATGAGTTATAGTTTATTCCTTCAGGTATTAATCTAAAGATGGCTTCTTGATATGGATATTGAGCACTATTCATAAATGGAAAATCAACACCCCTTTCAAGGTTATCCTTAAACCCATAAGTATATATGTCTCTCCATCTAAACGATTGGTCGGCAGAAGAATAAAAAGAATAGAAAGGCACATTTTCAACTTGTCCCGCAACCGCAGTCTCAACATAATCAGAGAAAACTCTAATCGTCATTGATGTGTGGGGTTTATAATAAAATCCAGGGCTATTTGTTGAATATGTTTCAGTAGTTTGAAACACGTTTTGATTGTAATTTAGTTTTTGATAGTATGGTGAAATAACCCTTTCAATTTGGTCATAATCATTCCACTCACAAAAATCACCGTCAATTAAATCATCCTTTTTTAAATCTTGATTATAATAAAATGTTTTTGTAACACCACTAGTTAAAGTATAACTTGATGTTTGTATGTTTGTATCGGAATACGTATTTTTTAAATCCCACCAAGAACTTATTGGTTTTGTTAAATTAAACTCCCAACCCTGTTTTAACCCAATACCATTGTTTGGTTGATTAAAATAACCTGTATATCCTTTATTGATAATAGTTAAAAATAATTCACTAACAGGTTGTTTTTGATTGTCTAAAACACCATTTAAATCTAAATCATAATTAACTGTAATGTTATAAGAATTACTACTAGTCTTTTGAGATATTCTTGAAATTTGGTTTGGGGTTATTGAACTATATTCAAACTTTCTTTCTTCGTTAAAAATATTTTTTTCAAATGCACTTTTAACCATAATACAATCTCCAACATTTGTTAAAATTTTATGTTCTCTCACATAATATTTTGACTTTGTTTCCAATAAATTATCAGGATTGGTAACTCTTTTAAATGTTCCTGTAACTCCGTTAGCAAATGTGGTACCAGTGTATCCAAAATTAAAGACATTAAATACATAAGAGTCACTATCTAATTGGTTATTGCCTAATGAATAAACTTGGAATAAATTTAATTGGTTATAAAAGAACGGTAATTCAACATATTCTCCAACAGTTAAACCGTGTGGTGCAACACATTGGAATCTAATAACATTACTTCCATTTTGAGTTCCGTTAATAATTGAAAACGGAATACCTTCAGATGCCAACCAATCATAACTACTATTATTTAATGTGTACGACATTTGTCTCACATAGTTATTATTTTGAGCATAACTAATGTAATACGTCCAATTATATGTATAGGCACTTTTTGCAACATAACTAATATGTTGGTCAGATATGTTTGGTCTATAAAAATCAAATTCATAATATTGTGGAAATCCCTTCCATATAGTACTAACAAAAGATTGTTCGGCATCAACATAATATAAAGTATCCCTAAATGGTACATATTCAGTAGTACCAGTGTATGTATTACCATACAAATAGTTTACTTTAAATGTAGGCCTGAATGTAGTACTACTTTGTCTTTCATCGTCAAATACTTGAGCCAAACTAATACTTTGACTTCGGTCATATTCAACCATTTGTTGACTCTGTTGCTCTAAAGTAATACTAATATCTTGGTCAACTGATGGAGCTGATTTATATTCCTGACTACTTGGTATAATTGTAAACTTATTCACCTACAGAATATTTTGTTTTAAATTTATCTAATGCCGTTAATCCTACATTTATTCCAAAATAAAAATGGAATGGTGCACTAACTAAGAATTTATTAGGATATGTTCCCGCACTGTAAGAATAATCACCATTAGGTTTAACATTAAAAATATAACCTCTCTCATATATGTCACTTACTTGTGTATTTGAACCAATAAAATAACTTGGTGTTCCAACATTTCTTCTATCTAACGATTGATAATTGTATCCAAAAATACCTGAAGTATTAATATTATCCGTTTGACTTGTCACCCAATTATTGTATTGTGAACCAAAAATACTTTGAATTGATGGTTGCTTTAATCCCCATTGATAAAACGGCACGTATTGAGATTTAATGCCATAAGGATATGTTATAGCGTTCGTATTATTTGATGGTCTAAAATCAATAACCCCAGGTGTTAAAAAGTCTTTGTTTTGTAAATCCACGGTAGTTGATGAAAAGAATATACCCATTGTTGGGTTATCAAGTCCTCCTAAAATAACGACAGGGTCACTACTTGTACCATAAACACGATAGTATTCAGGTGAAAAAGGTATTACACCATACTCTGAGTTAATTGACATACTTTGAGCTAAGTCACCATCAATTCTTTTATCAGGTCTACTAAATAATTGGTCTAAGCCATTGTCACCCGCAGGAATAATTTGACTTAAAAATCCTTCATCTGTTATTCTCGATATTACAAATAAATTAACCAAATCAGAAGTATCAGAATAACTTGTAGGATTTAAAGTGTTCATAATATAACCTCTTGCAGATGGGTCAAATATTATTTCTTGGTAAAAATCATCTTTAATACCTAAATTAATAATTGTTGTTGGAAATAATAAATTTCTTTTGTTAACTGGTGATACTAAACCATCTGTTGGTCTACCAATAAATCTTTGAGATGTTGCACCTGAAAAATAAGGAGAACTTCTATAGTAGAAATTGTTTGTCTTATCATCAAAATAAACAAGTTCTTTTGCAAATTCAGGAGGTAATGGTTTATTTTGTTTGTCAAAATAAGTATCCACTTGTATTGGGAATGTAAATAAGGAACCATTAACCCAATTGTTTGTAAATGTTTGAGATAAAACTCCACGACATAAACCATAAAAAAATCTAAATCTATAACTCCATTCTGCAAATGTCTTTAAATCTTTTTGTAAATCAGTTAAAGGTTGATTCATAATAACATAACAGCCGTTTTCTATTGTATCGGTTCCCTTACATCCATTATTAACACCAAAGTTAACTCCATTACCACTATAACAAGTAAGACCAACCATATTTTCACAAGTATTTAATGTTTTTAAAACATTTTCACTTGCAAGCTGACCTTCAATATCTGGTGTCACTTGCGACGCCCCTGTTGAAAATCCAACAGAAGTGGCATTATTTCCTGCTCCAATTATAGTATACGTCGAAAACCCAAGATTTTCTTGTAATAAACTAGCATTACCATTTAAATTCCCACTATCAATAAAATCCGAAGATGGTAATCTATCGGTCCTCATAACGTTTTTAGAATAATTAGTAATGTTTAAAGCACTTGTACCTGTTAATGTTGGATATAGTATTGGACTAAAATAAGACGAATATGGTGGATTTTCATATCCATATACCAAAGAAGGCGGAACAAGTGAAGTAACAATCCAAATATTTTTCTCTAAATTCTGTAATGTGAATATTGCACCACCTGATAAATCTTCAGCACTGTCATACTTTCCATTATTTGGAGAACTTAAATAATACACATTATTTGTTTTACTACTAACACCTCTAACTGATGGTGTCCCGTATGATGGTGATTTGTTGATAACACTACTTGAAAATCCATAATAGGTATTATTTCCAAGTTTGTAAGCAATTTTTCTATCAGGTGTTGTTGAATCTAATGCTCCATAATAACCAACATTACTTGTTGTATATGCCGAGAATTGTAATCCTGGTGTTATTGACCCTGTAAATCCTGGAGTATAAACATAAGATGGAAAATAAATATTATCTTGTTGGTTGTGTTGTTGGACAGTAGTTAATGACCCTGTAGGTAATTTTTGAATTGGGATATTCATTCTGGTTGTCGCTGTAAATGTTACAGCATCTTCAGTTGAATGTCCTAATATTTTTCCAATACCATATTGATTAGTTAATAGTGGAGAATATGGGTCAACCCCTCTTTGTAATATTAAAATAGTTTGATTTGAAAAATCAGAAAATAAACTTGTTGGTAAAAATTCTGGAGGTGCTTCCTCTAACCATCCATTAGGACCAAGACTTGCCTTAACTTCTTTATAAGATTGAATCTCGTTAGCAGAATTTAACGTATTCCAAATACTTATTCCAGTTCCTAAATTAGGTATTGAATATTGTGGAACCCCATTAACAATATTTGTAGTAATTGTGATTGCAGTTAGTACTTGATAATATTCTATATCAGATGGGTAAATATATCTTTGACATGTATCACCACTGTTAATTACGGTATACTCAGCAGTACCTGCCAAATTACTTAAATTAATACAATTTGTGTCAGTAATTGTATGTACACCTAAAGTACTAGCACTATAAATTACACTAACAGATGAACAATTATAATATTGTACCGTACCTGAGGTAGTTATATTTAAAGTAACACTATCAACACATTGAGTCGTAGCACTTGGAATAGTATATAATGTAGATAAATTCGTAGTTTGACTATTATCTGTTGGGTTAGCATAATAAACTTGACTAACAAATTGGTCTGTTTGTATTTTACCATTAATACCTTTAAGTGGTACATTGCCAACTGAAGTAGTGCCCGACCATAAATAATTTTTATCTTTTGTTTTTTCAGGACTCACAAATGTTAATAATGTACCTGGAGTAAATTCTGCAGGAGATACTATGGTTAAAGTATTATCATAATGGTATTTACCATTTGAGTTATTTATATCTGAAGCAAAAGTTACTTTTATTTTATTAACTCCTTGAAAATATTTATTTCTTGTATTATAAATATTAATCCTTTCACCAGGCATTATTGTTCTTGAAACTGCAAACTTTTTAGTTCCATCAGGAAATGATGCAATTCCACTAACACCTGTCTTAAATCTATATGGTTTATTTTTTTGACTTGTAAATCCACCAATTGCCTCACTTTTCATTGCAGCATCAAGAGAATTATAGGTAACATAGTTTTCGTTATCGGGTGGTATTGTAGATATCGATTCTTGGTACGCAACCAAATTATCATAATAAAATGAAGAATTAGATAATTGACTAATTAATAATGATGTTGGTATTGAGTCTCCAGATTCTCCTATAGTTTCAGCGTCGCATTCACAAGCCTGACAATCTGGATAAGTAATCATAGGTAACTTCATCCTACCAAATCTAAAGCCTTTAATTTTAATAGCTAAAGCTGTCAATAGCACTGTCAATGCTAACCATAAAATACCTTTACCAATAAAAGGAGCCACGGCCGCCAATGTTGCCCCAAAAGAACCCGTTGCCGCTATAATCATTGCAGTTGCTAATGAAAATTCATAATAAGCATTTAATGCAAAACTAGCAATAAAATATAGTAATATTGGTACCGCAAAATTATTCCAAAGATATGCAATAAAGTGATATGATATTAATAATGGAACCCCAATAATTTGAATCACTTGAAATATAATGGCAAATACAAAATATAATAAATCAAAATTTCTAAATCCTTCATTAACGGGAAATTTATTAATAGTACTTTCACAATCTTGACTATCAATTTCTTTAATACCTATAAATCTACCTTTAGCGCCATTTTTAAATTCATCAATTAAACCTGAAACAGTATACACTTTATTAAATTCAAATTGGTAAAATGTATCATCACAATTTATTGCGGCGCTTGTATTGGTATAACCTGTCCAGTCTAATCCAAAATAATATGAACCAGCTAATTTTTTCTTACTGTCAACATCACCAGATAAATTTGGGTCAATTATAGTATTACTCCAACCATACTCCCTAACGTTAGGAACTAAAAAATATGGTCTTCTTGTTTGTTCAGTTAATGCGTTTGGTTGAGACCATTTAATTTTAAATCTATATTTTGCTTTAGTTGGAATACCTATGGTTGGGTCATTTGATATGACTTTTTCACCAAATTCATTAGTTATATAATAATCTAAATTCATTGGTAATTCAGTTAACCAAACACCATCGCCATCAATAATATTTCCAGATTGTTCTAATTGATATTGTTCTAATATTGGTTTACCTGTAGTATCTTGTTGGATAGTTTGTCTGATGGCTAATACTTGACCATGTCCTGATTGTAAACTACAAAGATTACCCATATCATCTTTTGGTTTTGCCTTTTTTGTAACTCGATAAGCATCAGCCGTTGAATAAATAGAACCCATAAAAACAGATGTTGGTTGTATATTAACATTTGCATCATCTCTTAAATCAAAATCAAGACGATTAATCGCAATATCACAAATTTCAGGGTCTCCCCAAAGTGGTGAAATTTCTACACCTTTAATTAAATTAATAATTTGAGGTAATGAGTTTAAATCTGTTGATGTTCTAAAACGATTACCCGCAACCTGAGCTTCAGTTGCAAGACCCATTCTAATTAAGTCTTGAGGTGTTAATGAGAACTCACCAATATCAGACAAATCAACATCCATGACAACAGTTTGAAACCCTAATGGCACTCCCATTATCATGTAATCCCCGCTATCATTTGTTTTAGCTGTGAACTTATAATATTTGTCATATATTTCAACAGCAGTTGTTCCTGTTAGTACATCCAATCTTGATGGAATTGTACCTGTAGCTGCATGGGCAGAATATGATTTTTCGTATGGTAATAGATTATATCTATACCCGTCTTCGTTTTTATCTGAAGGAGACTTGTATGGGTATATACTTGAAATTATTGGGTTTGATTCGTCTACCGTTGTAATAGGTATGAATATCGAAACTCTTGCATTTGGTAATCCAAAACCATTGTTAGCAGTAACCCTACCAACAATAACGCCATAATCAGCACAACTTCTTATATAGACATCCTCTTGTTGTATTTTTAAAGATAAAATCTCTAACTGTTCAAACTCTTGGTCTAATTGTACGTTAATTGTTTTGTTAACCCCTAATTCAGTCCTTATTCTATATGATTGACCCATTAATGTCTTTAGTTAATAAATAGTTTATGAGGGATTTTTAAAGTGAACCCACACAATTAAATAATAATCCAAAGAAAAAATAAATAAACTTGTTAAGAAAAAGTAATTGATTGGAAGTTCTTAACCGAAACTCTAATATCTTTACCAGGGTATCTAATCTGATACACTTGTGATGGTTGAGCAAATATGGTATCGTCTACAGGGCCAATAAGTTTTAATTCAGGGTCTGAATATTCCATAGATGTTTCAGCGGATGAATATTGACCACCAACTTCATTAAACACATTTAAAGTTGAAACGGTTAATACACCATTTGTATTTTGAATAATACTCCTAATTTCAGATAAATAAACGTTCTGACCTAATTGTCTTGATTGAGGGTTAAAGTATGCAGATATTTTATCAATGACGCTTGAAATAACTTGTCCTGAGTTTTGAGCCGAATCTAATACAATCGCAACATCAACACTCAAGTCAATAACCTCAGCACTAAATATTGAGATATAATCATTCATCATTCGATAGTTTGATAGATAATTTGCAATGTTTTGCCTTAAAGTATTTGAAACAATATTGGTTAATTTACCCGAAGTGTCATAAGATAATATTTGAATTAAAATCTTGTTATCATTTTCTGTGATAGATACTTTTGCAGGTGCTCCAAACTGAGCCGGCATGTTTCTAATAATTGATTCGTAATCTTGTACAGTAACCGCTCTCTTTTGAGCCGCAAAGTTAAAAGATACATAGTTTCTAATTTCCTCTAATGATGGAATACCTGCCCCACCTACCGCCGCAGTTACGTTAACACATCTTAGTGAATTAACTACCGCTGAGTTTGTTGTCTCAGATGGACCATTAACAAAGAATGAAACAGTACCAATTTGATTGATTACGTTTGTTCCTAAGTTTGTTGCCAATCCACCACCAACTCTATATTGAATGAACAATGTTGAATTTGGTGTTAATGTTGAACCTAATGAGAAATTGTTAGAATATTTTTGAAGTTCTAATGTTGTACCTAAAGTTGTAAACTGATTCAATTGGTCTTGAGCCGTATTGGTACCACCACCAAATGTCATTTTCTTAAATCCTTCAGGTGTATATTCGGTAATAAATCTATCTTGAGTTTGGATGTACTTGCCAACTTTAATACCAGGTTGGTCAGAAACTTTTGCAGGGTCTTCAATAAAGACTCTATCTTCGGCTAAGGCGTCCACTTCATACCATCTATTATCAACACCTAAAAACTCTGCAGTTGTTGGTGTGTTTGTATATTGTGTACCATTCTTTAATAATACACTTGTAATACCTAACACATTTTTTTCAGGTAAAAATAATTCAAAGAATGGTTTAACATCATTTGCCCCAATAACTCTTTTGAATACTTTTGTAATACCATTTACAACAATTTCTCTTTTTGTAATTGTATAATTAACTAAAATATTATTTGAGTTAAAGTTTGGTATTTTTAATCTATTGGGGAAACCTTGAGAATTATATGGTGAAGCAAAATCAATGTCATAAACATTTTCAAAAACAATTCCAGCACCAACAACTTGTGAACCTCTTGTCAATGTTCCAAGATATCTTTCATCTTCTTTATCACCAAAAGCAGGGACTGTAATTGAGAAATCAACTAAAGCAACTGATGGTCTTTGTCCTGGTAATTTTAAACCGTAGGTTCTGGCTATGTTATAAACTGATGACCTTTGTTGTGCATATTGTAAAACAGTCTCCTGAATACTTCGGTCAATGTTATAATGTAAGTTGTCCGCAATCGCGGCGTTTAAATCAATGAATACGGAGAAGACCGAAGCATCGTTAAAGTCTTGGATTAAGTCAGGATAGTAAGTTTTAGTATAATTCAAGAGCTCGGTCCTGATTGACTGATAATCCCTAGATGCGTATGATATTCTATTATTTGCCATTTGTATTAAATATTTATAATTACAAAATCACTCTGAGCATATGTTGAACCATTTGTTGAGTAATCTAATCTTATTTTTGCTGTGTACTCTGAAGTACCTTTGCCAGGGAATCGGTAAATTGACGATTCGCTTGTTCCTACAACGTTTTGACCTGTGGCAATATCCACTTCTTCCTGCGGGTCAGCAGGTGTAATACTTAAACTATTAACCAATAAGTTTGGCATAAAAGTTTCAATTGCATCTCTGATGTCAGATTCAATAGCATCAAAGGTAATACCATCAAAAGGCTCAAAAAGAAATTCATATAATCTTGTACCAAATTGTGGTAAATAATATCTTGAACCCTTCCTTGTCAACAATAACAACATCAAGTCAGCTTTAATTTCTTGTGACTCTAATTCCGTTAATTGTAAGTAATCCCCCCTAAAAGAATCTCTGAAGGGAAAATTTATACCATATGTAACACCATTAGCCATTGTTTATAAATATAGTAGTATTTCCTTTTTTGTGAGCAGGAAAATAAGGACAATGTCTACAACCTGAACCACAACAAGAACCTCTTTCTAAATGGAATTCTTCGGTAAAAACATATTTTCCATCTTCCATATAAAATGAAGAAGGGAGAAGTTTTACCTTCCCCCCCTTATTTTTATTGTTATTATTAATATTACTTGATTTCACAAGCTCCACCAGCACAAGCCAATTCACCACTCAAATCTGTGTTGTCTTGTAACTCAATAACTTTACTTAAATCAATTGAGTGAAGTTTTGCAAATAATCTTTCAAATTCTTCTTCAGTACAATCTTCAAATGGTGCTTGAATATAACTACCACCATCATAAGGTAATACAGATAATCCATTATAGAAATCTCTGTTTTCCCACATCCAATCTCCCGCCAATTCCCAATCTTCAGCCTTTAAACTGATAGTTGCAGATACGTTGTGACTGTTTGAACCAGTTCTGTGACCAGGTCTAACCCACTCTTGTGTAATTTTCTTAACACGTTCTAACAATTGGAAAGGACTTTCAGTTCTCAAAATTGCTCCTTCAGGTGCTTTTTGTGGGACCGAAATAACCGCTGTGTCATGTGGACGGAAGAATTCATCTTCAACTAGTTCAGGGTGATTTGTCACCAAGTAATTGTAGATTGCCTCATTCTTACCGACACGTACTCTACGGATGTAGTATTCGTTGTGCCAAGCGTGAATACCTGATGATGTCCCCAACGTTAATGAAGTTGTTCCCGCAGGTTTTACAGTTGTCATACGAGCCGATTTGTTAATACCAATCAATTCAGCAACTCTTGTATTTTCTTCTTTAACCGCTTTTGCAGCTTCTTTCATATTATATCCTAAAACTACACCAGAACCAATACCTGTCATAGATACACCAATCAACGCATCTTTCTCAGTAGTTCTTCTCCAAATGTCTCTCAAGTAATGGAAGTCAGTGTAACCCGCTTGAAGTGTTCCGATGAACGCCGCAGCT
>Ga0114973_10003694_pt1 | contig 10735 bp, 9 predicted proteins | sample M_140807_MF_Meta_FD_87025 | JGI IMG/M metagenome (GOLD analysis project Ga0114973, IMG submission 87025) | Freshwater microbial communities from Lake Montjoie, Canada to study carbon cycling - M_140807_MF_MetaG | ecosystem: Environmental > Aquatic > Freshwater > Lake | place: Lake Montjoie... | reverse complement strand
CATCTTGGCTGCGATCCTCGTATGTCCGAAGGAAAAGAGAATCTGATTTTCGAGAATCGCAAAGGAAACGTCCTCCTTGTCGCCGAGAAGCCGTTGCAGTTCGAGAACGGCCTTCGCCGGCAGAATAAATTCGCGTTCTCCCGATTTGGGAAAATCCAATTCCTGATCGGTCAGGGCCAGACGGCGGCCATCGGTGGCGACAAGGGTCAGTTTGCCGTCCTTGAGGCAGACCAGGAGGCCGTTCAGAACGTAGCGCTTTTCATCTGCAGACATCGCGTAGGAAACCCTTTTCATGAGTTCCTTGAGGGCCTTTTGTTCGACCTTGTAGATTGGATTTTTCTCGCTGGCTTTCGCGGGGAATTCGGGGATCGCGGGGAATTCCTCGGCAGGCATTCCCATGATTTTGAAGAAGGCCGCACCACAGCGCATGGTGGCGCCCAATTTGGCATCCACGTCCAAGGTGAGTTCTTCCGAAGGCATCTCACGGATAATGCTGAACAAGCGGCGGGCGGGGAGCGTGATCGAGCCGGTTTTTTCCACCCCTGCTTCACACGAAGTGCTGATCCCGATATCCAGATCGGTTGCCGAAATGGTCAGCTGGTTTTTTTCCGCACGCAGCAGAAGGTTGTTGAGGATGCCGATCGGGGTCCGCGTCCCGACCACGTTTTGCACGGCCGATAGGGCTCCGAGGAATTTTTGTTTTTGGAGGATGAGTTTCATGAAATTTGGGAAGTCAGAAGATTGGGATAGGTAGATATAGAATCAAGTAAACCATAATCATAAGCAGGTGGATAAGCCATGAGATTCTGCCTAAAGCGCCTCAGGCAAGGGGCTTGCACGAAGAATAAGCCGTGGATAGGTCATAGGGAAAAGTCTTCTTGTTGGCGCTCGTCCAAAGAACTCGCAGGGTTTTTGGAGAAATTTCTCGTCTATTCACAGGTCTCACGAACTCCTCTCTGTAGCGGTGAGTAAGCTGGCATGAACTGGGGATACCCACTGGAATAACCCGTGATAAGCCACGAGCAGCCCTGCAGTAAACGCCGGGGGTACGGCCAAACGATTTTTTTGAAAAAGAAAAAATTGTGAATTTCTCATAGGCAAAAATTGATATAAACCAGCCTTCTCCCTTCGCGTTGAGCGGAGGGATTGATGAAAAAGGCAGCGGCTTTCTTTTAGCGCTCGGCGGGCTCTTCGAGTTTGTGGGTCAACAAGCCGACCATCTGGTGAAGACGGTCGTCCCCCTGCATTTTTGAAGTGATCGTCTTGCAGGCGTGAAGAACCGTTCCGTGATCGCGACCCCCGAAGGATTCGCCGATCTCCTGGAGACTCTTCCCCGTCATTTTCCGGCTGAGGTACATCGCCACCATACGGGGCAGGGCAATATGAGCCGGGCGCCGCTTGCTGGTCATGTCTGCCACGCGAAGATCGTATCCCTCGGCCACCCGACGCTGGATCAGTTCGATGGTGACAATGGGCTTGGTCTCCTGCTGGATGAAATCCTTTAGAAGCTCCTCAACCTGGGCGGGAGTGATATGACGGTCGTGCAGGGCGGCCCAAGCAGCGACACGGTTCAAGGCACCTTCCAAGCGACGGACGTTCGTTTTGACGCGCTCCGCGATGAAATGAAGGACGGAATCCCCCAGACGGACCTGCATGGTGGAAGTCTTCTTCCGCAGGATGGCCAACCGGGTTTCGATGTCCGGGGACTGAAGCTCTGCGCTCAAACCCCATTCAAAACGGGAAACGAGTCTTTTCTGGAGGTTGGCAACATCTCCGGGAGGACTATCGCTCGAAAGAACGATTTGGCGGTTGCCATCGAACAAGGTGTTGAACGTGTGGAAGAATTCCTCCTGGGAACGGTCCTTGCCCGAGAAAAACTGGACGTCATCAATCAAAAGGCAGTCGGCTTGGCGGAAACGACGACGGAATTTGACCAATTCGCCGTGCTGAATGGCCGAGATGAACTCATTCGTAAACTGTTCGGAGGTAACATAAACAATCTTTGCCCCCTTCTTTTTTTGCATGATTCGATGACCGATCGCATGGAGCAGGTGGGTTTTGCCTAATCCCACGGATCCATGGATGAAGAGGGGGTTGTAAGTGCGGGCTGGGGCGTCCGCGACCGCAGACGCCGCGGCATGGGCAAACTGGCTGTTCACTCCGGCGACAAACGATTCGAAAGTATAGCGACTGACTAGTTCGCCGGTGAGAGGCTTCGACTTTTCTTTTCCTTCTGCTTGAAGGAGATGCTCTTCTGCAGAGGGAGCGGGGCGGTCCTTGGAGCCAATCACATCAAAACTGATTTTGACCTCCCGGCCGACTGCCAGCGTCGCACACTCGCGGAGTTGGTTCAGGTAGTTTTCTTCAATCCAGTACTGGTAAATCGCATTTTCGACCCCAAGCACCAATCGACCCCCCTCATAGCTCAAGGGGACAATTGAGGAGAACCAGCGATGGAGTGCGTCGGGGGTAATTACTTTTTCGAGTTCGCGGCAGACTTTGACCCAGATTTCCGGAGGATTGTTCATACGTTTTTAAATTCCTTTGTTTGGTTGCGGGGGGAAATCATTCGCTTCAAAAAAAAAAGGCGCAAGAGGAATTTATTTTTTTTACGAAAATTTATTTTCACGAGTTCGCTTGACATATTTTGAGTCCATAAAAAAACAATTCTTCGAGGGAAAAAGTTTTTGGAAAGGCTTTGCGCGTGCGTGAATCCGCGCCGCGCGCTAAATAAAACCATGGCAGGTGAACCCGTTGTTGTTTGGTTTCGGCGAGATTTGCGGGTTTCGGATCATGTTGCACTTCATCGGGCGTGTGCTTTGGGAGTCCCGATTCTTCCGGTTTTTGTTTTTGATCCGGCCATTCTTCAGTCCAAAGACATGGGGATCCGGCGGCTCGCCTTTCTCCTTTCTTGCCTGGATAGCCTGGATGCGAATCTACAATCCATGGGATCTGGACTGATCATTCGAAAGGGACATCCCGAGAAAGAACTTCGGGATCTCGCGAAGGAGTCGGGGGCGAAACGGATTTTTTGGAACCGAGACGTGGAGCCTTATTCACGCCAAAGAGACGAAAAAGTAATGGAAATGGCTAAAGCCGAAGGAATTTCCGCCGAGTCTTTCGATGATTTGTTGATTCACCCCCCAGGTTCCATTGAGAAAGGAGCGGGCGGGCCCTACACGGTTTTCACGCCTTTTTCGCGGGCATGGTTATCCAAACCTCCGCATGACCCCCTGCCCCGGCCCAAAAGCATTCCAGCAGGCCTTCCGGTCAAAACCCTGCCGATCCCATCGACTGAGGATCTGGGTCTTGGGAAATGCGAAATCCCGCTGCCGCCGGGCGGGGAAAAGGCTGCCCAGGAGCTCCTCCGTGGCTTTGCCGCAAAAAATCTTCGGCGCTACGAATCAATCCGCAATTTCCCGTACGACAACGCCACGTCCCGGCTTTCCCCGCACCTACGTTTCGGGACGATTTCGCCGCGTACGGTCCTAGCGACGGCCCGGCGGGTTCGGGCGGAGAATCCGGACTGCAAAAAACAGGTCGATGTCTTTGTTTCAGAATTGATCTGGCGGGACTTCTACAAGCAGATCCTTTGGGAATTTCCCCACGTGGCCACCGGATGTTTCCGCAGGGAGTATGACCGGGTAGAGTGGGAGAACGATCCGGCCAAATTCCAGGCTTGGTGCGAAGGGCGGACAGGATTTCCGATTGTCGATGCGGCCATGCGGCAACTCAACCAGACAGGATGGATGCATAACCGCCTGAGGATGATTGTTGCCTCCTTCCTCACGAAGGATTTGCTGGTTTCCTGGCAGTGGGGGGAAAGGTATTTCATGCAAAAACTTCTCGATGGGGACTTGGCGGCGAATAACGGCGGGTGGCAGTGGGCGGCGGGCACCGGCACCGACGCGCAGCCCTACTTCCGGATCTTTAATCCCGTCAGCCAGGCAGAGAAATTTGACGCGGAAGGCAAGTTCATTGCCCAGTACGTTCCCGAGGCTGAATCTTTATCTTCCCCTGCCCCGATTGTGGATCACGCCACGCAGCGTCTACGCGCGCTTGCGATGTACAAAAAAGCGAAGGGGTAACTCCCCATCGCGGCGTTTCCGCAGACGACTCTTTAGAGGGTCTGCAGGAAGCGGACGAGTTGCTCGCGGTTCGGGCTGTTGCCGTGCCGTACGTAGAACCCGGAGGCTGCTACTGCCAATTGAAGCGAGTGAGCCAATCCGAGCCCGAGCAGTCGGGCGATGGCAAAGCCGGCGTTGAAATGATCCCCTGCCCCCGTGCTGATTTTCGGCTTGGAGGTATACGGACCATTCACGAACACTTCGCCCTCCGCATCGGCGGCACAGGCGTATTGGATGGGGTGAATGACCACGACTTGGATCCCCATCTTTTCCCGGATGGCACCGGCCAGAGAGGCACAAGCCTTGGGATTTTTAGTGGCTCCCTTGAGGCGTAGCACTTTCGCGACATGCATGGCCTCACTTTCATTGAGTCCGAGCGTCACATCATTTTCCGACTGAAACTCGCCAATGATCTTCAATGCTGCCAAAAGATCCGCCTCAATCCGCTTGGCCGGATCCGCCAAATCAAAGAACAACTGCTTCCGCTTGCCGGGCTTCACCGGTTTGTATTCGGTCAGGAGCTTTTTCCAGATGGCCGACATGTGCGGCAACATCGTCCAGTTCACCATTCCGACGAAGGACGCCGACGACCAGAGCTTTTGAACCGCCTTGTCGCCGAGACGGGCAAGAATGGTTTCCCAATTGGCATCCTGCACCGAGGCCAGCTGGCCGAGCATGATTTTGCCATCGTTGAATTCAAGGGCCGAGGTCAGGGCCGGTTCGGCAAAGGAGTGAACCTTGGCGCGTTTTGCAAATTCGGTAAAAACTGGATGGAGTTTAGGATAGCCGCACATCCCCATGTATTCCACAGGGGCTCCGAGGGTCGACATCGCAAAGGCCATGAGAGGGCCGTTCCCGCCGATCTTTTCCATCGTCGGCACGACCTCGAAATTGGCACTTTTCCCCGCCGCATCGCCCACTTTTTTAGCGAACGGCTTAATGGAGGTGTAAGGAAGATATTTCGTGGCGGTCTGGCGCTGATCCACCACCTGAAGAATGGAATCTAAGAAGCCGTCAAAACCCAATAAACAGCTAAATTTGAGAAGCTGTGCCCTTGAACCGATCAATCGTTCCGCCGTTTGTCTTGCGAGTCTGGAGTCAGTCATAGCCTGTCGTTATACACCCTGGGAGCAAAAAGAACAAGTCCAAGCTGCGCGACGAAAAGCGGTTGCCTTTTTCATCCCGTCTGCGATTTCCTAAAATGACATGGGCAACATTGTTTATTTTGACCTGGAAACCCAAAAGGTAGCGGCGGAAGTCGGAGGGTGGGGAAACATCGATAAGATGGGAATCTCCGTGGCCGCCCTCTATCACGCCGAAAAAGGAGAATATTCGGTTTATCTCGAAAAGGACGTCGACCGCCTCGTGGCGGAACTCCGCCGTGCCGATCTCGTTGTCGGATTTAATGTTCTCCGGTTCGACTACACCGTGCTGTCGGCGTATTCCGTGTTTGATTTTTCCACTGTTCCCACGCTGGATCTAATGGTCAGCATCGAGGAACGAATCAAACACCGCGTGGGACTGGACGCCGTGGCCGAGGCGACCTGCGGGGTGAAAAAGACAGCCAACGGGATGGAGGCGATCCAGTGGTGGCGGGAAGGAAAACAAAAACAGGTTGCGGAATACTGTTGTTACGATGTCAAAACCACCCGCCTCGTCCACGAGCATGGCGTCCGGACCGGAAAGGTGGCATATGTAAGCCACAAAACCTTCCTCAAGCAGCAGGTCGCCGTGGATTGGGCTTCGATCGGGCCGGTAGCTTACCTCACGGGGCGCTCCGCCCCTACGGGCTAACTCTCTCCTTGCTCGAAAAACCGGCGGGTGGCCTCATGCCGGTACCGAAAGAGGATTTTGAAAAAATACCGGATGACCGGCAGGGCGAGGCGGCCAAGCCACCCTCCGGGAGGAAGAAATTCGATTCGATCGACCAAGCCGGTTGTTCCATCCGGCGCAGACCAAAACTCATGAAGGTGCCGCCAAAACGGGAAGGGCCCCTTCTCCGCAATATCCAAAATATGCGCCCGCCCCGGCGTTCCTGAAAAATCCGAGACCTCTGCAACCGTGACCTCCCAAGATTGGGGGATCCCCAAGGAGAGAACCTTCAGCCGGATTTTTGAACCTGGGTTAATCCGCTCGGGCGATTCCAGGGAGAGAACCCGAACCCATGGGGGGCTTACCCGCGAAATATTTTTAGGGTGGAGATGAAATTCCCATACTTTCCGCGGGTCGGCCTTGAGGTTGATGGCGCATTCAAAAACATAAGGAAGAGGTCGGGAGGGCATTCCGTACAGATTGTTCGATTCCCCCCTTTTTTCCAAGACGCTGTTTCAGGGTTGGCCATTTGCCGGGTCTGGCCGAAACTATCCGGATGTCTTTTCCCGAATGGAAGAAAGTCCTCGTGGTCGACCTTGGATTCTTGGGGGACACGGTTCACTCGATCCCCGCGATCCGCGCCCTTGCGCTTTCCGGCGCCAAAGTCGATGTGATGACCACGCCTGTCGGGGCGGAGCTGCTGAGCCTGGTTCCCGAGGTCAACCGCACCTGGATAATTCCCCTGCGTAAACCCAGCCCGCCACCTTGGAAAAATCTTGGGACACTATGCTCCATTCGAAAGGAAAAGTACGATGGGGCGTTCACCTTCGCCGGGTCGGACCGGAATCTTTTCTGCACAGGTTGGTCTGGAGCCCAGGACCGTGTTGCACATCTGACGGGCCGGAATTCTTGGCCTGCAAGATGGAGACTGACGCGGGCCGTTTCATTGAGGGACCGGACTCAACCGGTCTTCGAACAACGGCTGGCCGTTCTTCGGGAGCTGGGATGGTCCGGGGAAAATCCCGGATGGGCGTGGAGAATCCCGAAGGAAGACGCGGCCTGGATCCAGTCACAAAGCGCCGACCCCTTTCTTCATCTTTCGATCAGTGCGGCAAGCAGCCCCTTAAACGAATGGCCGCTTGATGATTGGGCCGAGGCCCTCCGCGGACTTTGGCAGCAGGCCCCACGGGTAAAAATCTTTGCGACAGGAGCCGGCTCGGAACGTGAAAACGCCCGGCTACGGGATCTGTCGGTTCTGGCCGCAGACCCGCGACTGCAAATCTTCCCCGAACGACTTTCCATCCCGAGGCTCGTGGCTCTCGTCCAAGCGGGGTGTGCCCATGCCGGGCTGGACTCGGGAGTCCTCCATCTTGCTGTGGCCCTGGGGAAACCCACCGTATCCCTCTTTCGGGATTCAGTGGGCCGGCCCGGGTGGGCTCCCCGCGGGAAAAATCACCAAGTCCGGGTCTCCTCCTGCTCCTGCCTGGAGTCGGGAGATATAACCTGTGAAGGCGGTAGGGCTCGGTGTCTTGCACAAATTCCAAGTGCCGAAGTCAGCCGGATGATTCTCCACGCTTTGCCATCCGAGGCTCTCGGCTAATTCTTTTTTATGCCCCGCCCCTTGCCCGAATATTATTCAAGATTGGGCCCCTTCGCGGATCATTTCCGCCAAGGGCGGGCGATTCTTTGTTACCACAAGATTGAACCCGTACCCCCGCAGGCCCGCATCAAGGGACTTTATCTTTCTCCCGATCTTTTTTCCCAACAGATGGACGAGTTGGGTCGGGCCGGGTTTGCCTTCGCGCCTCCGGCACTGCCTCCGGCCGGCGAGCCGTTGACGGTCACGGTGACTTTTGATGATGGCTTTGTCAGCAACCTGACGGAGGCGGTTCCTCGGATGGCTTCCGCCGGATGCCGGGCGATCAATTATCTCGTGGCCGACCGGATTGGACAGACGAGTGACTGGGAAGCCGCCGAAGGTGGGGAGGCTCGACCCTTGATGAATGAGGGGCAGGTCAAGGAATGGCTGGCGGCCGGCCATTGGATTGGAGCCCATACCTGCACCCATTCTCGACTTTCCCGATTGTCCCGGGAACAGGCCCGCGAGGAAATTTCCGCCAGTCGCAAAAAATTGGAAGACCGCTTTGGGATTCCCATCGAACATTTTGCCTATCCTTATGGCGACTACAATGAGGTGACGGTGGAGCTTGTTCGCGAAGCGGGCTTTCAAACTGCCGTCACCATGCATCGAGGGATCAATGATTCCAACGACGAGGCGCTCGAACTGAAACGGTGGACCGCTCGCTACGAAAGCTTGACCCTGAGAAATCTGCTGCGCCGGATTTTTTAAACTTTTTTCTTCGGGTGGGTTCCGGCGTGGACGCGGTGTTCCTGCCTGAACCCCGTTGCATTCAAAGAAAGAATAACGGGCGATTCGTGCTCGTAACTCAGGATGCCGAGAGTTCCGGTCTGAATGACGAAATGACACCCGTCCTCCGGCGGTAAGCCCAGCCACCGGGCAATCAGTACCCGCAAAACATGACTATGGGCAAAAAGCAGGCTGTCGCCCGAAGTGGACCGGATTTTGGCAATCAACGCGTCACAGCGCTCCGCGACCTGGGATGCCGATTCGCCCTCCGGGGTGGGATGCAGGAACACCGTCCAGCCTGGATCCGTCTTCCGTATTTCGTCCGTGGTCAGGCCTTCGTATTTCCCGTAATTCCACTCGGCCAAATTTCCGTCTTCCACGGCAGTCTTTCCAAAGCCGGCCAATTCAGCCGTCCGTCGCGCCCGGGTTCGCGGGCTCGTCAGGACGAGGGAGAATTTCCAATGGGCAAGTTGCGGACGCAGGTCGGCTGCCTGCTTTTCTCCTGCGGGGGTCAGCGGCAGATCGGTAAAGGAAGTGTGTTGGCCACTGAGACTCCACGCGGTCTCGCCATGCCGGACCAGAACAACTTGGGGCCCAGAAGAGCGCATGGGGTCTGATTGAAGCAGTCCGCCCTAAATCGTCGAGAAACGACTGGAAGGAGCCCCGCTGTTGGAAACAGCGGACTATTTGGAAGGAATTCGAGTCACCCGGCCGTGATCGTCACGGGAGGACTTGATATAAAATGTTTTCGGCCCTGGAGTCGACACACGCTGGTTGGGATTTGCATATTCCGGATTGGCGTCCCATTGATCGTTGAGGGCATTGGCGACGGGGACGTTCATCGGGTTGACGAGCTTTTGGGTTTTTTTATGTTTCGCAACGTACTCCTCATAGCTTTCGGACCAAACCGAAGTCGTAAAGCCGATCAGAAGACTGAGAACGAGGGCGGGACGCATTATTTTTTTCCGCCCACCATCTCTTCGATTTGTTTCAGCACCTCGGCTGGCGCCTGCCATTCATTTCCCGCCTTGCCTGTCAGGTCTTTGCCCTTTTCATCGATCAAAACCAGATAAGGGATTCCGTCCGCGGCGAATTTTTCCACGCCACTCGCTTTCTTTTGGCTGAAGCAGATGGCCGGCCACGGCATCTTCGTTTCAGTCATATATTCCAGCATGGCTTTCTCGTCCTTGTCGGAACTAGCGAAAATCAACTGGAAGTCCTTGTGCTTCGGCTGGAACTCGTTGTACCACTCCACCAATTTTGGGGTGAACAAGCGGCATGGCGGGCACCAGTGGGCCGAGTAGTAGATCGCGGTGAATTTAGGATTCGCCCCCTCTTTTTTGTAAGGCACGGCCTTTTCATCTTTGGCTTGAATCAGTTTTGGCTGCAGCCCTTCGAAAAAATCGGCCCGGGAGGAGGCCGAAGTCAGGGTTACAAAAAGGACGGCCGACAATGCATAACGAAGGGTTTTGTTCATGGGATAATTCTCCCCTGTTTTTGCCTCCCCGCAAACGGTTTTTGACCTCTTTTCGCTTCTTCGCCACCCTAGGGTGATGCTTGTAAGGAACGCAACACCTCCCAAAACTTTTGCTGATCTTTCCCCCGTCTACCGCCAACCCCTCTTTTCCCTTCTCGAGCAGGCCCGCAAAGTTCACCACGAGCACTGGGGCGAAAATGAAGGGGTCCAGCTTTGCCGTCTTTTAAGCATCAAGACCGGGGGCTGTAGTGAGGACTGCGGTTACTGCGCCCAGAGCTCCCGATATAGCACCGGAGTAAAAGCCGAACGGCTGATGGAACGCGAGGACGTTCTCGCCGAGGCTCGGCAGGCCAAGGCCGCGGGGGCCGGACGCTTTTGCATGGGAGCCGCTTGGAAAGGAGTCCGGGAAGGAGAAGCCAAGTTTGAATCTGTTCTCAATATTGTCCGGGACGTGAAGCAGCTCGGCATGGAGGTTTGTGTCACGCTGGGCCAGCTGACCGATGAGGCGGCCCGCCAACTCAAGGACGCCGGCGTCACGGCCTATAATCACAATCTCGATACTTCCCCTGAGCATTATCCCAACATCGTTTCCACACACTCTTTCGAGGATCGTCTCCGGACGATTCGCTCGGTCCAGAAAGCCGGAATGTCCGTCTGCTGCGGCGGAATTCTCGGCATGGGCGAAACCGAGGATGACCGGCTGAAGATGCTCGAAGTTCTTTGTGGTTTTGATCCTTCTCCGGAAAGCGTGCCGATCAACTGCCTTATGCCACAGGAGGGTACCCCCCTTGCCGGCCAAAAGATGGTGGATGTTTTTGAGCTCGTTCGGCTCATCGCCACTACTCGGATTGCCCTTCCCCGTGCTCGTGTCCGACTGAGCGCCGGCCGGACCGCGTTGACCCGGGAAGCCCAAGCCCTCTGTTTCTTCGCCGGGGCGAACTCGATCTTTTT
>Ga0114973_10003692_pt1 | contig 10739 bp, 4 predicted proteins | sample M_140807_MF_Meta_FD_87025 | JGI IMG/M metagenome (GOLD analysis project Ga0114973, IMG submission 87025) | Freshwater microbial communities from Lake Montjoie, Canada to study carbon cycling - M_140807_MF_MetaG | ecosystem: Environmental > Aquatic > Freshwater > Lake | place: Lake Montjoie... | reverse complement strand
ATTACTGGTGGAACTCAAGCAGTTCTAACTGCAGTTCTTTCTGGTGGTGCAATCACTGCTGTTGCAGTTTCTGGTGGTGGTACTGGATACTCTGGTACTCCAACTGTAGTTATCACTTCTTCTGGTGGTGGCTCTGGTGCTACATTTAGCGTAACAACTTCTTCTGGTGTAATCACTGCTGTTACAGTTCTAACTGGTGGCTCTGGTTACAAAGGTACTGTTACTGCTGCCTTCTCTGGCGGTGGTGGTTCTGGTGCAAACGGATACGTTTCACTGGTCAATCCTGATGGTCTTACGCATCCAAATACCTACAATATTTACTTCTCTCAGATAAGCCTAGAAGCAAATACACCTATTGGAAGCTCAAGCTCAAATGTCAATGAATCTTTTGCTTATCAGAATCTGAGAACAATCTATACGAATACTTCTAACATCAGAGCTAACAGTGGTATATCACTATTGTCACTCAATCTTTCTTCATGGTTGGCCAACAGCAATGTTTACTTTGAGACTTATGATTCTCTAAACGTAACTAATCAGGTCAGTGGCATAAGCAATACTGTTCTAATCACATCAACCAATTCAAAGTCAAATGTCGTATGGATCTCACCCGCATTTAGCACAAGACAAGGCAATTTGACGATTCAAGTAATAAAGAAAGCAAATGCCAACACAGCTATGGCCAATTCTTTCGATAGCTTCATATACGGCAATACTGGCCCAGCAAGAACTATCGTAATCACAAGCCCAGGTTCAGGGTTCACCTCGACACCATCTATCTCAATTCTAGCCAATACTCGTATCAGAGAACTTGGTGTGCTTGGTCGTATGCAGATCAATAATGGTGGTCTTGGTTATCAGATCGGCGATACAATCGATATCATAAACATACCTGGTGGTTATGGTGTAGGTGCAACAGCTAATGTGACAAACGTGGCTGCTAATGGTATGATTACTAGAGTTTATTTCAAAGAGGTGCCAGGGCATATCATAGGTGGTGCTGGTTACTCTGAACTTTTTCTACCGACCACAAATGTTATCTCAGCCAACGCTTCTGCATATGGTGCTAATATCTCGGTAACCAATATCTTGGGTGTTGGTGGTTCATTCATCACTGCAAATACAACCCTCGGTGCTATCGAACGTCTTATCATTTTTGATAGAGGTTCTGGTTACTTGACAGCGCCTACTTTGAACCTCACACAGATTGGTGACGGAACTGCTCAGGCCAGTGCAACGATTATCGAAGGTGTGTACTCATATCCAGGTAGATATCTGAACGATGACGGTATGTTAAGTACCTACAACTTCTTGCAGGATCGTGACTACTACCAGAACTTCTCATATGTTATCAAGCTAAAGGCCTCTATCGAAAGCTACAGACAGGCTCTCAAAGCTCTAATTCACCCTGCTGGTATGAAGCTATTTGGTGAGTACATCTATGACAATAATAACGAGAGCTATAATACCGTAGCAAATGTTGAAGATGTAATCAGATCAACTATTAAATCTAAGACTTATGTAAAAACTGGTAACACTATCAACATTGCTTACACTTCACACGGATTATCTGCTAACTCTAATGTGAGTCTTGAATTTATCAGTGGTGGGTCGAAGAATGTTAAGAATGGTATCTATCGGGTAACCTCAACAAATACCAATCACTTCATTGTTGTACAACCAAGAAGCGGTATTTCTAACATTTCTATTGCGAACACTGGTGCGCTATATAATTCAAATAGCTTTATCGTATTCTCTAGTGAAAATGGTAAGACTGCTAACGCATCATATACCAAAAATACACAAGGCTCTATCGTATCGGTTAAACTTCTTGATTACGGTGCATACTACAGCACAACACCAACAGCTACGGCCAACGGATCAAACTCTGTGCCGGCAACTTTTGTCGTTACACTGAATCATTACGCAAACAACACTTCAGGTACGGTTAATGTTGCAATATTATTCAGCTAACCAAAAGAGTATAAATATTAAGAATCAGAGGATTAAATGAGTTCAGCAACATTCATCAAGATGCGTGTCCATAACGCAGAACAGTTCAGAGAAGCACCCTCTAGAACTATAGGCAATACCAGTCTCTATCTGACATTTGGTAAAGTTGATGCTTGGGCAAATGACCTTAATCCTGATATTGCTAACACCTCTGTAGCAACTGAAAACGGAATCTGGTACAATATGATTGGTGCCAAGAAGCTGTTCGCCAGCGACCTTGCACACGTTGTACCCAGATATAACTGGGCAGCCAATACAAAGTTTGTGGCCTATGATGGGCAAAATCCTAACCTCTATAGCGCAAATGTCAACTTCTACATTGTGACCGGTGACTATAATGTGTACAAGTGCATTGCAAATGCAAATAGTTCAAACTCAACCGTAGAACCTACTGGTGTTAATCCTATTTCATTAAACCAGACTGCTGACGGTTATATATGGAAATATATGTACACCATCGCAGATTCTGACCAAATCAGATTCACCAATTCACAATATATGCCTGTTCGTAAGATATCTTCTGACGATGGTTCTCTGCAATGGCAGGTTCAAGACCAGGTTGTTGCTGGTGAAATCAATAGTATTGTGCTGACAAATGGCGGTGTCGGCTATTCTAATACCTCTAACATCGTTGTTACTGTATCTGGTGATGGTACTTCGGCCGTTGCTACAGCCTCGGTTAATACAACTACAAATTCAATTTCTAGCATAGCCGTTTCTGACTATGGTTACGGATACACTTATGCAACCGTTTCTATTACTGGCGGCGGTGGTTCTGGTGCTAATGCAAGACCTATCATCTCACCTCCAGGCGGGCACGGAAGCAATCCACTATATGAACTGGGTGGCGCATATGTGATGGTCAATGCTCTTCTAAAGAATACCGAAGAAGATACGTTCCCAGTAACCAACGATTTCAGACAGATCGCTCTAATTAAAGACCCTTTGAAACCAGATGGTAACGTATCATCTAACCTCAAAGCTGTTCAGGCCTACACCATTACAACAATTGGAACTGGTGATTATTTACAAGACGAAATTGTTTATCAGGGCGGCGCCTATGCTACATCATCATTTAACGGTAAAATTGTTTCATGGGATTCGACAAACGGTGTGGTAATCATAATAAATACAACAGGAACACCAACCTCACAGTCACTTGTCGGTGTAAACAGTTCGACAAGTAGATTCGTAACAAGTATCAATGACCCAGATTTAATGAAACAGACAGGGCAGATACTTTATGTGGACAATATTTTACCGATTACGAGAGCGGTCGATCAGACCGAAGATTTCAAGATCGTCATCAAGTTTTAAAGAGAGCAATAACAAATGACTTTTGATGCAAATACGAGTACTCTAAGAACAGACTTCAACGTAACACCATATTATGATGACTTCGATAAGACGAAGGGCTTTCACCGTATTCTATTCCGCCCTGGTTACGCTGTTCAGGCCAGAGAACTCACTCAAATCCAGTCGATGCTCCAGAACCAAATCAATAATTTTGGTAAGCACGTTTTCCGTGAAGGCAGCATTGTTCTCCCTGGCGCATTTACTCTTGAGTGTGCTACGACAGGTAATCCAATTTTTTATGTCAAGGTCAAAGACACTGATTCTGGTAATAACGAAGTTACGCTTTCAACTTTTGAAGGCAAAACAGTCACAGGTAATACATCAGGTGTTTCAGCTTATATTGAGATTGTAGAAGACGGTGTAGAAACCACATCTGATCCTAAAACATTGATGATTAACTATCTCAATGTATCTAATGCAAACTCAAATGTTAAAACATTCCAGGCTGGTGAAACGCTTTACTCAGCAAATGCTGGTACGCTAATCGTTCTCAATACTGATCCAACAGGTAAAGGTTCTATCTTCTCTATTGAAGACGGTGTGTTTTTTGCTAAAGAACACTTTATCACATTCAAGGCTCAAAAGACGATTCTCAGCAAGTATGATGACACACCTACCTGTAAGGTAGGTTTTCTTATTGGCGAAAACATTCTTCGCAGTTCTGATGATGCGTCTCTGCTAGACCCTGCACAAGAGGCCTCTAACTATTCTGCACCTGGTGCTGACCGTTTCGAACTTGATCCAGTTCTGACTGTTGTTGATATTGCTGATGATATTGGCCCGCCAGACTTTACCACACTTTTCACAATCAAAGATGGTGTCATTCAGACAATCTATGATCGTTCACAGTATAATATCCTTCGCACGGAAATTGCGAAGAGAACATACGACGAGTCTGGTGACTACTTCGTAAACGGTATGAATATTCGTATCCGCGAGCATCTTGATACTGCAAACAATGGCGGGCTTCTAGCCAATACAGATGGTGGTAATACCCACTTGCTTTCTGTTGGTGTTGAACCAGGTCTCGCATATGTCAAGGGTTTTGAAGTTGGCGCACTCACAACCAAGTTACTCGAAGTTGATAAGTCAGAAGACTTTAACTATGTGAACTCACAGCTTTCTTCTGCTTCCATGGGTTCGTATGTTACTGTCAAAGAATTTGTTGGTTCACCAACTCTCGACCAAGGTTTGACGATCTCACTCTACGATAAAGCTCAGGCCAGACTTTCTAACACACTCTTTTCAACAGGCGCTCAGACTGGCAATCTTATTGGTTCGGCAATCATAAAGACTATTGAGTATAACTCTGGTACAATGGGCACACCAACAGGTAAGTTTGATCTTTATATGATCGATGTCAAGATGCTCGGTTCAAACTCATTCTCTAATGTTAAGAGCGTGTACTACAATGATGCCAGCTTGGCCGACTTTGGTGCTGACATTGTTCTAAACGCATCTAACAATGCCGTTCTACTAGAAAACTCTCTCAGCCCGCTGCTATATCTTGTTGGTTCTAAGAATGTTCGAAAGATTAAAGATAGTGGAGGCACATCAGCCGATACTACCTTCACATTCAAGAAGACTTCGAGTGGCCTGTCTATCGCTACAGCCGGCACACTCTCAGTTCCTTATGTAACCACAAGCGAGGTTACACCTTACGGAACTGCTACACTTTCAGCATCACAGAAGCGTGAGATAACACTATCTCTTGATGCAAGCATTAACGTCCGTGTTGGCGGCATTGCAACAAACGTAGGTAAAACTCTGGTAGGTACAGGTACAGCATTCGATAGCGTTTTGAATGTTGGTGATAAGCTAGAAATATCTGGTGTTGCTGGCACATACTTCATCGAAAGCATTGCAAGCAACACATCTCTTAACTTGACAACCTTTGCAGCTGGTACCGTTTCTGCTGCAACTCTGTTCAAGGCCTACAAGACTGGTGATATCATCGACCTTACGAACAAAGGTAATACTGGCGTCACTCGTACTGTAACCTCTATACCTACAGCACTCTCAATTGACCTGAAAGAAACTTTCTCGACTACTGTGGCTGCTACAGTTACCTCAAGAGTATCAAGAACATCTGCTAGCCAGGTTGATAAGACACTTAGAAAATCTCGCTATGTAATCATTAGCTGCGCGGCGGCTGGTACGACTGGCCCATTCAGACTTGGTTTCTCTGACGTTTATAAGGTCAATAACATCGTAAAGAAGACTGGTTCTGCACCATCCTCTCTAACTGACGGCACCAACGTAACCTCTTCTTTCAGAATTGATAATGGGCAAAGAGATGCTCATTACGATATTGCTACAATCACACCAAACATCACTCTTGGTGCTACAGATTACTTGCTAGTAAATCTAGACTACTTCTTCCCAGATTTCTCATCTGGTGCTGGTTACTTCTCTGTAGACTCTTATCCAACAGAGATCAAGAACCCAAGCTCATTTGATATTAGAACTGAAAACATTCCAATTTATAAGTCACCTAGCTCTGGGCAAGAGTATGACCTAAGAAACTATCTCGACTTCAGACCCGTAAAGAGTATCACTGCGACCGACACAACAAGTGTTGGTAGTGCATCTACAAACCCAGCAGCTTCTACAACCTTCTACTATTCTGGTAGCGGTCTAAGAATTCCTGCTTCTGGTAGCACACTCACATATGATTACTCATACTATCTTGGCCGCAGAGACCTTGTTATTGTAGACCAAGATGGTAACTTCTCTACAATCAGAGGTATACCTGGTGTTATTCCTATGACACCAAAATCATCAGACAATGCAATGTCATTGGCTATGTTGAATATCTCACCATATCCTTCTATCTCTCAGTACTATGGGCAGTCAATCGGCAGAAAAGACTTGTCTTCATGGTTCAAAAAGATTGCACCGATTCGCCAGACAATGCGCGATATCGGCGTACTCAAGGACCGTATCGTAAACCTTGAGTACTATACAACCCTATCATTGCTTGAGAAGGCTGCTATCGAGTACAAGGCCCTTGACGCCAATGGGCTTGACCGTTTTAAGAACGGTGTATTCGTTGAGACATTCAATAGCCATATCCTTGGTGCAACATACAATCCAGACTATAAGATTGTTATTGATCCAAAAGAAAATTCTATGCGCCCAACATATACCATGGAATCTTTTGGCTATGATTATATCTCAGGAACTAATGTTGCACGAAGCAATGATATCATCACTCTAGCATACTCTGAAGTGGCCTTTGCCAATCAAGGGCGAGTTACAACAACCAGAAACACCGAAAGAACAACATATCGTTTTATCGGCAATCTCGCACTTACGCCCGACACTGATGTGTGGGTAGATACTCAATTTGCCGCCGACGCAGCCTTTACTTTTGGTCCAACAGATGAAGAAGTTACCGAGCTACAAGGTGGGTTGGTCACAGAGTGGGATGCTTGGAAAACCAAGATCACAGGTTATGCTGTCTATAAGGGTACAGTTTCTGGTACTTCTGGTGGTGAAAGCAAGAATGCAAATTATGTTGGTACATACTCAACTAAAGAAGAAGCTGACGCGAAAGCCAGAGGGTTTACCAACTCAACTAACGTAACAATTGAAACTATCTACAATACTGCTCGCACAGGCATTGATAACTTCTTGATTGTCGATAGTGATACGAAAGTTCTTGGTGATAAGGTTGTTGACGTAAGTATTGTTCCTTATATCAGACCACAGACCATTAAGATTGTTGGGCGTGGGTTGAAACCTTATGCTAGAATGTACACATATTTCGATGAGACCGATCTGAGCGGATATGTCACACCTATCACTAAGGCTGAGTTCGATACAGTTCTATTGACAAAAACGGCCGCCGTAGAAGGTAGTGCAATGAAGGCTGATGCCGATGGCATCATCTATCTACTTCTCAGATTGCCTTCTGAAAAGAAATTTACTACAGGCACTAAGAGACTTATCATCACTGATAGCCCAACAAACAGCCCTGATGATGCAACAACAATTGGCGTTGGTTACTTCACAGCACAGGGTCTAATTCAGACCAAGCAAGACACAATCTTGACTATTCGTCAAGTTATTCCTCAACAGAAAGAAGTTGCTGAAGGATATAATACCTCACAGTTTGCTAACGTGCCACAGATTGTTCCTGGTGGTGGTTGCTTTGATCCAGATGCTCTCGTCACAATGGCTGATGGTTCTAAGAAGAGAATTGTTGAAGTTAAGGTTGGTGATAAGGTTCTCAGCGGTTACGGTATGATTAACACCGTTATCGACATTCATACACCACTCATCGAAACACGCAAGATGTGTGCATTCAATGATAGCTGGGCCTTCGTATCTGACGAGCATCCAATTCTTACAAACAAGGGTTGGGCAACCTTCAATGCCGAAAGCATTCACATGGAGTTTGAGTTCATCGGCAAGGTAGGCCAGATTGAACTTGGTGACCAGGTAAAGATGGCTGACGGTTCATGGCAGGTTGTCGAATCTATCAGAAGATATGACAGACCACAAAACTTCATGGTTTATAACCTGATGCTTGATGGTGACCATACCTATATCGTTGAAGATGTGGTTGTTCACAATAAAAAGAGCTGTCTAGCCTACTCATTCGTAGCTCGCGCACCTGATGGTGAAGAAGGTATGTTCATGACCAGCATCGACATATTCGTTGCTGAAAAACATCCTACACTAGGTATGTGGTTCGAGCTTCGTGAAATGGACAATGCCGGTAAGGTCACCAGAAACCAGATTCCTCTTTCTGAAGTTTGGTTAACTAACGCACAGATCAACATCTCTACAAATGGTATTAGCAATCCAACTAGAGTGAGATTCCCATCACCTATTTTTCTGTACAATAATGTGCAGTACGCTTTCGTCATGCACCCTGAGTCTTCAAATCCAAACTACTACCTCTGGATCTCTAGACTTGGTGAGAACGATATCAATACTAATACACCGGTAACTGCTCGCCCAATGGCTGGCACAATGTACACAACAAACAACAACCTTAACTGGGATATTGTTCCAGACGTTGACTTGACATGTATCGGTTATCGTGCAAACTTCACAACTGGTGTAACCGGGCAGGCCATTCTTGGTAATAAAGGTGTTGAGAAGCTAAAGGTTGCTAACGTATCTAACGAACTAACCAGATACGGGGAGTTCTTGACAACTGGTGATAAACTAACCATTACAGCAAACGGAACAATTGCAGTCACCGACCTTCTAATTGGTCAGACTTCAAATGCTAACTCAGCCGTTGTTGGTATCAGTGGCTCTGTCTACACCATGTCAAATACTAACTACACCACTGGTGAAACCGTAAAGGTTCAGTTTGCTAACGGAACTTCACGCAGCATCTCTGGCACCATCTCCGCATTGAAGAATGGGCGCGGGCAGTTGAGTAAGTACAAGACAAGCGCAAACTTGAACCTTACAACGCTAACATCTTCAAACGGTTACTTCGCACAGAATGACTATATCAGAAACACGACAACTGGTGACTATGCGACCATCACCAGCATCGATAACTTCCGTTATTCTGTAATCGACTTCGAACCAGGATTCTTGAACTTTGCCAAGACTTCTATCGGCTTTGAGATGCAGACTTATTCAAATACGGGTACAATCGGGTCATACTTCACAGTCAGCCCAAGTGAAAACTACTACTTCACATCTGAGCAGGCCCTGTACTCTAAGTCAAACGAAATTGCATCTCTGTCAAGTGACCGTTCAAACAAGGTCAAGGTATCAATGTCAACTCTGACAAATTACCTTTCACCTCTGGTTGACCTGTCAAGAACACACGCAGTTTATGTTGATAACATCATCAACAATGATGCGACTGGAGAAAATGGCGTGTCTGGTGGTTACCTAGCTAACAGATACATCTCTAAGGTTATCACTCTGGCTGAAGGGCAAGATGCTGAAGATATTAAGGTTATCTTGACAGCATACAGACCACCAACAACTGACGTTCGTGTATGGATTAAGATCCTTAACGGTGAAGATTCTGACACACTCGACAGCAGAAGCTGGATTGAATTGAACAAGGCCTCTGATGGTGATACTCTTTATTCATCAATCTCTAACCGCGATGACTTCAAAGAATATGAGTTTGGTTTCGCAACTTCATACTTGACAGGCACACAAGGGCAGGTGCAATATACAAACAGCCAGGGTATCGTACTGACTGGTTATAAATACTTCGCGATTAAAGTTGGCATTTTGTCACCTAACTCCGCTCTTGTTCCTAGAGTGGCTGACTTGAGAACTATCGCTCTACAAATCTAATATATGATACCTATGAGGTAATGTGATGAGTGAATTTAATTTTGACTTCGGTGATGGGCTTGTACCGGCCCATCACCATCCAAAAGGTGGTGGTATCGTAGCAGATAGTGCCATGGTTGATGAGACGGTCTATGTTGGGCCATATGCTATGATCTACGGTAATGCGAGAGTATATGGTGAGGCTAAGATCGATGGTTATGCCAGAATATATGAAGATGCTTTTGTATATGAGAATGTAAAGATATCTGGCGATGCTAGAGTATATGGTAAAGCAGCCATAAACGGAAATGCTAGAATCAGCGGTAGTGCTAAGGTATATGATAAAGCTAAGATCATGGATCAAGCGCAAGTTTTTGGTGAGGCCGAAGTTTACGGTAATGCTATTGTCAGAAACTCAGCAGAAGTCTACGAAGATGCGAGAGTATATGATAAGGCTGATATATCAGAGTATGAGAAGGTATATGCCACTTGTGTTTGCACTAAGAAACCTTTGACAGTATCTGGATTGCTACCTTCAACGGTGACGTTTACAGACCATCACATTACAGTTGGTTGTATCGTTCTACCACCTAGTTTATGGAAAAGCAAAGGGCTTATACTAATTCGATCTTTTGGTCATTCTAAAGAACTATCTAAGAAGTGGCTCAATTCTCTACTCAGCGTCTTAGATTTTTATGATTGTACTGACCGAGAAGAAGACTTGAAAGAGATTGATGAGAAAGACCTTATCAGGCGCATTCTGAGTGGTGATACACAAGACAGAATTATAGCAAGACGGAAAGTACATGGAACACAAAACTGACGTACCTGGCATATATAAGAATCCTGAGACTGGTGCTCTTATAAATAAAGATAACAAGGCTCTTCAGGCTTACAAATTGCGTAAGCAGAAAGAGGATAGATTTAATATGTTCGAAGAAGATGTTGCTGGTTTGAAAAGTGATATGCAAGAGATCAAAGAACTTCTCAGAGGGCTCGTAAAGTAAAATGGCTTTAGCAAACGTAAACATTACCGACACCTTTGACGTTTGGAGAACCCGAACAAACCAGCTCATTGTCGCCGTTGACCAGGGTACCAT
>Ga0114973_10003688_pt1 | contig 10746 bp, 13 predicted proteins | sample M_140807_MF_Meta_FD_87025 | JGI IMG/M metagenome (GOLD analysis project Ga0114973, IMG submission 87025) | Freshwater microbial communities from Lake Montjoie, Canada to study carbon cycling - M_140807_MF_MetaG | ecosystem: Environmental > Aquatic > Freshwater > Lake | place: Lake Montjoie... | reverse complement strand
TTTGAAAAACTTATTTTGTTGGGTTCTTAGATTTTGAATATTCGCTGAAGTCATTTTCTAAGCTGCCTTATCTTTGATGGGAGTCACTGTAAGCTTCAACCCAAAAGGCCTCAAAAGTTTATTGAGGGTCTCAAGAGTAGGATTATGTTTGGGGTTTAAGGCACGAGAAATATTTGAGCTCGGAATTTTGACTCGCTTTGAAAACTCTTTCACACCGTAGGTAAGAATGACTTTTCTAAGTGCTTGTTGAGGACTCAACCCTTCATCCAATGAGGCCATTAAAAAATCTTTGGCAAATTCCGGGTTTTTTAAGTCCCTCGCCAATCCCTCATTCCATTCTTCACTTCTTCGACTCATATTTTCTCTCCAAATAATCCCACCAATATTTTCGAGCCTTTCGAACATCCTGGCTCTGAGTGGATTTACTTCCTCCCAACAGAAGAATTATTAACGCTGCACCCTCTTTGCCAAAGTACAGCCTATATCCGGAACCAAAATCAAATCTAGCTTCAAAAACCCCGCAACCGACACTTTTCACATCCCCCAGGTTACCGAGCTCAAATCTATAAATTCGAGCCTGAATTCTCGCTGCAACAGCTTTATCCAGTTGCCCCAGCCAATCACGGAACAGGTTCTTGCCTTGGGGGGTCAAGTACTCTCGGACCTTCCAATTTATCAAAACATGACCCTCCATTTAATTATCACAAATGATATTTATGTTCAAATATTCTCCCCAGTTTTCATTAGCCGGGAAACGGTCTCTGGTGGCAAGTAGGCCCGGGAAGCATGGAACCCAATTCAGAAGCATGGCTGAAAAATTTCATCACTGCTCGGTTGCTTTATCCACATTTTGTGGCTACTTTCTGACTCTCGAATTTGCTTCAAGCTTAAGGAGAAAAAGATGGGTCCTATTTCACAGTTTATTGAAAAAAATTTCTTACACTTTAATGCTGCAGCCCTAGTTGATGCTGCTAAAGCCTATAAAAAGCATGTTGAGGCCGGAAAGCCTATGTTTGTGACCCTGGCCGGAGCCATGAGTTCCGCTGAACTAGGTATCTCGCTTGCCGAAATGATCCGTCAAAATAAAGTCCATGCTATCACCTGCACAGGGGCTAACCTTGAAGAGGACGTGTTTAACCTGGTTGCTCATAACCACTACAGACGCATTCCCAACTACCGAGATCTCACTCCCCAAGATGAGATGGAGCTCTTAAGTCATCACTTAAATCGCGTCACCGACACCTGTATCCCTGAAGAAGAGGCTATTCGCCGCATCGAAGGGGCCATCATGGATGAATGGGTCGCTGCCAGTGAGAAAAATGAATCCTATTTCCCCCACGAATTTTTTTACCGCGTGCTTCGCAGCGGAAAACTAAAACAGTATTATCAAATCGATCCCAAAAACAGTTGGCTCCTTGCCGCTTGTGAAAAAAATCTCCCCATTTTTGTTCCTGGTTGGGAAGATTCCACTTTAGGCAACATCTTCACTGCCCGTTGCATTGAAGGCAAAATCACCACTAAAGCTCTTAAGGGCGGAATCGAATACATGATGTCTCTTTGCAAATGGTACGAAGAGACCTGCCGAAAAACTCCAATCGGTTTTTATCAAATTGGGGGTGGAATTGCGGGTGACTTCCCCATCTGTGTCGTTCCGATGTTGAACCAAGATCTCATCAAAGACGTTCCCGTATGGAATTACTTCTGTCAGATCAGTGATTCTACAACAAGTTACGGATCTTACTCTGGTGCGGTTCCTAATGAAAAGATCACTTGGGGCAAGCTCGATGCTGAAACACCTAAATTCATCATCGAATCGGACGCTACTATCGTAGCCCCCTTGATGTTTGCTTATATCTTAGGACACTAGTGCGAGCTTCTCTGGAAGTTAAAAACTTAACTAAAGGCTATACTCGAAAAGGCCACTCCCCTTTTCTTGCCGTTAAGGGTGTATCTTTTAGCGTCAACAGTGGCGAGATATTTGGCCTTCTAGGACCTAACGGAGCCGGCAAGTCGACCACAATCAATTGTCTAACCGGCTTTTATCCTCCTTCAAGTGGCGAAGTGCTCATCGAGGGTTTTAATGTTCAAAAAGAACCTAAAAAAGCCAAACAACACTTAGGGGTCTGTTCTCAAGAGGACACTCTCGACACCGATTTCGATGTCCTCGATCAGATGATCCGTTACGGGACTTTCTACCGCATGGACCGATTTGAAATCGTTAAAAGGGCCCGAGAACTTTTAAGCACCTTAGGGCTCATGGATAAAAGTAATGAACTTATTGAAAACCTTTCGGGGGGAATGAGGCGAAAACTGCAGGTCGCAAGAGCCCTCATTTCCAATCCTAAAGTTTTGGTGCTAGATGAACCGACTACTGGATTGGATCCTGAAGCCCGGCGAGTTCTCTGGCATTTTCTAACTGAAAATCGGAAACTAGGAATGGCTACTCTTCTTTCCACCCACTACATGGAAGAGGCCGAAAGACTTTGCGATCGAATCGCTATTCTTTTTGAAGGTAAGATCTTAGATCTCGACACTCCCCAAGCCCTCATCGCAAAACATATTGGGACTGAAATCATTGATGAGGAAATTCGCCCCGGAGTTTTTTGGAAAAGAAATCCCAACCTTGAAGATGTCTTCTTAAAACTCACAGGGAAATCCTTGTCCGGAGGCGACCTATGATGAGTCGCTTATCCCCACTTCAAGAAAAGTTTTGGCCTATTCGCTGCGTTTGGCTCCGTTACTTTGATGTCTACCGTAAAAACTGGTTTTATGGAGCCGTAACTACTTTTGTAGAACCCTTACTTTATTTGATCTCTTTCGGCTACGGGCTCGGCAAAATGATCGGAAATGTGGAAAGCCATGGAGTAGAGGTCACATATCGGCAATTTGTTTTTGCGGGCGTAGTCGCTCAGAGTATTCTCTTCCAGGGTTTCTTCGAAGCTGCTTATGGCTCTTTTGTCCGAATGTATTACCAAAAGATTTTTAAAGCGATGGCCTCAACCCCTATCACTCTTTCTGAAGTTTTATGGGGTGAACTCTTATGGGATGCCACCAAAGGAACCTTATCTGCTGCGACTGTTTTGGGGCTGGGAACACTCACAGGAGATTTTTCGGCCTTAGGAAGTTTAATCGCTTTGCCTCTCTGTTTTCTAGGAGCTCTACTTTTCTCGAGTCTGGGACTTTGGATGGCGGCCCTGTCAGAGACCATCGAACAGCTCTCTTACCCTCAATACTTAGTCGTTTTTCCTATGTTTCTATTTTGTGGTGTTTATTTCCCGCTGGAGAGTCTGCCGGAAACTTTACAGACTCTAGCCTCCTTTTTACCCCTCACCGCCCTGCTTTCTTTAATCCGAAGCTTAACTTTAGACTTTCCGTTCCAGCCCCAAGCGATGGGGGTCTTCATTTTTTGGCTAGTTCTTTTGCTCTTCATCAGCCGCGACACGATGTCCCGAAGGCTTGTGAAATAGCCCCTAGTTAGTGAGTTCCATGTTAAAATAGAATTACTGTATGGCGAACCAAAACAAAATTCTGCTTGTTTTTGGCACCCGGCCCGAAGCCATCAAAATGGCCCCTGTCTTTTCAGCATTAAAAGCAAGAACCGACCTTTTTGATGTTAAAATCTGCGTCACCGGTCAACATCGAGAGATGCTAGACCAGGTTATGTCTCTCTTTGGAATGAAAGCCGATTACGACCTGAACATCATGACTCAAGGTCAAGATGTCACCGATATCACCGCTAAAGTTTTAGTGAGTTTACGAGAGGTCCTTCAAAAGGAACAACCTAATCGAGTGTTGGTTCACGGGGATACCACAACGACTCTAGCCGCGAGCCTTGCCGCATTTTATGCCAAAGTTCCCGTAGCTCATGTCGAAGCTGGACTCAGAACCGGAAACTTTTTTGCCCCCTGGCCCGAAGAGATGAATCGACATGTAACCACTGTACTAGCCGATCTCCATTTCGCCCCGACCGAATCGGCGAAGAAAAATCTCATCAAAGAAAATATTTCACCTGCTCAGATCTTCGTGACGGGAAATACGGTGATTGATGCACTCTACAGCGTGGTAAATAAAACAACTGCGCCGGGGCCATTAAAAAAATCGCTCGAAGACTGTTTCTCTTTCTTAAATAAGGACAAAAAACTCATTTTGGTCACAGGACACCGTAGGGAAAACTTCGGGCAAGGTTTTGAAAACTTCTGCAATGCGATTTTGACTATCTTAAAAGAAAATCCAAGCGCTGAAGTCTGCTATCCTGTCCATCTCAATCCAAATGTCAAAGAGCCCGTGAATCGCATCTTAAAAACCGCAGGAAAAGAGCTCACTTCGAGACTTCATTTGATCGATCCGCTTGAGTATGTGCCGTTTGTTTACTTGATGAACCGTTCTTACTTCATTCTTACCGATTCGGGTGGAGTACAAGAGGAAGGACCTGCTCTTGGAAAACCGGTTTTGGTTTCTAGGGAAGTTACGGAACGCCCCGAAGCTCTGACAAACGGAGCCGTGAAACTTGTGGGAACTGACTTAAATAAAATCGTGCAGGAATCTAACCTACTCTTAAGAAATGAATCCGAATACAAAAAGCGAAGCCAAAAAGTCAGCCCCTATGGTGACGGGCATGCGGCAGATAGAATTCTAAAAGTATTGACGGCGGAAGCTTTAGCTAACGCGACTCTAGCGGCCTAATTAAAGCTTTTCTCTCGGGCTTTTTTCCAAAAGCTCCACCACCGCATCGACCCATTCAGGCTCAGCATTCAAAGATGGGATCAAAGTTAACTTCTCCCCACCATGCATCTGAAACTCCTCGTCTCCTCTGACACTTACCTCTTCCAAAGTCTCTAAACAATCGGCGACAAAAGAGGGGCAGAGAACGACGGCCTTGTTGATTCCCTGCTTAGGCAGCTCTCGATAAAGCTCATCACTGTAGGGTTTGATCCAAGGAGTCCGACCCAATCGAGATTGGAAAGCAACTCGATATTTATCTTCTGGAATTTGGAGCTTCTCAGCCACTTTCCGAGCGGTGTAATAACATTGCGCCCGATAGCAATCGGCATTGGCCTCGACGATAGAAAGGGAACAATCTTTGGCCTGCAAACAATAGCTTCCCGTTTTGTCGGTCTTTTTCACTTGCCGCTCAGGCACACCATGAAAACTGAAAACCGCCATTTCATACTTTTCATTTTCCAGATACTTGCGACTCACTTTAGCTACAGCTTCTAAATAAGGCTCTTCTCGATAGAAGTCCTTAATAAACTCGACTGGAACGGGCTTTCTTAATCTCCTCATCACATTACGAACAGCGATGATGGACGAATTTGTCGCCGCCAAGGAGTACTGAGGGTAAAGAGGCAAAACCACGATTTTGGTCACATGTTTTTTAAGAAGGGCTTCGACCCCTTTTTCAATCGAGGGATTTCCGTACCTCATCGCCATTTCGACCACAGCTTTACCGTGTAGTCGTTTTTTCACCTCTTCAGTTAATGCTTTCGTATAAAAATAAAGGGGAGATCCCTCTTCGGTCCATACGGTCTTATACTGGGCCGACGATTGGTGAGGCCGGTCCTTTAAGATCAAAAGCTTAACCAATATCCAACGTATGGGATAAGGGATATCGATCACTTCCGGGTCCATTAGGAATTGATCTAAGTAGGTTCGAACATCTTCCGGATGGGGGCTATCAGGCGTTCCCAAGTTTATGAGCAAATAACCAGTTTTTTCCTTATTCATTTGTCATCACCTTAACGGAACTGTTAAAAAAAGAGTAGATGAAAAGCAAGTCTTTAACCACAGAAGCGCTCCGGGAAGCCGACATCCTAAAAGAGTTAACCCAGCTGCTTAACCACACTTTAGAGACCGAAGGTCAAGCTTTGTGGGCGAAATTATTTCAGGAAAAGACGGCCCATGGAACCCCTTCCCAACAGATTACAGTGACCTTTGAGGAGGCTCAAACCGCTCTTAAGACCCTGGTGAAACAGATGAATCAGAGAAATTTCAGGGGGAAGGTTGAGACTGCGCTGGAATTAGGGGTGCAAAGTATAGCTCTTTTTAGCTCGGCCTTTTTGGGACTTATCCTTCCCCAAAACAATGTCATTCTTTTTAAAAAAGACCAAAAGCAGGATGCCATTACCCTCGAAAGGGCATCCCTGTTTATTTCAGAACTCTTTTTAGATTGGATGGATTCTATTTTGGCTAGGAGCCAAGAAAAGACCAACTCCCTTGAGAATCTAGGAATTCGGATAGAACTTCAGAAACATTTCGAACTTACGCGAAAACTCACTCAAAATGCTAAAGCAGGTTTAAAGAGAGGCTCTAGTTTAAGAAACAAAAGTAGCGAACTTTTTTCTAGAGCTCTCAAAAAACCTCGGAAAGAGATTCGAATCCCTATGGAGGGTAGAGCTTTTATTGCCTTGGAAAGCTTTTTAAATCAAACCCTCAAAGACAAGTGACCTTTTAGTCCACAATCCTATACTTCTCAAATCGATTCTGCCTAATTTCGCCCCAACCTTGCCCAACTTCCTGACTCTTCTCGATCTGCTCAGCGGCTTTGAAGCCCATATCAAAACACTGGTCGGAGTTGTTGTAGTTGAAGTCTCCCAATCGGCCCGCAAAAAGAATATTATTTAGCTCTTTCTCAAGCGACCTGATTTTCTCAACCCGCTCCTGGTAGCCGATACGATAAACAGGGTAGAAATTTCTGAATCGTTTCGAGAAACTCTTAACCACCTGTTCCCGATTAAATAGCTTTAATGGCTTCAACTGATCCAATAAGAGTTCACCCAATTGAGTGTCATCCATACTCCATGTCGGATCGAGATCGTCGCAGGTAAAATCGACCATCAAAGCCGTATGACCGAGCGGAGCCGTGTAAGGGCTAAACTTGGTCATCTCACTTAAACGCCCAAATCTGAATCTAGACTCTGGATAAAACACCCACATAGCGGGGAGAACAGGCTGAGATTTCAAGAGATAATAATAGACGATAGTGTGTCTAAAAGACACAAATCGACAGGCCTGACGAATCTCAGAGGACAAATTAGGAATAAGATCGGCAATGGCCTGCATCGGAATCGTGTAAACGACATCATCACAAGACAAGGTCTGCAAAGTCCCGTTTTTATCTTCAAAAGAAACAGCCGATATAGAGCCCTGACCCACTTTTAACTCTTTAACTTTCACTCCGAGATGAAACTTGACCCCATTGGCTTCACTTTTCTCTTTCAACTTTTCCGGAATCATTCCAAATCCATATTTCGGATAGTGAAAAGTGGGGGCGGAAATCGTTCTATCCACTTTTTTAGGAGACAGAAGCTGTTTGATCACCGATACCAATCCCGGCGAGGAAATTCTAACTCGAGCCAGGTTTGGGTCTAGCTGTCTTGGATTTCCAAACATCTTGTGGGCCATGGGCTCAAAGATCTGGCCGTAGAGTGATTTTCCAAATTTTTGAATAATAAAATCTTCATAGTTCTTGGGCTCAGACTTATCTTTAAGTCCCTTGGCCGCAGACACGCCAAAGCTTGCCAAAATCTCAGCACTCTTGTGAGGTGGAAATTTGGTAATCATCTCACTGATCTTAAGAGGGAAATCGAAGTATTTCCCTTTAAGATAGAGGTTTTGTGATTTATCGCGGGTTAAGAAATCGTCACCCATGATTTTGCACATTTCCTCTAGCACGCCATCAATGAGGGTATAAAACTTATGAGGACCGTAATCTAAAATAAATCCTCCGTCTTTAAAGCTGCGACAGAGTCCCCCCACCTCATTTTCTTTTTCAAAAACGTGGACCTCAATATCAGGGTTTTGGCTCAGGCGATAAGCAGCCGAAAGGCCTGTGACACCAGCTCCAAGAACAACTACACGTTTTTTGGGGGTCATACGCTTCGGACCTTTCTAGCAATCACTCGAGTTTGAGCTGCAAAATAGGGAATTAAAGTTTGATCCACAGAAAGGGTTTTAAAAAGCTTACCCATCAACTTAGCCGGTTTAGGAAGATAGGCCTCTAAACGATAGGTCAAATACCCCAACTGTAGCCATTGGAAATGAGGCTTGCTCGACACCACTTCAAACCCGGCAGATTCCAACATGGCTTTAATTGTTTTGGGAACGAAATAGTAAAGATGAACAGATAAAATGAACCAGTAGTTTTTTCCTGCCATCTTGGCCATCAAGTTTCCAATGTTGGGATAATTGATCACAACAATCCCATCTTCTTTAAGATAGGAATTGCAGGTTTTAAGAACCTGTTTGGGATCAAAAGTGTGCTCGAGTACATCCCATAAAGTGATGCAATCCAACTTTTCTTTTGGCGCGGGAGCTGAATCTAGGGTTCCACAAGTGATGTTGACCCCATAATTTTTATTACCGTAGTCCGAGAGATATTTAGAAGGTTCGATACCGTAAGTTCTCCAACCTCTCTCTTTAGCCACTTTTAAAAAGAAACCGGCTGCGGCCCCGATATCGAGAATGGATCCCCCTTTTTTAAACTCTTCTACAGCATCCAAGCACCGCTCAAAACTTTTGATCCGTCCGTCTGCTTGTGAAACGTAAGTAGGGTCTTCGGCTTCGGTGTAGCTTTTAAGAATCAAATCTTTTCTAAGCCGGGGCGAAGTATAAATGAGTCCGCAATCGGAGCATTCCACGAGTGTTTCTTTGGAAACAAAATTTCCCGAAGCACTATAAGAGGTAATTAACTTCTCCATGTCTGGATCGGTCGTGCCTTGATATTTAACTTTGGAATTCTGACTTCCGCACAGATTACAACTGACCTCTTCCCAGAGGGTTGCGGAACTATCTGTATTTAGATTATCTAAAGAGACTACATTGCTCGTAGAGCGGACAGCTTGGGCTTGCATTCTTCCTCCTCCGAAGACACGTTGGTTTGACTTTGATAAACCGAATCTCGACCTTTATATTGTCGACGATACAAAACTTGAAGTTCTGAAAATTTCACATTTAGAGTATTCAAAATGAGTCCCGTAGTAAGAAGCCCTACGGCAGATACAGCCACTAACATCTGCGCAAACAAATTGCTCGGAAAGATCGATTGCATGGCCAAAGCCCCTAAAGAGGCTAAAGCTACTGAGACAAGTGAGAAAAAGAGCAAAGGCCTTAAGTCCCTCATGAGCCACACGATGGTTAAAAGAACTTTATACCCGTCGGAGAAGGTTTTTAGTTTGCTGTGGCTATTCTCAGGTCTTTCACCATAAGGAAGAGGAATCTCTTTCACACTAAATTCATTCATTAAGGAGTAAACGGTGAGTTCAGTTTCAACTTCAAAACCTTTTCTGAGTAGTGGGATGTTTTTTACAAAATAATGGCTCATCACTCGATAGCCCGAACAAATATCTGTAAAAGAGCTATTAAAAATCGTGTTGATCATTCGAATGATCAATTGGTTACCGAACTGATGAAACTTTCTGTAGGCGCTAGAGCTTTCTGCGACTCGACTTCCCACAGTCATTTCGGCTTCACCTGAAAGCACGGGAGCAAGAAGTTTCCAGACACCTTTGGGATCGTAAGTCGCGTCGGAGTCTACCATGATGTAAAGATCGGCTTCTACCGCTTCAAACATTCGACGAACAACGTTCCCTTTACCTCGTCTTGGAACAGGAATGACTTTTGCCTTTTCAGCTAGAGCAATTTCTCTGCTTCGGTCGGTAGATCCGTTGTCGAAAACGTAAATATCAAGGGTTGGAATTTCATTTCTAAAATCTCGTATAACTTTTGCCAATGTAAGTTCTTCGTTGAGGCAAGGCAGAAGTAAGGCCACTTTTAATTGAGCAATATCGGCAAGAGTCGCAACTTTTGCGGTGTCTTTTAAGTTACCTCTTTGCATTAAACTTGCTCCCGTGTTATTCGAAAAACATGTCTCAAAAAGCAACTACAAATTTTTGGCTAATGAAAACTGAACCTGATGTTTTCTCCTTTGAAGATTTGGTCAAAGCCCCAAACCGCACGACCCATTGGGAAGGGGTGAGAAATTATCAAGCCCGTAATTTTATGCGTGATTCATTTAAAAAAGGAGACCAGGTACTAATATATCATAGTAATGTTGATGAGCCATCAGTGTTTGGCATTGCCACAGTGGTCCGAGAGGGCTATCCAGATGGTTTTGCGTTAGATCCTAAAAGCAAATATTTCGACGAAGACGCTAAGAAAAAAGGGGTATCTCCTTGGATCATGGTGGATGTCAAAGCAACTCACCGTTTCAAAACTCCGGTGACGCGAGAATCATTAAAAAAGGAACCCCGCGCCAAAACTATGATGCTGCTCCAAAAAGGCTCCAGACTTTCCGTGCAACCCGTGTCTGAAGAACATTTCAAATTGGTAGTGGACTTAGGCAAACCGCAGAAATTGTGAAACAAGCCTCGAAAGTCGCATAATTTTTATTATTGTTTCTTGTGGGTATTTTCTCCGCGCGGAGAAAAATCCCAACCGCTATTTTAAGACAGGTTCATTTGAGGGATCAGGGCCAATGCCAAGCACCCCAGTGTCAGGAAAGCAAGTGGGTGGAGGTGCATCATCTAAAGCCATGGGCTGAAGGCGGTGGCTTTCTGTCTCTCAGTTGGTAGGCAATGAGTCCTAAGGTTTCAAGCTGATTTTGATAAATGTACCTATGCAAATTTAAGAAATCCCGTCCCCAATGCACTATTCTTCTCCAAAGAAGGTGAATGTGATTGCTATTGAGGGAGTTGTTATAGATTTTAACTTGAAACTTTTCTGCCCCTTCAAAAAGAAGCCCAGAAATAA
>Ga0114973_10003687_pt1 | contig 10747 bp, 10 predicted proteins | sample M_140807_MF_Meta_FD_87025 | JGI IMG/M metagenome (GOLD analysis project Ga0114973, IMG submission 87025) | Freshwater microbial communities from Lake Montjoie, Canada to study carbon cycling - M_140807_MF_MetaG | ecosystem: Environmental > Aquatic > Freshwater > Lake | place: Lake Montjoie... | reverse complement strand
CTATTACGTGTATCACAAATTGTTCCATCAGTTAAAATATATCCTAATAATCTTGCAAATGCTAAAGTTTTATTTCTATTAGATTCATTACTATAGTCAAATTTATATGTACCCATGTCTAATGACCAATCTTTTTCGTCTCCATAATTAATATCTTCTGTTCCAATTGGACCAACTATTAATTTATCATCATATTCAATATCTTTTGCTTGTTTCCAGATATTTTCACCATTTTGGAAAATTCTAAATTTATGATCTGGTGTACAAATTAATTCACGTCCATCTATTAATGTAAGTTTAATTGTTTCTTTATTTCCACTATATTGTGAACCTAATGAAAATGATGATGTAATACCTTTGTTATCTTCTGAATAAGACCATAGTTTTTCTAAACCTTGTTCACTAAAACTATCAATTCTTTTTGCTAAACCATTTGGTAAACTTACTAATGTTTCACCCGCAAAACAATGAGGGTTCATAATAATATCTGGTATCATACCATCTTCTGTAAAGGGCATATCTTTTTGGGGTAGTGTAATACCAAGGGTTCCCTTCTGCCCATGCCGATTTGAGTTACCTGTCCATACAGGTTTTCCATTTTCTCTTACCATAAAAATACCAGTTCTAACTGTTAAACAATGAACAGTTCCTTTATAATCAATCCATTCTTCACTTTGACCAGTTTGATTATTTTTATGACCATGGTTAATTTCTGGTTCAAGTTTTGTTTTAATAATTGTTATACATAGTGCATCTGCATTAGATTTAAAAACTATATTATCTTTACTAATATATTTAGTACCTAATTCTTTACCATTTATTTTTCTTTGATTTGATGACCATCCTGCATGAATACATAATTTACTTAAATCATTTGCTAATTTTTCTGATGAAGTATAATATAAATTAGTATTTGACTTTGATAAATGTCCATCACCTAACATCATAGAATCAATTAATATTTGTGCTTGATTTTTATTTAAATTCCATACCCAATTAGGTAATGATTTATTAATTGCACCTACACTTAATGGTTCCATATATGTTGTTAATTGTATATTATTAATGTGCCACTTATTATCTTTCATTTTTGTAATATGTAAATTCATATTTTTAATAACATTATCTAAGGCAGTTTGAACCCGTAATTTATTAGCTGAAATTGTAATTCTATCACAAGACTTATCAACCCAACCTTCTGCAATCCAAATACCAAAAAACACTAACCAATCATTCATATTAATAATTATTTCTGGTTTATCATTATATTTAGGAATAGTAAATGTATCACCAATCCAATCTTTTGGTTTAAAGTCAGTAATTGACTTTTTGTATTTTAATCTTTTACCAAAACAATCTTTTGCTAAGATAAAATCAAAATTTTCAGGATAATTGAATTTACCATCTTTTAATGTTTTTCTTTTTTTAACATACATTCTATGGTTTGGTGTAACAGTTAGATCAATTAATTGACTTTTCAATTGATACATTTTACCATCTATTTTACTATCATAATCAAAACAATGAATTTCTTGTGGGTGTTCATATACCAAAGTATCTAATTTAGGATCATAAACTGCCACTAAATTATTTTTAGTAATTTTATTAATAGTAATCCAACCTTCATCTGTTAATACTTCTGTTGAATCTAAAACACAAAATTTATCTCCAATAACAGGGATACGTTCCATTCTAACTCTAACATTATACATTTCGTAACCTTCAGAGTTATATATTCCAGTATGGACTCGATCAATAACACCGTCTACATTAGATTTATAAATTTCTGAACTATCTTTATAAACTTTATTATTATTACCAGTTGGTTGAATAGGAGAAACTTTACCAATAATAATATCATTATTTGTAATTGGAGTTTCTTCTGGGACGAAACCTTTTTCATTAAGTTTCGAATAATTACCTTGTTTCATACCGGTTACTTTATTAGCATCTGGTTTTGTGAATATATCATCTTGTGAAGTTGAAGGATTTTTAACAATTTCTGAGTGATTTTTCTTAACACTGTCTGCTCTAAATAATCCTCTGTCTATCGCAGATTTATTTAAGACGAGACTATCTTCTTGGTTGACATTTAATACCATACTCCGTCAAATATTTATATATGACATCATTGTATTCTAAATTTTGTTAGTTAAAATGTAATGTGTAAAATTTTAACTCCCGAGTTTAGACACCATTACTGGTGGGATTAGACTATATCTTAAGCAATCATCAAGAATGATTAATCCTTTCATGCCCATTACCATTTAGTCGTTGAACCTTATCCATGCCCTTATCATAACGGGTTTAGGATCTTGGCTGCGGATTGTCCTTGTATTTTTACATTTTTTTACCTTTTGGGAACGGCAATTAACCGTGGTCCTTTTTAATGTTTCCAATAAAAAGTGGTAATGTAAAAATTTAGAAATATTTTGTATAATCAAAATTTTCAACAGTTATTTTTTTAAGAATTGCAAATTTCTTAACTTTATTCCAGTGACAAATAACTTCCTCTTTATTAATATTATTGTTTTTAATAATATTAAGTTTACTTTCAAGAGGTTGTATATTAGTCCATTTGAAGCAATTATTTAAATCTTCACTTTTAGTTAGATCAAATAAACTACAAGGAATTACATGATCCATATGCCAATATGAACCATAATTTTCCAAAGTCATATTTTCATCAAAATTAAATATTAACCAATCTTTTAAAAAATCGGCAGAACAATCAATTAATTTAAAAGATCTTAAGCTACCAGATAAATATTTTCTCATTTTGTTACGACAATTATGAGCTAATTTAAAAGATAAATCAGTTAGTCTTCTAATTTGATGAGTTTTAGTTTGACGTTTTTGTATTGCTTCTCTATTTTGAATATTATAGTTTTTATTATATTCAGAAATAATAGTTTTATTTTTTTCCTTATATTTCTTATTATATTCGGAAACTTTATCTTTATTTCTTAATTTATAATCTTTAGAAATTTTATTACTGCATTCTTTACAAAGATTTCTGTTTTTGATTTTATTATTCTCATTTAATATTATTAAACATTTATAACATTTTGATGTGTTACTCATATTAATATTAATAAATATTTCTTTAAGGATTTTCCCGCAATTTGGAAATGTTGCCGAATACACTTCGACTAGCTAGTACTTTTATATGTACTAACTGGAGCTAACCATTAACCCCGTGTAACACATGATAGCAACGATTACGTTTTCACCGTATGGCATATCAAGTGCATTGTTATATTCCATAGCAGCTGTTTGTGCTAATGGTAATTGTGGATGATACAAAACTTGTGAAATATCCATTCTATCTTTATAATTAGTTAAATAGATACCGATACTTTGTTTTGCTTGTGAGAAATGTACGATACTTTTAGTTGCATAATCGTGATTAATAAATGCAATATTAGCAGCTGTAGTACCAAATAATACCCATCCATGAAATTCACAATGAGTATATCGCACCCATCTATAATCTGCATATCTATTAATTTTAGTTGATTCATCGTATTTAATTACATTATTCTTGTTTTCTTCAGTATCTTTTAATTTTTTACAATTTTCAGCAATTAATAAATGATTACATGATTCAATATCTTCGTATTCAATAATATTTCTAAATTTTGTTAAAATTCTTACCCAACTTTTATTTATATCTTGTTTTAAAATTTCTGATTTAAGTTCTTTAATTATGTCAGGTGTTAAATTTAATTTATTTTCATTAACTATTAATAATGGCCTGACTAATCGACCGCCATCAAAGTAAATCTTCATTTCCTTTGCTTCAAACTCAAATACAATTGAAACATGTTTATCAATTACACCCTGTTTTCTTTTATCTTTTAGTAATTCATAAAGTTCATAAGAATTATTAATAGGAATTACACCATGCCAATCGCCATTTAAAAATATTTTAACATATTTATTCATATCTAATGGATTAATATCATATGGATGTTGAACTTCTTTATTTTCATTAATAATAGTTTTTAATACTTTCTCTTGAAAATTATTTTGACATGTTATAGAAGCCATCATTGATAAACTCTTTACAATACCAATCTTTTGCCCCTCTGGAGTTTCAACGCAGCAAAGGAATTTATATTGATTATTATTAATATGACGAATTGCTGTTACACCAGATGTTGAATCATTTAATGATGGAGTTAAAATTCTTCTAAGATATGAAAAAGATTGGATCATAGATAATCTCTGTAAAGATTGGGCTACACCATTTTTAGATCTATTCATACCCCAAACTCCTGTTGCTAAAGCTGTTTTAATACCTTGTTCAATAGTAGTTGGTTTAAGCTGAACTATAACATTCATCGGATTAGTATCACTTGTATTTTTCTTTCTAAAAGTTTTGCCGATTTCACTTAACATCTTCTTCCAATTTTGTCTGAATAATTGACCAAGTAAGATACCTGGGGTTTCTATTCTTTTATTATTTAAAGCATCTCGATCATCTGGTTCAACTCTTGATAACATTACATTCAGTAATTTATTAACCATTAATCCAATCATTGATATTTTCTTAGGAATATCTTCACCTAAATGATGTAACAAGTCTTGTCTAATGATTTTTTCAATAAACATAGTTTTTTGAATAGTTGCTAATTCTTCATTAGTTTGACTAAATCTTCTTGTTTTATTTATTTTAGTAATTAAATAATTTAAAGCTTCTTCTTTTGTTTTGATTAATACACCATTTTCATCTTCACAGAATGTAATAGATGGTCTTAGAAGATTAATCATTTTAACATCGTCTAAATTATAAGTAATTCTTGACATAATTTCTTTATCATTTTCTAATCCTAATGCTCTCATTAATATAAATAATGGTACATCTAATAATTGAGATGTTGATATAACAAGTCCACCATCTTTTTTATTTTTAATAGTAACAATTTGTAAATTATCAGACCAATCATTTTTTCTTGAATTTATTTGAGCAGTATATATTAATCCACCTTCATAAGATGAATCTTTCTTAGTAAATACTAAAACTTTATTATCAACCATTTTTTCAATTGACATAATAATTTTTTCAGCACCATTAATTATAAAATATCCTCCTGGATCATATTTACATTCTCCTTTTAAATTTTTTTTAATTGTGGTATTACAATATTTAGATTTTACCATGATTGGAATATTTGCTACTGCAATATCATTTTCAACATAAGATTCTATTATTTGTTTATTTCCTGTTAATATATCAACTTTTTCAACTATTTGTTTTACATCTATAATTACAGTTGCAGAATAATTTAAATGATTTTTCCTTGCATTCCAAGGATATTTAATTTCATTATCATTATCAAATGTTGCTGGTTTTATCCTTATATTTTCACATTTAAATCCATGATTATAAATAATATTATCACTTGTATTTTCATGAAAATTATTTGTCTCACCCTTTAAACAATAAGGAATAATTTCTTCCAAAAATTGTTGATACGATGAAAACAAATGTTCATATAATATTGACGGTTGTTTGAAGTAAAGATGTATTAAATTATTAATATCATTTTGAATATCACTATTATTATCGGTCATATTATTAAGATTGATGTTTTATAATTTATGAAATCAATTTTTTATATGATTTCATAAAATTATAGTTATTTTATTATTAATTCAAAAAATTTATATATCATATTTTCTTTTACTAAATTTATTAAATTTTTATTGTAATTTTCAAGATAGTTATTGAATTTTGGAAAATATAGCTCCATAAAATTTGTTCTATTTTTAAAAATATAAGATATAACTATTATATTATTAATAATTGATAAATTATTATATGGTAAAATAAGAGAACTTTCTATTATTAGTATTATTAATATATATTTTAAAATCATAATTTAATTATAAATTTATTTTTATATAAGTTCACTTAATTTTTTAAATTTGATTTCATTAAAATCATTATATGTATTAATTTTTATTTTACCTAAATTCAAAAGTTTAATAGTAATAACAACATAATTTGCTTCTAAGTTTTCTAAATCTAATATAATATAAAGTGGTACATCGATATGATATTTTTTAATAATATCGGTTATATCAATTCCATTATATAAGAATTCTATAATAATACTTGAATAAAGTTTTACAATACTTGGTGATTTTATATCATTATAAAAATAAATATTATCAATATTATATAAATAATTAAAATTAAAAAACTCAATAACATTAGTTAAATTTAAAAAAAGTAATATTTGTATGGGCCAAATATACCAATTATTTTTAATAATTTGTTTATCTTTTTCAACAACAATAACTTGTTGGGTTTGAGTTTTATAAAAATTTCTAAATTGTATAATATAATTATTAACGTTATTTAGCATTAGTATATATATTAATATTTTTTTAATAGAGTTTTGATTATTATTTATTTAAAGATTATTTTAATAATATGAGTATGGATGAAATTATTGAATTAAATAAATGGTCTTTATGGTATCATCACGAAAAAGATAACTGGAAAATATCTGGATATAAAAAAATTTATGAAATAAATAACTCTACTGATTTTTGGAAACTTTATAATAATTGGGATAAAATTAAAGGTATAAACTATAAACATTATTTTTTAATGAAAGAAAATATTATACCAATATGGGAAGATGAAGAAAATATCAATGGAGGATGTTGGTCATTTAAAATAAATGAAGATCAAACTTATAATCTATGGACTGATTTATCAGTATATTTAGTTTGTAACCAACTATTAAATGATAACTCTGATATTGTAGGAATATCATCTTGTTTAAAAAAAAATAATAATTCTGTTATAAAAATTTGGAATAAAAATAGTAAGAATAGCAGTCTTAGCAATATCAATAAAGATATAATTAAAAAATGGGGAACTGATATAATTTATATTGCACATATGCCCGAAAATTAATAGCATATAATTTGAATAATTTTATAAATTAAAAAAAGAATTATAATAAAAACAAATACCTGTGTCGTTAAAATAAAGTTATCTCTTATATACATCTTTTTAATATATGATATTTCTTCCTGTTGATTTAACGAATAATATGATACATTACCATTTATTTCATCTTTACAAGTAATAATCTCACCGTCAAATATACACGGATTTGGTTTTTCTTGTGAACACATTGAACCCATTATTTCAATGTAGAATTTGTTTTTTTAATTATAGTTTCTTTCGTTATATTTTCATTACCAACTAATAAAAATAATGTATTTATTAAATTTATAAAAATATTGTTAAACTCTTTTTTGATATCTAAAAATAAAACAACTCTAGTTGCGTTTGTTATATTTACAACACAATGTGACATAAAATCATCAAATAAAACATCACGACCTTCTTTCCAAACATATTTAATATTATTTACAACAATATAACAATTATCTGGATTATCTTTATCTGTAATCAAACATAAATGATATCTTAATACCCCATTATATGGACCATGATGATCTGGAATAACTTTACCAGCTTCAACTATACTAAACATCGCTAATGTACAACCAGGTATTTTTTTTATTAATTCATATGTTTTAGGAAATTTAAAAGTTAGTTTTGTATATGAACCATATACTTTTAAAAAAACAACAAACCATCCTTTATCACCTAAATCAAAGTCATCTTGGTTTGAATCAATATCTTTAAATCTATTTAACTTATTATCTTTACAGTATTCAATATATTCATCTCTAATATCAGTCCAATTATTTCTTAATTCAATACACCACTTTTTATTACGTGTATCGTGATATACTTTATTTTCACAAAATGGCTTATTTATGTAATTTATATATTCTAATAAATCATATCCATTAGTATTATCAAATGTATACTTAATCGAAAATATAATTAATAATATAATAATAAATTTTATCATTATATTAAATTATAATAAATATTTTAAGATAAACCAATATTATTAAGTTAACAAATAATTTGCTTTGGTTCATATTCAACTTCATTAGTAGTTAATAATAAAGATATATCATTAGTTATTTTATCTTGATTATTAAATTGGGATGCGATTATTATATTTTAAAAATTTTACAAATTTATCATAATGAAAATGATTATTTAGAAATTGAAATAGATAGAAATAGAGAATATTATAATTATTATTATGATTCGGATGATGAAGAATACGATGATAAAGTAAGCAAATATATAGAAGATATATTAACCCCTCAAATGGACCCTATTGTTATATATAATAATAATAGTTTCAATAAATTATCTTCTGAAACAAAATATAAAATGGCACGAAGTTACAAAAGTAGAAAGAAGATTTGAAAGAGGGTAAAATTAATTATTTTTATAAAATAACTTTTATTTTATAAAAATATCATTTAATATTTGTCATCAGCTTTGGAAGGACTTAATACAAGTTTTATTTCACCTAAGGCAGCTATCGTATATTTAACAATCAAAGGATAATCATTTTTAAGATATAAAGTTACTGCATTACATAAATTTGTACATTTTGTAAAAATTATTAAAAATCTTAATTCAAATAATCCTTGAACAATCTCGTCATAACAATTATGATTAGTTTCAATAGTTAATCCACCATTTGACTCAGCAACTTCAAAATCAATTTGTCCAAGTTCTCCATTACCAGAGAACATAACTTTATTACTTGTACAAATTATTTCCATTTTTTCAGTTGCAGAAAACATATCTTTACAGTATTTATGAAAATCCTGGGAAGGTAGTGTAATACTATAAGGAAAATCAATTGGTTCAACTTCATATTTTTCTTCTTCCAAATCCATTAAATTAAGTTTAAATGTCTTTTTCTCTTTACGTTCACTGCTTTCTAAAATAATAATTAATTTATTTATGTCATCACTATCAATAGCCCACGTCATTGCATCATAATTTGACATACATTTTAAACATTTTAATAGGTTATTTAGATTGATACCAACAGTTATTTTATTTTTATGATAGTTATAATTATATGTGTCAAATTTATCAGCATCTAATCTAACATATACTAAAATTGTACCTGTCTTATTAATTTCTTTAATAATTAAACCACCAGTTTGTACGGGAGTATTTTCATTCTCGGGTTCAATAACTTTTGGATGAAAAACAAAATTAACATCAGTTAATAATGAATTTAACGTATCTGTTAAAACCTTTATAGCAGGGGTTTGGGTGGTTTTTAACTCTAATATAAGTACCATTATTATATTAATTAATAATTTAATACCTTTAAATTGATTTTTTAATTTAAATTTAAATAAAAAAAAATCTAGCTTAATAATATAAATGACCAATTCTTATGTCCTAGTAAATCCTTATATACAAGGAGAATTTAAAAATACAATTAAAGCTGATAATTCAACAATCGCAGCAAAAATATTTTATAAAAATTTATCTGAACATTTTAATAATGCTGTTCCAAAATTTTATTTTACAATTCAAAAAGGTAGTTCTGGTAAAGGAAAATTTTACCACTTTGAAAGTAAAGAAAAAAGAGATAAAGATGAAGTAAGCTTTACAATTAAACCTTATAATATGAAATCAGAAGACATGACTTCTTTTAAACAAAAATTATCTAATTTTAAAAATAAAATTCAAAAAGGTGGTGAAAAACATAAAAGCAAAAGTAAAAAACACAGAAAACACGATTCATCCGAAAGTGATTCTGACTCATCCGATTCTGAAGCATATGTTAAAAATATTAGTACTTATACTCCATTATTAAATCAACCAATATATTATTGGTGGTATGATCCTTATGTATATAAATTAGATTCTATATTCATTCCTACATTTTATCCTTATGTTACTCCTTTAATTGAATATAGTTTACTTTTAGGTCCTTAAATTAATAACTATTAATTGATAAATCATATTATTTATTAATTAACAATTTATTTATAAAATTTCTCATATTATATATAATCATGTCGTCATATTATGAAAAATATTTAAAATATAAAAATAAATATATAGAATTAAAATCTTTAGATGGTGGTTCTAGACGTCGTAATTTTAGGCCTACAGGATATAGAGATGGTGAATATATACCTCCTCGTGATCAAGTAAATCGTCCAGCAGATTTAGGTTATGGTAGACGTAGACATGAAATTATACATGAATTTATTCCTCATTTAAGAAGTAAAGTCGCTTTAGCAAGACATATAAGAAATAGAATAAGGTACGATAACTTAACAGTTACCGAAGTTAATGGTAATCCTGATTTATGTGAACTTAATTTAAATATTAATATAAACCTTGAACAAAATGCTATAATTAAAGTTGTAAGAATGTTTTTCCTTGATGAAAATATTTTACGACATATAAGAGTTAATTATAAAAGAAATAATAATTCCGTTAATTTTACGATAAACCGTCATACTGTTAATCAAAATTTAATTGGTGGTAGTCATCAATTTGAACGTATCCCTAGAAATCAAGTATATAGTTTTGCCGATACGGGTTATGGTGAAAGTGCTAAAAAATCTAACAACTACCAACCTAACAACTACAAACATATAAATAATGACAAAACTTTAAATAACTTTATAAAAAATAATATAACTCAAAAAGTTATTGATAATGTTAAAAAAGGTTTAGTTGTATATGAAGCAAATATTCATGAAGATTATCCTGATGCTAAAATAATAAAAATTATAAGATCTATATTCCTTTCTAAAAATATTAAAGGAAATATTAATGTTAGTTTTTTAAATAGAAATG
>Ga0114973_10003683_pt1 | contig 10749 bp, 6 predicted proteins | sample M_140807_MF_Meta_FD_87025 | JGI IMG/M metagenome (GOLD analysis project Ga0114973, IMG submission 87025) | Freshwater microbial communities from Lake Montjoie, Canada to study carbon cycling - M_140807_MF_MetaG | ecosystem: Environmental > Aquatic > Freshwater > Lake | place: Lake Montjoie... | reverse complement strand
TAATATATTTTTTTGAATTGATTCATTAGTCAAATCTATGCGTTTACATATTTGTTTAATACATGTGGTTAGAGGAAATAAATTACCAAAACCTATTGTAGTTTTATCTCCATTAATTTCAATTTGAAAATTATCATATGATTCACCAAGTATTTTTGAAGATTCAAAATTAACATCTGAGTATTGATCCCAAAAGTTGTTAATATCTTCTAGTCTATCTTTATCTAATAAACATGTTACTAGATTATTTAGGATTAAAATTAGTTTATAATTATTATCTGAAAATGTATTTAAATTATTTTTTATAACTACTCCTGATGCAACAGTAAGATCAAATTTTGATATACTTAAAGGATTGTCATGGTCATTGTCATTGTCATTACTATAATTGGGTAAAAAAATTAATTGTTTATTACGAAATAAATTACTTATTTCTTCTTTCGATTCTGCGATTTTATGCATTGTCTTAACTGTAGGATCAATTACATGTTCAATTACTTTATCGTATGCATATCTCTTTACAGAACTCGATGCATCTGTAAATTTTTTTTTTATACCTTTTAATATTCCAGATCCACCATTAAGAGCAAAATTATTATTATTTATTTGACTAAATCGTTCATCTACACTTTGATTAGTTTCCCTAATTACCTCATGAATTGATTTATCTTCAACATAGTCTCTAGTATATTTATATAAAAATTTTTGATATTTATGCATTTTTGTAACAAGATGTACAAGATCTGATTCTAAATATGGATAAATATTATTTTTGTATTGGTTAGGTTTGAAAATTTTTTGTAAAAAATCTGAATCAGGTATAAATGATGTCAAACGATTATATGAAAATATACATTGATTAATTAAATTTATAAAAATATGTATTCCAACTTCTTTAATCTCTTGATCTTCAAAATCTTGTTTCAAACGAATTGTAATGTAATTTTTTTCAATAAGCTCTGTATATAGATTAATTATAACAAATATTATTTGAGCATGAATTATATCAAAGTTATAACTAAACCTGTGAAAAAAAATAGTTAGACCTTGGTACATTAATTTTTGAGATTCATAATCAATGTTATTAACTTTTAAACTATTACTTGCTTTTAGATGGATAATTAATTCTTTTGCTTGTTCAATTTTTATAGATATAGGTGAATTATTATTTAATAATGTAAAAAATTCTATTGATCTTTGTTTTAAATCAGTTAAATCAGTTAAATCAGTAGATCCAGATGGTGCTGATCCACCGCGTAAGACACCAATACTAAAAGTATCACCACCAATACTAAAAGGATTACGTAGTAAACTATTATAGTCTTTATTAATATTTGTATTCATTAATTTTTGATACTCCATGTATAATACCAATAAAATATTATAATTAGTACAAAGTTGGTTTTGTGTCTCATAAATTTCTATGTATATTTTTTGAAATATTCTATTATACACTTCATTTTTATTAAAATTTTCATAGATAAATCTAAATATTATAAATAAATTGTCAAGATTAGAATCTGAATTTAAAAAAGATTTTATAGTTTGTAAATCAGAAGTTATTTTAGTTTTCAAGTCCGATAAAAACTTTTTATTATTACTATTACTATTACTATATTTAATAAATTCTTTTAAAAAATTGTAAGTGTTGGTTTGTTGCAAAATAGTTTGAATTTGTTGTATTTGTTCATTTATTTGTTGTATTTGTTCATTTATTTGTTGTATTTGTGCTTTTATTTGTTGTATTTGTGCTTTTATTTGTTGTATTTGTGCTTTTATTTGTTGTATTTGTTGAATATTATTATCTATTTGTACTGTAATTAATTTTATTTGTTCTGTTATTTGTTGTATTTGTTTTATTTCCTCTATTCTTTTTATATTTTTTTCAAACTCTGTCTTATTATATCGTTGTTCTCGTACTTCTGTTTCTAGTTCTCGTACTTCTGTTTCTAGTACTCGTACTTCTTTTTCTAGTTCTTGTACTTCTGTTTCTAGAACTTCTGTTTCTAGATCTTGAAATTTTTTTTTTTCATCTGATATTTGTAATTCTAGTTTTTGTGTTTGTTCATATAGAATATTTCTTGAATCTATTAAAGAATAATTTTTATTGTTAATAATTAATATTTGTTCTACTTGCATTAAATTATTACAAATAATAAATGTTTCCTCATCAAGTTTTACAACATTTAATTGAAATATATAAATTTTATTAAATATTTTACACATATTTTCTATATCTGAAACCCAATCTAGAGTACCAAGTGGTATGTTTATATGTTTTTTTAAAAATATTTTTTTAAATATATTATTATTAATTATTAAATCTGATTTATTCATATATTTCTATTAAATTATGCAAGATTTTAAATATAAAATATATTTTATATTTAAAAAGTTAAAATACCCAATTTGCTTCAATTTCAAATGCCCAGAAGAATTTTTCTTTAAGAGTTGTTGAGAAGATCTTTTCAACAGGAATATCATGAGTTTTTAAAAATGCTACTGTAATTCTTGGATCTATATAATTGGTCTTGGATGTTCCCAATGAAATATTTTTTAGTTCCATTTTTAAATCTTTTTTATGTTTTTGTGATTTAATATATTCTTTAAGTTTCTTAGCTCTTTTTTTTTGACTATCAGTTGGTTCTTGTATATCTTCAAGTTCAGATAACTTTTTTTTATATTCTTTTATTTTATCATTAATTTTTTCAACTGAATCTTCAAAACCTTTTGATACATTTTTTTGATGATTACATAACATTGCTACTTTAGCATTAGCTTTATTAAACATACCAAGTAACAAATTTAATTTGTCTGACTTATCATATGATTTGTACTTTAATGTAATTTCCTTTAGTTCTTGCTCAAAAACATATGATGCATTAAATGTTCTAAATACTTTTGCTGTTAGATCTGGATCAAATGTCTTCAAATACTCATTTAAATCTACAGATCTTATTTCATCAAATAAATCATCACCTTTAGATTTTGATGACAAAAATTTTTCTACATTTGTATATACCTGAGAATCAACTTGAACTTCATTTACATACCTAACAGAATCCTTACCTAAAAAATCTAATTTAATTATTGAATTTGGTTTACAACTAACATGTTCATATCTTAAAGATGTTACACCTACTGTATCTGCTTGATCTTCGCCTTTTTCATTCCCAACTCTAAGAGCAAGTTTATCTATAAAATATAAAGCAGTTGCAAGTTGAGCAGTATGAGTATCTTTAGATTCTAAATTAGATGTATTAGTTTTACGTATCAAGTCAATTAGTTTTACTAATTTACGGGCTTTATTAAATTTTTCTTCATCAGATTTTGCTTTAAAATCAGATTTAGCACCTAACCATACATATTTTGTTTTACCTGTAATTGTGTCTTTCCAAGCAGCTAACCACTCAGCTTTATTATCATGAACTATTTTTTTCCATTTGGTACCTTGATAAAATGATGGTACTTGAGGAATTGGTGCACCTTTTGATAAATTTAATATAACATCTTTTGGTTCTATTCTTGTTTTAATAGTTCCTAACTTGGGATGACATCCTCTACCTATAAAGATTCCAGGTGGTTCCATTTTATAATTTCCAACTGGTTGGGGTTTATTATCAACTAGAGCAGTTTTGAATGGTTCTTCTTGTTCTGCCTGAGCTTCTTTAGTCTGGGTTTTTGTTTCTGAATCCAAATCTTTTTTGGCTATCTTTAGTTTTTCCAAGTGTTTGGCTATTAAAGTAAAATCACACAAATCAAGAGATTCAATTGGTACTGTTAAATTTTTTATAGTTGATTTCCATGATTTAAAAAAATTTTTATTAAATGTTTTAGATTTAATATATTCAGTATCCAAGTATCTAGCATATAAAGTTGCATACTCCTCAGCTAATGGAGGTAATTTTACTTGGATTCCATTATAGATTACAGGGATTCCATGAGGTTTATATGGTTCTGGAAACATTACACCAGAATGAACAAAACTTGACCATTTGATATCTCCTTTGGCTCCACCAAATTGTTGATGGAGCCAATATCTACATACTAGTTTAATATTAGTTCGTTCCATAGTTAAATATAGTTAAATTAAAATATATTTAGATATTTAAAAATTATTTTATTATACTTTTTTCATAAATACAATTACAATTTGAATCAATATATTTTATTATTAAAATATTTTCAGTAACTGTAAATGAAGTAAACCCAGGTTCACATGTACCAAATACACAATTTTCATTATTATGTAAACTTGTTATTTTACTAAAACATCCCGATACAACATAATTTATATTATCTTTTATAATATGTTGAAATGAATGATCATGACCAGATATATATAAATCTACTGAATGTTTAATTAATAATGGATTTAATATTTCAATTAATTCATTTGTATTACCATGATCACCATTTGAATATATTGGATAATGTCCACATATTATTTTCCATTTTATTTCTGAATTATTTTTAAATTTATTTAATGTTGTATCAATCCATTTTAATTGTCTTGTTTGATAATCTTTATTTATTTTATGTACTTTCATATTATAATCTGATATTAGTGAAGTACTTTCATTTAATGCTAAACCAACTGTATCAATAAATAATATTAATATATTATTTTTTATATGTGAATAAAATTTATTACCCATTTTCCATCTTGAATTTAATTTTGAAAATTCTACTTGAACATTTGGATTTGATAAATAATCATGATTTCCTAATACTGGATACCATAAACAATTTAATTTTGGTGAATTAAAACATTCTGTAAATAATCTCCATTTTGGATCATTTACACTTTCAACACCATTTTCATAAAAATTATCACCTAATAAACATATAAATTTTGGTTGATTTTTAATTGAATATTTTATTAATGAATTTTCTGATTTTTTTTTAATAAAATTATCTACACCCCAATCTCCAAATGCATAAAATATTGTCATATATATATATATATAATTCTTAAATTAAAAAATTTTATAATTATTTGATTTAAATAAATAATTATATACTAAATTACAAATTTAATTATGCAACAAACTAATGTCAAGAGTTTAAAAACACAAAAACCCACACCTGTATGTGAACGAAGATTAACTAAAGAATTTGAAGAACTTAAAGATATGCCTTTACCTAATATTAAAATAACACATAATCCAGATAATATTTTAGATTGGTATTGCATGATTTATGGACTAGAAGAACCTGGATTTATAGGTGGACAGTATATTTTTAATATCAGAATGTCTCATAATTATCCTTTTGATCCACCTGAATTCTATTTTTTAACACCTAATGGTAGATTTGATATTAATAAAAAACTTTGTTTTTCAAATTCATCTTATCACAAAGAATCTTGGTCTCCTATGTGGACTATTAAAACAATTATTCTTGGATTTCTATCATTCTTTTTAGAAAAAACATCATCTGGTATTGGTCACCTAACAACAGATGTATCTGAAAAAATAAGTTATGCATTAAAATCTATCGAGTACAATACAACAAATTTATCAAAACTATTAATTTTATTTAATTTTTGATTGTAATAATAGATTAGAATATGATTGATTTATATTTGATATATAGATTTGAATTATATATTTAACAATAGGATTTGGTTTAGATTTTTTTATTTTAATTAGTTCAGATGGACCAATTGTAATCCATGTATCCCAATTAATTAATTTTGTTAATCCATTAGATCCAATAATAACTTTCCATCCTAACCCTCTAAGAATTTTTATTTGTTGTATAGGATCTGCTTTAATAAATATTTTATAATTTGAATCATTAATATATTTGTTTGCTAAATCAATACCCATAGTAATTGATTTACTTGTAGATGCTAAAACCATCTGTTTGACTAAAATAACTGTTGGATTTAAAATTATTGATTTATATTCTTCAATTATTTGTTTAATAGGAATAGATTTATTTGAATTAACCCAAGCTGTTAGAATTTCAGTTACATGATAAATTAATTGTTGGACACTTGAAATAAAATCAAAACCACCATATTGATTTTGTATATATGGGTTTTTAAAACCACCTTCAGCATTAGATTCAGGTTTAGGATAAAGTATTTCACTAATATAATTTATAAATTTTGTTACTGTATCTTTAATTGGTTCATCTGGACTTACTAATTCTGATACAAACATTGCAATTAGACCAATTATAATTATCATCTCATCTTTTTCATCATTATTATCATTATTATTATCTTTGTTTATTTCACTATAAATAATCCATCCAATTAAACTTATTAATATACTTTTGCTAATTGGTTTAAACTCATACTTTTTTCCAATTTTATTTGCTGCTTTTTCAACATCTGTATGATCACCTGTTTCTTTTGAGTAAAGTACTTTTAAAATATCATCTTGTGGAATTTGATTTTTAAAATATACTAAAAGAACCCAATTTTGTTCAATAGTTTTTATATGAATACTAGTAACTTTAGATATTTTTGCACCACTGTCATTAAATTTATACCAATTTGGTCCATTTCTAAAATAACAAACATAATGTCCACCACTACTACTACTACTACTACCTTCATGTACAACTATTGAGTATAAACCCATAGATCCATATGATTCTGTTATTGGATATGATGATTTATCTTTTATATTTTTTCCACTTTCAGATGAAATTCTATTTCTATTTCTATTTAAATATATGTAGAAAAATTCAGGTTTAGATATAATTTCTTTTACTTTTTTTTTGTATTTTTTTTTACCGTTTGTTAATTCATTAGTTAAACTAATTTCTTCAACATCATTAAATTCCTCTAATGGACTTTCAATAATTATTTCATTTCTTTCATTATTAAATTTTATTTCATCTCCAAGTTTTAATTGAAATCCTGTAAGAATACTTTCATTTAATATACTATTGTAATTTGCAGATTCAGTTTTTATTCCAAAAAATGAATTATCTTCATTATACCAATAATCAAGCGTGTATTTTTTGTTTATTAAATTTAGTGGATCTAATGTAAATATTTGATTTTCATCTTCTGAAAATTCTGGTTTAATATTATAATTTGATGTATATTCTTGAAATAGTCTAATAATAAGTTCACCACTGTCCATTTGTTGATTTGACCAGTTAAAGGGTATGTAATCTTTTTCTTCTTCTTTTTTATTTTTATTTTTTTCCAGGGCTTTTTCTATTTCCTGTTTTGTTAAATAATCACGAAATCTTTTAAGAAATTTCTTAAAATCTTCTGTTTTTGTTTTTGAATGAATAATATTATAATATTGGAATATATATGTAGACAAAGGATTAGAAGGATATGGTTTTTTATTCAATAATTCTATTACTGGATTTGATAATTTATGCATAAAGGCCCATAGTCCTGCAAAAAAACATGAATTATCTGAATTGCTATATCTTGAGTAATTTGTAGGATCTGTATCTTCTAAAAATTTGGATAATAAAATCTTTGGGAAAATTAGTACTGCATGTCCTTCACTATTTATATACTCAAGTGTTGGAAAGTTAACATTTCTTGGATTTGGATATGGGTTTCGAGTATTACCAGTTTCTCTAATTGAATATTCTGTAATATTAAGATCAAATTTTTCCATTATTCCTATAATTACAAATGGAGTTTCTGGACTATTACCATTTAGAACATCTTTTTTTGCTTGCAAATAATTTTCTAGTAAAACTTCAATCATTAAATCTTTATTTTTTTCATAGTATTTATTCATCCCATCAATAACTATTGTATTTAACTTTTGAATTGTTTTATTATTATTTTCTATCAAACCCAGTGGTTCTATTCCACTTAATACAAAATATAGGTATAATGCATTAATAACACATGAGCCATTACCTCTTAAACTAATTATACATTTGTTGTCAATATCGGGAATTTTATTTATAAAATCTTTTCTTGCGTTATTATTTGAAGTATTATGTGTATATTCTTCAAAATATTTGTTTTTATCAGGATAAAAAAAGGATATTAATAAATTTGGATCTTTTTTTTTATCATCACTTGAATGCCCAAATAGTTTATAAATTTTATCTTTATCGCTCATTTTTATTATATTTATTTGATATAATAAATTTATGAAAAAATATTTTTATCAATATTTGGTTCAATCACACCTATTCTAAATATTAATGTGTTTTGAAATTTTTGATAGAATGGATGTCTAAAATATGTACACACACACCCATAGTTTCTAATAAAATATCCATTTGTATCTGTTGTACATGTACAGGTCTTTGATGGATTAATATTATTATCTATATAGTTTTCTGGAGAGTTTTTAAGAATAGTTCCATTAGAGTTTCCAATTGATATTGTCATTTGATTTAGTTCACCTAACAAAGCAAATCTAAACATCTTGTCAATAAAACCTGATGTTGTATATAGAATATCACCATTACATCCATCTGGAAACATTACACTAAATGATTTACCAACAACATCATTAGTTGAGTTTTCATTAGGATTTGTTAACTCGTCTATGTATAGTAAAGTATATTTATCATTAGCCAAAGAATATGTTTGAAGTTTATATCGAGCAATATAATTATTTGCTGTAAATGTAAGATTGCCTGCTGGATTAGATTTATCGGTAAAATTAAATATAAACTCATAAACAGTATCAACCTGTGTTGGATATGTTGCTACTGAACAAAATCTTGTATAACGAGTTATTTTACTAGAACCAGATATATCTGTTTGATCAACCATTGCAAATGTTCCTGATATATCAGGGGATGCGAGGGTAAAAGTTGAATTTCGAGGATTTGAAGTTAAATTTAAGTTTTTTACAGTATTAAAGTCAGTTGAATTAAGTGATGTATCCTGTTTTACATAATAATACTTACCGGGAATAATTCCTGTGTCTAATTTTACATACTTGACATAATCAAATTTTCTCATAATATTTGCATCTGTATTTCCTGGCAATCCATTAAATTTAACTCTATATGAAAATGGGTTAGGATACTTTATAATATCACGATCTGCAGATTCTACAATAATTGTATATTCTTGAAGTGTTTCTGCAAAAACATTTTTAGATACATTATTATGAATTAAATTATTTGGTTTTTCATATTCACCTAACATTTGATGTTTTGGATTTAATGATCCAGTATCATAAACTTGACCATTAGATATAATACCTGAACCCAATCTTTCTAATCTATCTGGTGTTATATTATTTGAAAAAATATTATTAATATCTTTTTCTAATAGATCAATTTGAGATAAGATTTCATTATCATTTTTATTTGATATAATATATGGTGTTATTGGATTCATTTGTAGATTATTTTTTTGATGTGGATAAGAAGAGTAAGTTTCATTCTGATTTGTATGTTGTATTTGTTGTATTTGTTGTATTTGTTGTATTTGTTGTATTTGTTGTGGAATAAATCCTGGATTTGGACTTGGACTTATATTATTTACTTGTTGAACTTGTTTAGAAGGTAATTGATTACTTAGTACACTTGGAAAATTTTTATATATATCAATAGGATTTGTTGTATTAGGTTGAATAGTTAAATTTGTTCTTCTATAATTTTCTATACCGGAATTCATTATAAAATTAGTAAATATTTTATTATTGGGAAAAAAATTGCATTTTACACTTTCTGACCACGCAGATCTATTAAGCTAAATTAAAATAAACAAATGAAATCAGGTACTATAATAAATAAAATTATTGGACAAATTGATTCTCATGCCGAGGCTATGAAAGAATTACTTGGCGAACTTGAAGAATCTCTTCAAAAAGAAAATATTAAAATGAAAGAAGAATTAGCTAAAAAAATAGCTCAAAGTTTTAACTTGGATCTTGAACAAGTTCTTAAAAAAATTATGAAAAAGAAGAAGAAGGATTTAGGAGGTTCAACACAAACTGATCAAATAGATATGGATATGGATGATAATAATGACTTTATACCTATTTATAAAAAAATATCACATGAAGGAAAACAATATTTTTATGATGATAAACCAGATGGAATTGTCTTTGAAACAAATGAAGATACATCTTTAACAAAAATAGTTGGATATATAGATTTAGAAACAAAAAATATTAAGTTTACTTAAATTTATGCAAGTTAATTTTTATTTTATGTATAAATATATTATAAGTATGGGAAAATCTTTTGTACCTAAAGATGAAGATAAAAAATGTGCTCCGACAAAAACATACACACACGACTCTTGTTTTTCTATTCAATCACTTATACGTATGGCTCAAGCTTGGAATGAACAAGTTAACAAAAAGAATTTTAAGGGTAAACTTATTGAAATTAAATCATCAGATAAAAAACATCTTGTTCTTGAGTTAACTGATCGTTTATCAGATGTATGTGATGATCAAATCTGTTGGTTAAAACAAGATTTTATTAAAGAATTAAAAGATTTAGATGCACAAGAAAATACATTTAGACCAGAAGGACCTCAAGGTCGTTTCACATGGTTAAATACAACAAATATCAATGAAATTATGGAACAATATGAAGGTAAATATTCTGACTATAAATTTTATGGAGCTGTACCAATTGATTTTGATGAAATTGAAGGTTATGGTATTAGAAATTTAGATTTTGATAAACTAATTACATCAGGAACTAAAAGAATTGGATTTGTTTTTAATTTTGATGAACATTGGCAAAGTGGTTCACATTGGGTTGCTATGTTTGCTGATTTAATTAAAGGACAAGTATATTATTTTGATTCATATGGAACCAGAC
>Ga0114973_10003678_pt1 | contig 10755 bp, 20 predicted proteins | sample M_140807_MF_Meta_FD_87025 | JGI IMG/M metagenome (GOLD analysis project Ga0114973, IMG submission 87025) | Freshwater microbial communities from Lake Montjoie, Canada to study carbon cycling - M_140807_MF_MetaG | ecosystem: Environmental > Aquatic > Freshwater > Lake | place: Lake Montjoie... | reverse complement strand
CCTTACGGACTACACCCAAAGGCTAGTATGTTTATGGTGGACCTGGGGGGATTCGCACCCCCGTCCAGAACTCCTTCGCTTTGAAGGGATTACAACAATCTCTATTATTTAATCAAATGTGGCCATAGTTCACCATTTTCGTCTACGGGTTCAGGATCAAATCTCACGCTGGCTGCTACCCTGAATTGATCGTGTGTGGTTTCAGGGCGATGAATCATGTTCACATTAATCCAATGCGGAATACTGGCATCACAACGACCAATTTCATGCACTGTACGAGGATTGGCCACTCTGGATATTTCAGCAATGGGTGAACCTATGGCATAGTTTGGCAGTCCTTGATCCTTTAACTGACCATCATACCACACAGTGTATGTGCCTTCGCAGTTGATCAAGGGTATGTTCAATGCAATGTCCACTCCCACATCCACATGTGGCGGAAACTCGCGATCACTCTCAACTGAAATAAATGATATCACAAAAAAGTTGTCGTATATGCCCAGTTGTTCGAATTCATGCATCAAGGTAGTGCAAGTTTTACGCATGAGTTCTTTGTCGTTGATTTCTACAAACGTGCTGGTGTAAGGAACAAGATTTTCTTTTTTGGTAATCAAGAACAATTTCAGCAGTTCTTTTTGCACAGTTGAAAACGTTGTTGAGTTTAAATTAGCTGGATGATACATCCAGTTGGGGGTGGTTGGTCGATGCTTGTATGTCATTTTACTCGCTATCGGGGTACTCAGACACACGCCATCCCAGCAGTGCCAAATCTGCGGCAATTTCGTCAGTGACAACGCCTTCATTGGCATAGCCGCTGTCCAGATCATCCTTGGCACCAATACCTGAACAGTACCAGTCCATGTAGTCGCCACCTCGATCTTGCAGGTCAGCCACCAGTCCGCCAGCATAACGCCAACTGCAACTCCAGTGGGCATCTTTCAGCACCAGCCAAACGTCTTGCTTTTGAAATGTGTTGTTGCACAAGGCAGCGTACAAGTTCTGTGCATAGTCATCACTGCCACGCACCTTGCTCACAAACCAGTCACTCTGGCTCATGTCGTATTCCATGTTGTTGACTTTGAACTCAGGCTGTTGCTTACGTTCAGCCTCCGCCCGGGCCCATTGACCACGTAGGTCATCAAAGAAGTCATCGTCGGTGCCTTCACTCTCATGCTGTGGTTCAATCTTGGGATCAGTCATATCAGTTCCTTTGGTACGAGTAACCGGAGTCGAACCGGTACGCCAATGGCGGTTGATTTTAAGTCAACTGGGTCTACCAATTCCCCCATACTCGCACTGTTGTATTTACTGGTCCGGCGTACAGGAATCGAACCCATATTCGCGGAGTAGAAATCCGCTGTATTATCCATTATACTAACGCCAGTGTTGGTGGGCCCACGTGGAATCGAACCACGACTCAAGAAATTATGAGTTTCCTGCTTTACCATTAAGCTATAGGCCCGGTGTGTATATTATAACAGGAATTTTATTTATAGTCAACAGTACCGTCTGCGAGATGGTCCTGTTTGATTTCTTTTACAACATGTCCCAGTATTGATGCCACAGAATTTTTGTAGGCAATACGTTTGTTGTTGAAATCTCTAATGGCAATAGCACGTCTTCCAATTTCTTGCAGGCTTAGCATTTGTTCCACGCCTGATTTCAGTTGCCATTCCAAATCCCAAATAGCATGATGGATATCAGTCATGGCCTCAATCACTTGATCTAACTCTGTGCTTTTTGGCAGTTGATTCAGTCGTTCTTCGTACCAATCCAACTCAACTTGATTGGCTCCTTTGGTTCTAGCATATTTGACTCTTGCAATACACAAACGGTCAATCAATTCTAACACTGGTAAAAATTCCATTGGGTTTCTTTCGTAGTAGTTGATGTATTTTAGCAGATGATTTGGATTAAGTCAACAGTTGATTGATTACGTCTATGGCCATTTTAACTAGGTCTAAATCAATGCCCATTCTGTGTGCTATTTCTGCGGTGCTGAGATTGCGTTCTAGCAGTTCACGTACCTGGTTGATGATTTCTCGCTTCATGTATATATAACGCCTTAGCCTTCAATCTCAGCTAGAGCAATCTGTTCTAAAGGACGCTGCCAGTGTCCTGTATTGTTGTAAACATGGCGAAAATTCATGGGTTGATTGTTGTAAGGATCAGCTTCTAGTTTAGAGTCAAAGTTGGCTGTCCAATTGCCGTTGGCATCAATTTCAAAATCATAGGTACCCCAAAATCTGTGTTCGCCTCCACGGGGATAACGAGAATATCCAAATTCTCTTAAATCACGCTCGGGTTCAAATTCCACATGGAACTTGTACGCACCCATGGCCAGCCAAAGCACTCGCAGTAAAGGCCAAGGCTCATTGATCAAAGTATTGGCCACAGGATTGATATCTTCTTTGATGATCTCATAGTCAAAGTCCTTTTCCCAAGGAATCTGGTCAACCCAATTCTCAGGATTGTGTTCTATGTAATATTGATTTTTTAAATCAGGATGTTGATGATGTTGTGTGTATTTGCGCACAGTTCGATGCAGTCTAAATTGTTCCAGCAATATATTGGTAAACTTGAATCGCATGAATCTGTGAAACACAGTGTTGCGCATGTCTTGTGTGGTCCATCCCCAGCTCCAATCTTGCGTAGCAACACCAAATCTTTCACGTTCTAAGTCCAGTGGGGTACCGTGTCCAAGGCCGCAAGTGCCAGAACTCTGTGCGCCCATACCCGAGTTACGCAAGCGCCACATCAAGGTCATTGTCTGTGCAACATCAGTTAATTCTTCTCCGGGAAAACCAGTGAACCATGTAGCAAAGTTATTACTCAGACCGATCTCTGCTAGGTCATTGAAGTTTTGTTCTATCCACTGAACCTTGCAGTTCTTTTTCATTAAATCCAAAACTTTTTGTGATCCTGACTCCACACCAAACGCAAACCCACTGGCGCCGCTTCGTCTCAAAAGATACCAAAAGTCTCGATCCATTTTTCCATCAATACGAGAGTACCCTCCCCAACTGACACGAATTTTTCTCTCTAACAGGCCTTCTGCAAATGCTCGTAGTTCTTTTAAATTGCCATTGAGCAAACTGTCAATAAACTGCACACTTCGTATACCTTGCTGACGATACACCAATTCAATCTCGTCTAGCACTCGGTGATTTTGTCGGGCTCGAAATTTCCAAAAAATAGTTTCGTTACAGTACACACAATTAGCAATACATCCTCGACTGAACTCGCTGGTAATTCCTTGTGAATCATACAGTTTAATGTCCAAGTCTGAATAATCAGCAGGCGGCATACTGTCCAGATCCACTCGTTGGTCCTTGCTTTGTGTCAAGATGTGAGGCAACTCTTCCGTAGGGGTTTCTAAGTTTTCTAGGATTTTTACAAACAACAATTCGCCTTCACCACTGACAATATAGTCTGCGGCTGACCGATCAGAAATTTTCATTTGCGTGGCATTGGCACCACCAAATATTATTTTAACTCCGGGAATCCTGCGCCGAAATTCTCGAGCCATCCAAACAGTGCAAGTGTCGTTGGTATACCAAGTACTGAATCCAATCACGGTAGGATTCCATGATTGTACCTGGTCCATGTATTTTAACAAAGTCGGCTCAATTTTGGGATGAACATGTTCACTGTAATGAGGATCAATCCACTTCCAATCTTCATACGCAGTCCAGTATTCTGGGCATCCTGCTTCATGCATGGTCAAGATATTGATGTCCCAGGTACGTGTTGCAAATCCGCTGGCACGACTCAGTGAAGTCATTCTAGCAATGCCATAAGGTGGCGATATCTGTGTCCATTCAGGCGCTACTATCAATGCCACGCGATTTTTTCTAGTGATATTGTAAGTGGTTTGAACTTCTGTGAGATTTTTTTGCTTGCGAACATCGGGTAGCGGTGGAGTGGCCACAAACATTTCAGCCAATTTAACATGCGGATCGTTGTCAAAAAATGGTCTTACATCAGGTGCTTGTGTGGTTTGTATGGGTATTACTTTGCGTGGGTGATCCATGCAAATACTTATGGCTACAATCCCAGTGTGGTAGGTGCATGATCCAAGCGATCACCACCATCACCGCGGTAAAAATACGCATCTGGGTCTGTGATTGTCACACAGAGATCACTGTGTATTAATTCATAGTCTACAAAATTATGATCAGCATCGTACACACGGAAATAATACTGCCCGTCATGACCGCGTATCAGGTGTCCTTCGACCCCTGTGGCTTTTGTTGTTGTCATTCTTTTTCTCCATGTGTGGGTTTGTAATCTTTTATACAAAGGAAAAGACTATTGGGATCTTTTGATGACGCTGTGGGTTGTGTGATGTGTTGTGCATACACACACTGATTGAATGCAGTGTAGATGCCAACCTCACCCACAGTCTCTAATGGTTGAAAAGGAACCACAGTAAACAGTACCAAGGACCACATTATTCATACTCCTCATCATAAGCAGGGTCAGTCTCGATTATCACATGGCCAAACTCAAGTTGACCGCCTTGTGAGCCAGTGTTAAACGGCTCGGTGAATTCCAGGATGGCACCTAAGTCTAATAGATTGTCGTACTTGTTTGCACGGATATCTTCCACACGTATGCAACCAATCAAGCCAGCATCTACTGAATATGTATGACCGTATTGATCATAGTATTCCCCGTCGCCGTATGCAGTGCCGTAGGTGGCAAATCTGCGTCCATCGGGCAGTGCAAACTCACCATCGATGCACTTGTGGCCTTGGATGGTGATTGCACAAAACTCTTTCCACTCGTCATCAGTCATGACGTAGCACAAGTCACCAATGTAGTATTTTCCTGCGGGCATTGTCATATTTACTCCCAAGTCCGGTGACGTTCGGCCACCCATTCCTGACCATCATATTCCTCAACGTACCAGTTGACATCATCGGGAATCTCCACAATCTTCAACTTAGAAAATCTGGTGTTGGCCTCGGTGCCCATGAGCTCAACCACAGCAATCAAGTGCTCATCGTCTCTTGGAATATCGTGGCTGTGAAGATCGGGATCTAAAACTCCAGACAGTTCTCGGTATTTACTTTTAGCCGCGGCACTGATGCCAAAGTCACCGTAGCATGTATTGATCACAACTTTAGTCATTATGCTGCCTTTCTAAAATAACCATAGGGCAAGCCCTGAGTGAAACAAAAATAGTCGGCGTCGCCATTGGCGTGTTCAGCATCCATTAACCAGGTAATCACACGTTCACGGTCAGCGCCAGTGTGCATGAGACTGGTCACACGATCTTCAAACTTCACAATCGCTTCAGCTTCGGCTGTCTTGCGGTCAGCCTCTTCACGTTCGATAACAGAACCAAGACTTGCAAACTCCTGTTCAAAGTCCGCAAGGGTCCAAGTGCTGGTGTCAACACCGCGGGGACGATAACCATAAGCGTCCTTGTACATGTCCCAATAAGTGCATTGGGCTTGCTCGAGAGCAGTCATTTCTTCCCAACTTTTGAACTGTTCCATTGCTGACTCCTTGTTGCGTTGTATGTGTATATTATAGCAAAACGGCGATTATTGGTCAACCGTTTTGCTTGACGCGGACGTCAGTGTTCAAAGCGGGGGTATACATTCGTATTAACTCACGCTCTAACTTGTGTGCAACATCTTTGCCACGCACCGTGTCCACGATCGCATAGTTTACAGCGGCTTCGCCTGCGGCACGAATTGCTTCGTACAGGTTCCAGCTTTTGTCTTCTGTGCGGGCGCGATAGATGTGCTTGTTTACACGGCTACGAATAGACATGTTTATTGTGCGCTGAGTTTTAGCGGTAATACCAATGTAGTACTCCAATCCAATTTGGATCATGTACACAATGTGGGTTCGATCAGTACGTTTCTTTCTTATCATGTGTGTATTATAGCATTTCGAGCATATTCGGTCAACCGAAAAGTAGTACTACAAAAGTACTACCTTTTGACTGTTGTAAATACGCTATGGATTACAGTGTTTTATTTGCCCAATCGTTGACCAATAAAGACGTGTCATTTACCCCTGTTTACCACTGCTTTGAAAGTGCCCGCTTGCCACACACAGGTTGGAATTTGCGCTTGCCTGATTTTGACACAGACATCTTGTTGTTGCATTTTCAGGACTTGATAAACATGCGTAATGGCCGTGTGCTGGAACTCGAACAAGTTGAACAGCGTTATGGATCTCGTGCTGATCGTGTGATTGTAACGTACTGGAATCACGGGCTAGATCAAGTATACTCAGGTCCTGTTCGACTGGTTGAATTCAGCAATCACAACTATGATCTTGTGAATCAGTTGTATCAACGTTGGCCGGAATGGCAACACATTGTTGGTCAACCTCGAACACAAGCATGGCAGTGTTTGAATGGACGCATGTGTGATCACAGAAACAGAGTTGTGCAAATGTTACAAGGCTGGTCGGGTGGTGTGTTGAGTCATCACAATCGCATACGCTTGCCCAACTACGACTACACCCAATACACCTACAACAATGTTGACAACTTTATCAACTTGGCGTATGTGTATGGTGATTGTGCCGTGAACATTGTGACCGAAACAGAATATGCCACTACACCAGGAATCATATCAGAGAAAACTTTGTTGGCCATGGCTGCTGAACAAATACCTATCCTAATTGGGCATCAGGGCATTGTCAAGCACTGTGAAGAACTGGGGTTTGATATGTTCACAGACTTGGTGGATACAAGTTATGACAGCATGCCCAATGATATTCGTGCTGAACAAGCTATACTACTAAATCAAGACTTGATACAGGGACGCATAGACTTAGCACCATACTGTGAAAGACTACGTGCTCAACGTGAATTTTTACTAGACGACTACCCCAACATGATGGAAATGCGATTCCAGCGTGATATCAATAACTTAAACTTGTGATAAATCTTTGCATGTCGCCATGCAACACTGCCATCATGGCTTCTTTGCTACCAAACATCACCAGTTTGTTGAGTTTGCGATTGTTGACCATGTAGTATGGGCAAGTCATGCGACGATCCAATGCAATTAAATTCTTAGGAGTTAGAAGTTTTTCTGGCAATTCAAATGAATAACTGCTGAGTTCTAACAAGTTCTCAAACACATAGAAGCCTTCGTATGTGAGTCTTAACCCACCATCATCTCTAATGTTCTGCCACCATGTTATCATGGCCTCGTCCAACAAAGGAGCATTGGGATAACGTGTTATGAGTTCTTGAGTGAGTGAGAGTTTATTGAGCATTGGGATAGATCTTATCCCCTTGCGTTAACAGCACAACTGAGAACTTGTCTGTCTTGAATTGTGTGTTGAGTTTGCGAGCCAAGTTGATAGCATGTCCGGGGTTGGAAAATGATACTTTTTTGTACTTGGGACCAGGAAACTGTGTAAGCAAGTTGCTGGTCTTTAGATTGATAGGCTTTGAGTCAAAAAATACAGCCCACACACCTTCGCTAGCCAGTACTTGTTCTGTCTTGTAGGTTTGTTTGTTGGTGTGCTCGATCAGCACTGTTGGCTTTGGTCTTGACATATTAAACTCCATGTTTATTTATGCCAATAACTATGCAGATTTAAAACTACCTCCAGTAATCTGCACTTCTACTACTTCTGCACCACGTGCTTGTTGAGTTCGTATTTGTTCCAATGTAATCAACAGTTTAGTGATGTCTGCATGTAAGTCTTTGGCATCACGCATGGGCATGGTGAAGTCTTTTTGCCCACGTGCTTCGTGTGCTTTGACCGAATCCACAAACCGATGTATGTGTAGACTCATTTTGTCAAGAATGGCACCATGTTGGGTGCAGTCCAGCCCACAGGTTTCAACACCTTGCCATCTTCACGCTTGCGCACCTTGCCTGTTTCTCTGTCAATCTTAGCAAAGTTAGTGCTCATGACTTCTTTCCATGCACCTTCTGCATCAAAGCCTGCTGAATGAATAGCACCTATGGTGACAACTAGAATGTCGATTAGTGCATCCAGTTCTGCTTCCATGTCGTGTGCTTCTTGCAGTTCACGGAATTCTTCTTCAATCAAATTTTTGTACATGTCGTATTGAGATTCATTCATTGCATCCACTGACTGGTCGCATGCTCGCATGAATTTTTCTTGGTCACGAAAGGGATTTGTCACGTGCTGCCTCCTGGGTATGAAATGGACCTTGATATTGATAACGTTCTAACACAATCAGCTTGGGGTTGCGCAATAACTTCCATGCTCGATGTTGTTTCACAGCATACCAGCCTGCGGCATACCATGACTTTGATTTGCGTTCTTTTGTGAACAATGGTAGTCGATGTTTGACATCCCACATGGGGTTGAATGCTCTGCATCCTGTTTCAAATCCATGCACTTGATCTGGTGCCGGCTTTGTGGTCTTTTCAGGTGGCACAAACTCAATGTCTACTTTTTTGCGTACCATGGGAATGGTCTTGAATTTGCCCACTTGGTCGTTGATACGCACAGTGTAGCCATCACCTTCAGCTTCTACTACACCAACCTTGCGATTGTCTTGTTTCAAGATCCAATACTTTTTATCCACTATGGGTTTTGCTTCGATCATCCAACACTCCTTTGTATGTTTCGTTCAACCAGCGACCAATGGCATCTGCATAGTCGCTGAGTTTGGTAAGTTCGTATTTGCCACAAAATCGTAAAAAGTGCGCACCTACCATGCCCACGTCCTTGTGGCTAATCTGCTCACGTATGGCTTCATCTACAACAGCTTTGATTGCATCGGGTTGTGCAGTAAGATCAATCAAGGTACGATTACGTTCATAATCTTCCAGCACCTTGCGTTCCGTTTGTTCATGATCTATCCAACGTTGCAACATCATGTTGTTCCAAGCATAACCACGCCGATCACGATCTTCAAATGCTTCTGTGAGTCCCACTTGATTCTTTGTGCCCTTGACCCGCACACCTGGATATGCTGAGAACACATTGTCGCCGGGATCACCACGCATGCACTTCAGGAACAACACCCATTGTTGGTAGTCCACAGGTGGCACAAAGTTGGCATCAGGTTTGCCAACCTTGATCTTAGAGTTGCTCTCAATAGTAAATGCCAAGTTTTTGCCTTTTGCGTCTGTAACACCAGCAACACTGAACAAGTGATCGTTGATACCATTGTACAATTTTACATTAGGTGCAATCAACTGCACAAAGTCAGAATCTGAACTAACAATAACGTGCTCGTCTTGGGGGTGTAATGCAATCCAACGTGCAATGATATCGTCTGCTTCTGCTGTGGCACAGCGAACAACACTACAGTTGGTTCGTGTAGACAAGTATTTAGTCAGCTCATCATACGTTTCCCAAAACAGTTTGTCTTCTTCTGCTTCTGACTCGCTCATTTGCCCACGTGCCACAGCACGATTGGCTTTATAGGGTCGGTAGTGATCCTTGCGCCAAGATCTACCTTCCAGTGCGAATACCACGTGATCAGCACCTAAATCACGTGCTACTTTGTTTGCGCTCATCAGCGTGAGATGCAGTGCAAAACCCAATTTGGTCCATGTGTCAGCGGCACGATGTGCTTGATGCCGCGCACGGAAAAACATATTGCTAGTGTCAATTAGTAGATAGCGCATGTGTGATTACCAAGTTGTGTTGTTTGATGTATTGTAACACATACTTGGCCCAAAAGCAATGGCCTTTGGCATCAAAATGGTACCATTTTGTGGGCACATGCCCGTTTTGTTGTAAAATGGCATTGTAAGAACCTTGTTTGTTGTAAGGTGTAATATAATTGTCTCCCCAATTATATTGATTTTGGACATCACTGAACGTACTATGTCCATTGTAAAACAAGTGAGGAATGTTCAAACTTTGCAATTCGGTGTGCAATGTCCAAATCTTTTCATGACATTCCTGAGTTTTGATTGTCCAATCTACGTCAATCACAAACTGTCGGTATCGTTGTTGTAATGTTGCTGGAACCCAATCCGCGCCAGATGCATTGACCTGATACCATGTGCCGTTGTGCAACCACTCTTCACGTTCCCAAGTGGTCCACTGTATGGCCATGAATGTGTTGCCTAATTTGTCAGAATTATTAGCAATCCATTCTTTAGTGGTTCTGATGATGCGATCATTACTGCTGGCTGACTCTGCATCGCAATGCAAAACCATGCCAAGATCATGTGCCAAATGCGTACACCAACTGGCAGCCAAGTTTACAGGATGTGGGCGGCGATCTATTCCTGCACGTCCATCATCCACAGAAAACGCAGCAGGAATAACTGCTTCAGCGGCTGCTGTGTGGCTGCAACCGTTCACATACAATATCATGGAGTAGACAGTATTTTGTGACTCTCCGCTGCTACCACACGTCTGCGCAGGCTGCTGCTGGAGAATGAGTGATCACGACCATTGAACACAATTTCAATGCCACGATCATAGCATTCGTCCCTGCCGGAGAAATTCTTCTCTTCGTATTCTACCCCCAGTATACGAACATCCAAGGGCAGGATCAACAACAGGTCCACCAAGTCTTGTTCAGTTTGATACACAACAACTTCATCCACATAACGACAAGCCGCAAGTTGAATCTGCCGTTCCACAATGCTTTGTATTGGCGAGTTTTTGGTTTCAGGTCTGTCAATAGTAGGGTCAGTTTGCAAGCCACAAATCAAATAGTCGCAATGATTTTTAGCCTCGCTCAGCATGGCAATATGACCTGCGTGTAGCATATCAAATGTGCTGAATGTGATGCCGATCTTTTTACCCTGGGCTTTGAGTTCTTTG
>Ga0114973_10003676_pt1 | contig 10756 bp, 11 predicted proteins | sample M_140807_MF_Meta_FD_87025 | JGI IMG/M metagenome (GOLD analysis project Ga0114973, IMG submission 87025) | Freshwater microbial communities from Lake Montjoie, Canada to study carbon cycling - M_140807_MF_MetaG | ecosystem: Environmental > Aquatic > Freshwater > Lake | place: Lake Montjoie... | reverse complement strand
TTATAATTTTATTTTTTTTTTTATTTTAATAATAATTATTTTAATTTTTTTTTTTTGTAGATTATTATAACTTATTGTCATTATTATCCATTTAGATGAATTTTTTTTTATAAACTTATAAATATTAATTAGTGCATTCTTTTTAGGAATGTCATCGTCACCTAAAATTATTAAATAATCACCAGTAGAATTTTTTATCCCCTGTTTTATTAATTTACTGAATTCACCTGGGTAATTATTTTTTATTATTTTTATAATTATATTTTTTTTATAACATGAACTTAAGAATCTTATTGTTTCAATATCATTTTCTTCTACAACCACTACCCATTCGATATCAAATAAATCATTTTTATTTTCAACAATGCAAAAGTACAGTGACTTTAAATTATCAATTCTATCATAAGTAGCGGTGATTATAGAAAATTTAAACACTTACGGAATCTTTGTTAAATTTATTATTTTTTTAAATTATTAAGATCAAACTTAATCATTTCATCTATTAGATAATCTAAATTTTTTTTTGGCTTCCAATTTAATAATCTTTTAGCTTTTGAACTATCGCCTAACAAATTTGTGACATCAAGAGGTCTAAAATAATTTTTACTTACACGAATTATGGCTTTTTTATTTTCATCAACTCCAATTTCGTTTAATCCCCTCCTCTTAAAGGTAATCTTAATATCTAATTTTTTTGCAACTTTTTTAACAAAATCTCTAACTGAAGTTTGTAGGCCTGTGGAAATAACAAAATCATCAGGCTTGCTATACTGAAGTATCTTCCATTGGGCTTCAACATAATCTTCTGCATGTCCCCAATCTCTTTTTGAGTCTAGATTTCCCAAATATAAAGTCTTCTCCAATCCAAGTTTAATTTTAATAAGTCCTAAAACAATTTTTCTGGTTACAAAAAATTCTCCTCTTCTTGGAGACTCATGATTAAATAATATTCCGTTAGATGCAAAAATATTATAACCATTTCTGTAATTAAGCACTGTATGATGAGCAAATAATTTAGATACTGAATAAGGTGAAACAGGAGAAAAAATAGAATTCTCATTTAAACTCCTCTTATCGGTATCTCCAAATATTTCAGATGATGATGCTTGATAAAATCTTGTTTTGCTAATTAACTTATTTATTTTAATTGCCTCCAATAATCTTAGGGTCCCTATGGCATTCACATTGCTTGTATATTCGGGCTGTTCAAATGAAACTCCAACGTGAGACTGTGCTGCCAGGTTATAAATTTCATCTGGTCTTATTTCGCTTATCAATCTGTTGACATTTGAGGAGTCTGTTAAATCTAAATATTTTAAAATAAAATTTTTCTGTAACTCTGGACTTTTATACAAATGTTCAATTCTATAGCTAGAATTAACAGATGAGCTTCTTCTCCTGCAGCCATATACTAAATAATTTTTTTTTAATAAAAACTCTGCTAAATAAGAACCGTCTTGGCCTGTAATTCCAGTAATTAGTGCTATTTTTCTTTTCATTATTATTTTATAAAATTAATTTAATTTAAAATTTATATCAAATTATCATTTATGTACGACAATATAGTTGAAGAGGATTTAAAATTTATATTAAAAAATGTAAATTTAAGACAATTTAAGAATTCAAATATATTAATATTGGGCGGAAATAGTTTCCTTGCCACATATATTCAGGCCACTTTAGATTATGCAAATAAAAAGGGGCTAAAATGCAATATTACATCTTTATCATTAAATAACCCGAAAGGTCTTTTTAAAGAAATTTATAAAAACTCAAGAAGAATTAAATTTATAAAAACAGATATAAATAATGCAAAAAATATAAAAAAAATTTTAAAAAAAAAATTCAAATTTATTTTTCACTGTGCTACTTATGGTCAGCCGAAAAAATGGAATAATAATCAATTTAGTACAATAAACTTAAGTACAAATATTCTAAAAATAATTCTTGATTACTCGTTAAAAAATAAAAGTAAAATTCTATATTTTAGTTCGGCTGATGTATATTCATCTAATAAAAAAAAAAACTTAATTGATGAAAATTACAGATTAGGTTTGCCGCAATTTTCAAATAGGATAATTTATTCAGCTTCAAAAATAATTGGCGAACAACTTTGTAAAATTTACGCAGACAAAGGTGTTAAAGTATATGTGGTTCGACCTGGGCATACATATGGTCCTGGACAAAATATTTATGATGAAAGAATTATTTCTCAATTAATTAAAAGAGGAATTTACGACAAAAAAATTTATCTAATGGACAAAGGTAATAGTATAAAAACTTGGGGTTATATAGCTGACATTACAATTATGTTTTTAAATATCGTTCAAAAAGGACAATCTTTAATTTATAATACTACTGGAAAAAATTTTGTATCTATTTATCAATTAGCTAGAATTATCTCAAAAAATTTTGAGAATAAAAAAGTAATAATTAAAAAGAAAAAATTTACAAACAGCTTTATTGGGTCAGACTATGTTAAAATTAAACTATCCTCAAAAAAATATTTTAACGAATTTAAAGTATTTAAATCAAGAAATTTTGAGTCTGGTGTAAAAAGACTAATTGAATGGAATATAAATAAAATAAAATGAATTATCTTCATAAAGTTATTAAAATTATAAAATATGGTTCTGCAAACTTTATTTTAAGAGTTGAAAGAAATAATATTAAATTTCACCCAGGACAATTTTTCAGTATAGGCATACCAGGAGTTCCTATTAATAGAGAGTATTCTGTTAGCTCTGGGGTAAATGAAAATTATTTAGATTTTTTAATTCGTGAGATTAATGATGGCGTTTTAAGTACTAAATTAAAAAATTTAAAAAAAGATGATCAAATTAAAATTTTAGGACCATACGGTGAATTTTATTTAAAAGAATTTAACATTAATAAAAAATATAATTTTTTTGCTAGCGGATCTGGTTTATCACCTTTTTTGTCAATAATTCGTTCATTTAAAAATTTAAATTATAATATATTTCATGGTATAAGATTATTTGAGGATATTTATACCGAAAGTGAGTTAAAAAATTATAATATCTTCATTTCCAGATCTGTTACCGGAGAAAAATATAACTCTGTTAACATATACAATGGTCGAATTACTAGTAATCTTGAAATTATTAAAAAATTTATAAACCCGAATGATCTTTTTTTTATTTGTGGCAATAATTTAATGATAAATGATGTTTATAATTATTTAGAAAAGAATAATATTAAAAATACTAATATATATTCAGAATTATTTTTTTAATGAAAATTGCAATTAGTTTTCCACCCATCATTAATAGCTTAGGCCAAAAAGCAATGATCTCGCAAAATAGAAATGTCCAGTATTTCTCCGTTCCAACATATCTTTTGGGAATTACTCACGCGCAAGCTGCTACATTATTAAAAAAAAAGGGTCATGAAGTATATTGGGATGATGGCAATGCACAACTTAAAGACTACAAAGTCTGGTTTGATGATTTAATAGAATTTAATCCTCATATTATAGTTTTTGAAAGCACAACTCCTATTATGCATTTTATGTGGGAAACTATAAATAAAATTAAAAATAAATTAAAAAATTCTATAATAATAATGACAGGTTACCATTCAATGAGAAAGCCGGAGGAAACATTAAATAATTCTTTAACAGATATCGTCATATTAAGTAATCATGTAGATTTTGTTCTTGATAAATTAATGGATGATTTAAAAGTGTCAAACTTTTCAAAAAAAAAAATATCCTGTGACGGAATTGCTTATAAAAATAGTAATGGTGAATTTATAAATCAATCTTTTAAAAAAGTTGAAAATATTAATAATTCTGAAATTATAGATCGCGATTTAGTTCAGTGGAAAAACTATGCCTATGAAAATGGAAATTTTTTACAAACACCAGGAACATATGCAACCAGCGTAATTAGAGATTGTACTTTTGGAAAATGCACCTTTTGCAGATATAATGGCCCTGAACTTTCATTCTCCATAATGAATGTCCAAAAAAGTGTAGATGAATATGAAAATCTTATAAATAAGTATAAGGTAAAAGAAATATTTGATGACTCTGGTGTCTGGTACCGTGGTAATGACGCAAGAAATTTTGCAAAAGAAATAATCAATAGAAAATTACACAAAAAAAACTGTTATTTTGGATTTAACACAAGATTTGAATATTTAGATGAAGAAACTATTAAATTATTAGGCGAGGCAAATTTTAGATTTGTTCTTATTGGTTTAGAATCTGGTAGTGATTATACACTTAATAAGTTAAAAAAGGGGTATACTCGAGAAACAGTAATAAAAACTTTACAACTTTTAACAAAATATAACCTTCATCCTCATCTTACAATTATGGTTGGTTACTATTGGGAAACAAAAGAAATGCTCAATGAAACTGTAAATTTTGTAAAAGAATTAATGTTTAAAGGACTGGCAAGAACATTGCAGGTCACTTTATGCACTCCTTTAGATTACACTCCTTATCATCAAGAATGTATAGACAATAAAGTGTTAATAGCTGAAAAATATCAAGATCACGATATGAGCAAACTAATTGTAAAGACTCCAATTCCACATGAAGAATATTATAAAGCAGTAAAGGAAATGTATTTTATTGCTTTTCATCCAAAATTTATTCTAAGACAAATTATATTTTTATTTAAACTTAATAAAAGAGACTGGCAATTTTTACTAACTTACAGTGTTCGCGCAATTAGACGGGTAAGACAACATATATTCAATTTGACTAAATCTAACAAAATTCAATCAACAAAGATTTGATATCCCATTGTATAATTTTACTATTCTAACACCCTGTTTAAACGAAGAAAAAAATATTGAAAAATTTATAAAAAAAACTCAATTATTATTTAAAAATAAATATAATTTTAAAATATTATTTATAGATGATGGCAGCACAGATAATACATGGAATATTATTGAAAATTTTAAAAATGATTTTTCTTTTATTAGTGCGATAAAATTAAGTAAAAATTTTGGAAAAGAAAATGCTATCTCGTGCGGCTTAAATAATATTAAAGATGAAGATTTTATTATTACTTGCGATGCAGACCTTCAACATCCACTAGAAAAAATTGAAACTATGATTGAACTATGGAGAAACGGTAATAAAATAATTAACACTTACAGAATTAATCAAGTAGAAAAAAATTTTAGAGAGATTAGTTCAAAATTATTTTATTTCATTTTTAAAAAATTTTCTGATTTATCTATTGTAGCTAAATCTACGGACTTTATTTTGATTGATAAAGAAATTGTAAAAAAATTTAATGAAATCCCTGAAGTTAACAAACAATTTCGAACACTTATAAATTGGCTGGGATTTAAAAAAACTAATATTCCAATAGAGATTGGAACGAGAGTTGATGGCAAAAGTAAATATAATTTAAATAATTTATTTAAATTAGCTGTAAATAATTTTACTTCTTTTTCTATATTTCCTCTAAAATTTATTGGTTATCTTGGATTAATAATGACTACTTTGTCTATTATAACAAATATTATCATATTATTTGATAAAATATTACTACAAAACTCGCTTAATATAAGTTTACAATCACTGTTAATCACAATTCAAATTTTGCTAACTGGACTTACACTGAGTTCAATAGGTTTTTTGGGTGTTTACATCAGCAAAATTCTAAATAACACTAATAATAGACCGAGCTATATTATCGAAAAAAAGATTTAATAATGTCTTTTAAGACAAGAGAACATCTTATCATTCATGATTATTTTGAGAACTTTGGTGGAGGCGAAAGACTCATTAAAGTTTTATACAATACTAAAATGTATGATTTAATATATGGTTTTGACAAAAATAATCTCGTTAAAAAAATTAATCTTCACAAAAATAGTTTAAATCTTAATAAAAAAAAAATTCCAATAATTCTTAAAAAATTTTTATTAAAAAAAAAATTTGAAAATTTAAATATTAAAAAAAATTATAAAACTTGCTTATTGAGTGGAAATTATTCAATATTTAGTCAGGTTCCCAAAAATTGTAAAAAAATATTTTACTGTCATTCTTTACCAAAAATTTTTTTTGAATTTGAAAAATTTTACAAATCAACGAATATGATAAAAAAAATAATCAACCTAACTTTAAAAAAAAAGTTTAAAGATGAATATATCAAAAAAATTAAATCAATGGATATTTTGTTATGTAATTCTTTTAACATTAAAAAAAAAATTAAAAAATTTACTAATTTAAATGCTAAAGTTGTTTACCCCCCAATTGAAACAAAAAAATTTAGATGGATTTCACAAGAGAAATACTTTGTGTCAAATAACAGACATGAAATAGGAAAAAATTTAGATAAAGTTATAAGCGTTTTTAAAAATTTTCCAGATATAAATATTTATTTGACTTCACAAGGATCCCAAACAAATCATTTAAAAAAAATTGCAAAATATTATAAAAATATAATTTTTACTGGATTTTTAAGTGACAAAAAATATGCAAATTTAATAGGAAATTGTTGTGCGACTATAAATATTACCTCGAATGAAGATTTTGGAATGGCTGCATTAGAAGGCTTAGCCGCTGGCAAACCTGCCATAGTTATTAATCAAGGTGGTTATCAGGAAACAATTAAAAATAATTACAATGGATTTATCATGAACAAAATAAATTTAGAAAAAAATCTTATAAATTTTTTAATAAATGTTGATTTAAGAAAATTATACTCTATGAAATTAAATTGCATTTCAACAACAAAAAAATATTCTTCCCAATATTTTATAAAAAAAATATTAAAATTTACAAGTTAGACTAGAATTTATTCTTTATTATTTGTGGGTTGTAAAAAATTATATGCCCAATATTGTCACCTTTAGAAATAATTTTATAAACTAAATCTTTTTGTGATTTATTTATACTATTGCATAATTTAAATTTTTTTGGCTTTATTATTTTTTTAATAATTTTTTTTAATATTTCATTGCTATGATATTCTATTACAACCAAATAAAATTCATCAAAAATATTTGCGCTTTCATTATCAATAATATCTTCCTCGAAACCCTCAATATCTATAAATAAAAATTTATTATAAATTAATTTAATTTCCTTTAATATTTGGCTAAATTTTTTTTTAACGCCAAATTTAATTATATTTTCACCAGAACCCCTCCCCTTACTTCCACGCTCTGGAAAATTATTAACAACCAAATTATTGTTTTGTTTATGGTAATTCTTTGCGATCATTCCACTTATATCACTTTGACTGATCTTAGAATTACTTTTTAAGTAAAAAATAGTATAATTAAATAACTTAATATTTTTGATCTTATTTAATTTAATAGTTTGACAAAAATCAAAGTACAAATCTAAACTCGCCTCATAGGAAAAAACAGACGAATTTATGTCTATTATTTTTGCTAATTTTAAAGATGAATAACCATTATGAGCGCCTAAATTTATACAGTCTGTATTTTTTACTATCAAAGAAGATATAAAATTAAATAATTTTTTTTCGTAAAAATTAAACAGTTGTCCAAAAATTAATTGTGATTTAATTTTAGTCCCCTTTAAATTACCAAAATAAATAGTATGAATTTTTTTATTTTTAATGAATTTGTATGGTATAAAAGTACTATATATAAAATTTAAAAACATTTGGATGTTTAATTAACTAATTAAGATTAGTTATGATGATATTTTCGGAAAAAATAAAGAATTTTTTTTATAAATCTGAGTTGCAAGTTGTGTTCTAAAATTTTTTTGTGAATTCGGACGTAAAAATTCTATTTCCCAAATATAAATAAAAATTATCTTTTAAACGATGATTTTTTAATATCAATAAAACCCTGGGCACCCCCAATATACCTTGAAATTATTAAATCTATATAAAAAAATATTAATAATAAGGGCACTATAATTCGAAAATAGATGAATTTAATTATAGGACTATTTTTTTTATCGTCATAAATTTTTTTTTTTTTCCATATGAGGAATCTTTTTAATGATATTTAGTGAAAGCTATTTGCACAAAATCAGTTGAAAAATACTCTTCTCAAGCTTTCACTAAAAAAATATTAAAAATAATAAGATAAACTATATTAAATATTTTCTTACTTTGGGTTATAAAATATTAAATAACCATAATTATTTTTTTTAAAACACGAATTTATTTTTTAATTAGAAGAAAAGAGATTGTTATTTATTATATCATCAATTATTGTAGACAGGTTAATTCTTACTTTCCAATTTTTATAATCTTTTTTGAACTTTTTGTTATCTGATATATACCAAACATGATCTCCTACTCTATTTTTTTGATTTATTTTAAAAGTAAATTTAATTTTAGTTTTTTTCTCAATTATATTCATAGCCTCCAAAACTGAACAACTATTATCGCGTCCTCCGCCTATATTGTAAACCTCGCCGTTTCTTGGTTTTTTGTAAAATTCCCAAAAACATTTAATTAAATCTAAAGCATGAATATTATCTCTCACTTGCTTGCCCTTGTAACCATAAATTGTATAAGGTATTTTTTTTAAATTAGCTCTTACTAAATAACTTAAAAAGCCGTGAAGTTCAGCTCCTGAATGAGATCCTCCACTTATACAGCCTAATCTAAAAATGCCTGTTTTTAATCCAATATTTCTTCCATATTCTTGCGTCAATAAATCAGCATAACTTTTTGAAACACCAAAAAGGCTATGGGTACTCTGATCAATAGACATTGACTCATTAATACCGTTAAAGAATTTGTTATTATTTTTTATTTCAAATCTAGTCTTTTTTTCAGTAAATTTAAATCTATTTGGCGTATCCCCATAAACTTTGTTAGTCGAGACAAATATATAAACAGAGTTTGGGCAGTATTTTTTTGTAAGTTCTAATAAATTTAACGTACCTAATGCGTTTACGGTAAAATCAGTGTTGGGGTCTTTTGCTGCCCAATCATGTGAAGGCTGGGCCGCAGCATGAATTATACATTTAATTTTTGATTTATATTTTAAAAATAATTTCTCTAACTTATCATAACTTCTAATATCAATATTATGGAAATAAAAATTTTTTAAACTACTAATTTGATTATTTTTTTTCCAATTTGTACATGCAGTCTTACCAAAGAAATATTTCCTGAGATTATTATCGATTCCTATTATCTTGAATCCTTTTTTATGAAAAAAGCTAACTGCTTCTGAGCCAACTAAACCACTTGAACCAGTAACAATAATGTATTTCATTAAAAAAAAAGTTTTACACTATTTTTATTTTTAATCATCCAATTATAAATATCCTCAAATCCTTTATTAAGGGGTATTAAAGGTTTCCAATTATACATTTTGCTGACTTTTTTATTATTAGTTATATAAAATGGAATGTCATATTTAGAAGTTTTTTTGTCTTTATAAATTTTTACTCGATTGCCTGTAATAATTTGGCAGAAATTAGTCAATTGTTTTAAGCTTAGCGAATTATTCATTCCTCCTCCAACGCAAAACAATTTATTTGATATTAACTCAAATTTGCTAATTTGTTTTTTAATTAAATTATTTAAATCATCAACAAATAAAATATCACGAATTTGGGATCCATTAGCACCGTACCCTATATATGTTAAATTTTTTTTGTTTATATGTCGCCACATCCATAAACTTACTAGGCCTTGTTCAACTTTACCAAATTGCCAGTTACCTGTGACTACTCCGATTCTATTTATTATATATTTCACTCCATATGCATATGAATATTCTTCGATTAAAGATTCTGATGCTATTTTTGAAAACCCATATATAGTTTTTGGACCTAATGTTTTTGTTTGTTCATTAAACAAGATTTTATGATTTTTTTTTTTCTTAAAATTTTTGAATAAATTATAAGAAGTTTGGATTGGATAAATTCTACTAGTTGATAAAAAAATAATTTTTGAATTATCTTTTTTTGCTTTTTCTAGAATATTTAAAGTAGAAACTAAATTATTATCAAAAACTTTTATAGAATTTATTTTCGATACTTCAACAGCTGGCTCTGCACAACAATCTATGATAAAATCAGCTCTAAATTTAATTTTAGATAAATTATTATTATTAGATAAATCTAATTTGTAATTAAAAATACCATCTTTAATAAGTCTTTTTTGATTAAAATTAGAATAAATTTTTGATAAATTATCAACTGACGCTACATTAAAATTATTTTTTTTTAAATACTGACAAAGATTTGAGCCGATAAATCCGCAGCCACCTGCAACTAAAACTTTGATCATTTACAATTAAACTATATTAAATATGACAACATTAAAATCCTAATATAAACAATATTTACCAAATTTAAAAATGAAAAAAAAAATAAACATTGGAATTATAGGATTAGGACATTGGGGAAAAAATTATTTGAGACTTTTTTCTAATATTAAAGGTGTACAAATTTTAGGTTTGTGTGACATTAATATTGAAAAAAAAATTGATTTAATTAAAAATTTTAAAAATACTTTAATCACTAAAGACTTTAATGATTTAGTAAAAAATAATGTAATTAATACTTTAGTTGTCGCTACAAATGCAGACTCTCATTATGAGATTGTAAAAAAGTCATTAAAAAATAATAAAAATGTACTTTGTGAAAAACCTTTAACATTAAAAAATAATCAGGCTTTAGAATTAGAAAAATTATCAAGAAAAAAAAAAAAAAAATTAATAATCAATAATACCTTTTTATAAAATCCCGATATCAACTTATTAAAAAAAAATATTATTAGTGGAAAAAAAGGAAAAATTTAATAGTTAAAAG
>Ga0114973_10003673_pt1 | contig 10762 bp, 12 predicted proteins | sample M_140807_MF_Meta_FD_87025 | JGI IMG/M metagenome (GOLD analysis project Ga0114973, IMG submission 87025) | Freshwater microbial communities from Lake Montjoie, Canada to study carbon cycling - M_140807_MF_MetaG | ecosystem: Environmental > Aquatic > Freshwater > Lake | place: Lake Montjoie... | reverse complement strand
GATTATTCATCATACCAACTTTTTGTACGCCCATTGCAAATTGCATTTTATCACCATTAGTGTCAGCTGCATATCCTGGAATTGATTCTAAGATTGTAGCAACGTCTGGAGAACATACTAAGAAGTTTGCACCTCCACGCATAGTCTTTTGGTGAATTTTGTTAGATACTTTTTGGATTTTAGTTCCTAAAGTTTGGAACCAAGTACCTTGAGTATATGCAGTACCAGTGAAACCACCAGCAGTGAAAGTATCAGTTGCTGAACTGTACTCATATCCTACTTGTGCAGACCATCTTTCAGTTGTCACAGCATTTTGAATCAACATATCTAAAATTTCTAAATCAATCTCTTGAGAGATATATTCAGATAACATAGAAGTCAACTCAGCTTCTGCATCAATTGAGTGATATGCATTTAAGTCTTGAGCAAACTCTGGAGACCAAATTGCTTTTAACTTACGAGTTTTAGCAACAATTGCTTCAGATCTCAATTCAACGTTGATTTCAGGAATATTGATATCAGCACCAGCATTAGTAGACGAATCTTCAAAATCACCTCTTGAATTAGATGCTGGTTGAGTTTGATAAAGAACGTGGCTTGTAGTTCCTGTTAATGCTATAGATCCAGAAACAACAAATGAAATTGTCGTTGTAGCACCTGTAGTAGTAACTGTTGTAAATTGTGGGAAGTAAGCAGAGATTCCTGAACCTGTTATAGCGAACGCTCTAGCTCCATTTACATCTGGATTAGTTAATGCTGCAGTAGAAATAGTTATTTTCTTGAAAGTACTAGTCGATCCTGAATAAGCATTGATGAATTTTGTATCATAGTTAAATGCATCGTCATCTGAACCTAAACCTGGAGTTAGAGCACTAATAGATGAAGATGCAGCACCTGGAGTTACGGAAGCAGATACATATGTATTAATTCTCGCATCATTGATTGAATATCCAAATCTACCTTGACCATATAAACCTCCGGTTGGATCTGAAGTAGTGTTAGTTACACCAAATACAGAGTTATTGTAATAACCTGAGTCTGGAGTTGATTGACTAGCTGTATTACCAGCAGTTGAATTATTAAAACCAGCTTGAGCTGAACCATATTTGAAGTCCATGTAAAATACTAGACCTGATGGTAAATTCATTGGCTGAACTGATACGAAATCTTTAGCAGCGATTTCAGCGAATACTCTTCTTACTAGCGGTAAAGCAACGCCTGACCATTGTTCAGAGCTTGTTCCAGTACCTGTTGAGTTAGCCTCAGTTACTAATTGTTTTGCTTGGTTTTCAAGCATGATAGCCATACCATGACGGTCATATTCACTATCAATGCCTTCTAATAAACCAGTCTTAGACCATTTGCCTACTAAGCCTTTAGTCTCTTCCATTTGACGGCGAACAGCGCTATTGCTATCACCTAAGATGTTTTGTAATGACATTGTTATTTTGTTTTAAATTGTTTTGTTAAAAATTATTTTAAGCCTGCTAATTTTTTAAATCTATTAGCTAACTCAGCACCTTCAGAAATCACTTGCTTAGCAGGTTTGGTAGATGCTACCGGTTTTGAAGCGAATGATTCCTTAACTACTTTCTTAGAAGACGGCATTTTAAAGCCTTCAGCTAAAGTTGAGTATACTAATTTAACTTCACGTAAATTGTGAGCTCTGTCGAAGTTTTCAATAACTTTCATTTTTTGTCCTTCGTTAAGGCTGAAGTTACGGAATAATTTGTTTGAGTAAAGAAGTTTAGCGTTCAATAAATTAACTTCATTGATTTTACCTTTTAAGAAACGAATAACATTATACGCTTCTTCTAATTCTTCTTCTCCTGCAGTTTCTTCCATTGCCTCTTCCTCATCTTCTTCACGTAAAGATCTAATGATTTCATTGATGTCAATGTCTTCATCCATTTCTTCAGATTCTTCGTCAGCTTCTTCGCTTAAAGCACTAATGATTTCATTCATGTCGATTTCTTCATCGTCACCTTCTTCCATTGTTTCTTCTTCGCCTTCAGCTTCTTCCATTTCTAATTCACGGATGATTTCATCTAAATCTAAATCATCATCTTCCATTGTTTCTTCTGGAGCTTCAGCAGCAGGTTCTTCTGCCGTTTCTTCTGGAGCTTCCTCGTGCTCTTCTCCTTCGCTAAATGTAAGGTCATTGTCAGCATACTCTTCTGTTTCCATTTCTGTCATCTCTTCTTCGTCTGAAAGTTCTTCAGCCAATTTAGCAGACAACATAGATTGAAGTCTTGGAGTGAATGCCTCTTCTAACGCTAATTTAGCATTGGCAAGAGCTGTTTCTCTAACCGCTTTTGCATCAGCAATAGCTTCTTTTAATAGGTCTTTCATTGTCCTTTTATTAATAAATTAATTGGAAATAAGATTATTAGAAATCTTAATAAAATATAGAATATCTAGCGCCTTATATAAGTAGAATGTAATATGAATATGGCATTGTGCGTTACGAAAATAAATATGGGAGTGCTATTAAAAACACTCCCATTTGTTATTATTTTTAAAAATAAAATTTACTATTCTTTGTCTTCTTCTTTTTTATTAGCTTCTTCTGAAGATACATAATTAGCGTCTATCCAGTTAAAGAATTTTTTCTTTTGCTTGTCAGACTCTAAATCTCCAGGCTCTTGAATTTTAAATTTTTTCATTGCTTTAGTAAAGAATTTTTGATAATCTTGACCAGCGCCAGCAGTTGCAGCTGCTTCATTTACCATACCATTGATATCATAATACTTACCTAAAGTAGACCCTATATCTTCATATGCAGATTCTAAACGTTGTTGAAGTGTAGACATTTCCAAAGCCGTTTTTTCAAATATTTTATAAGCTTCTCCTAAATGCTTCATATGACGACTTACTGTATTAGCATCAAACCAATCTTCAGTTTCTGATAAAGTTAAATGAGATGCCGCTTCAATTAATTCGCCTAAATATTGAGCTGTTTCTTTGATACTATGATTTCTGTATATTGAGTTTGAGTGATCTGCAAACTTATACACTGCTTCTAAAAAAGCTTTCTTTTGTTCATTAGTCATAGTAGCTGTTGGATTTTCACTTTCCTGTAGTTTGATTAATGAAGCTAATTTAATTGGTTTTGATGTTTTCATTTCTTCTATATTAATTGATTCGTTGGCGTGAATGTGTAATGCAGCTAAATACTTACGTAACGCTTCTTTATTACCAGCAGTATGACCAACTAATTTACCAGTGTCTTTTTTATACACTGCATATTTGTCTCCTTGTTTTCTAGCGATGTATGGCATATATATTATCTAAAAGTTGATGACACTTTACCATTTCGATACAAAATTGAGCCTAATGTAGCTCCGTTAGTACCTCTTGATAATAAAGTCCAATTAGCATCTATTTGAAAAGAATATCCTCCAATTACATTTTCAATTGATCGACATTCTAAAGTTAAACTCATATCAGCAAAAATAGATTTCAAATAAGGACTTCTAACTTCTTTAGACATATCTGCCATGTAAATTATATAGCTAGGTCTGATTGTTGACGGAGCTATTGTAGCAATAATACCTGTTTTTGCTTTTAATTCTTGCATTACTGCTTTTATAATTTGTTCCGATGGTTCTACTAATACAGACTCTTTTAAAGATTTCTTAACTTCTTCGCGTATTAGATTTTTTAATTCTTGAGGTTTCATATTATTTATTTTCAGTTAAAATGTCAGTAATTAAACGATTAACGGTTTCATATTTATTTGATTTAATAGATCTGTCTACTGATTCATTCATGTTTGATGGTCGTAAAAACGCTCCATGAGTTGATGGATTAGATACAAAGTCAAATGCAATTAATTCAAAGTCTGATTGAACTTCAACTTCACCTTCTCCTAACTGTTTTACTGATCCTAAACCTCTAGAAGAAATTCCTAATTTAATTCCACACTTAAATAATTCCTTTAAAATGTTACCTGAAGGAGTTGACAAAATTTCAACTGTCCCAACCAAATCATTTCCATCCCAATGCATTTCAGTAATGTTATGAGATACATTGTTTAAGTTAACAATTGAAGAGTCTGGATGATCTAATTCTCCTAATGCTCTTCTTTCTTTAATATTAATATCAGAATATTTTTTAGCTTCACGAATTAATATATTCTTTGGATATACTCTTCCATTTTGATTTTTAGCATCCGCTCTTTGCAATACGCCTTTTACCATTAATCGCCCATTATTCTTTTCCATAGACTCACTAATCATTTCCGGAGAAATGTCAAATGTGATATAGTCTACTAATAAATTCTTTTTTTCCATTATGATGCTAATTCTTTTAATTTTTAGATACTCTCAATAAACGCTCACTAATTTTAGCAAGATTTTCACGAGACGATTTCCAATAAATATTATTGTCTACACCCATTTCTTGTTTTAAACGAACATTATGGTTTACGACTTTTTCAATTTCTTTCAATCCTTTATTAATATAATTGATTGAAGAATTAATTTTTTGTTTAGGAGTGGCGACCGGGTCTTTTTTATAGTCGTTATAGGCGATTTCCTTTATGTACATAGCCTTTGACAAAGCAACAAAGTCAGAATCCACAGATTCCATCTTTACTTTTTTCACTTTTTTATAACCTAACATTTCAATATCATCATCTGATAATTCGCCAAATGCATTAGGAGTGTCATATGCACCAGCACCAGCTGCTACTGACATTTCTTCTAATTCATCTTCAATATCTTCAATTGGAAAATCATCTTGCTCATCATCTACTAATCTAGTATTATCTCTATACTCTCTACTCTCAGCTTCGGTAAGACGAAATTTTTTAAATGATTCTATATACGACATAAATAATTTTGTTTAGTAATTGTATAATACAGTAATATCTCCACCTCCTGATGCAGATACATAAGACAATCCAATATTAAATACTTGATGGTTTTGAGCTGCTTCATGAAAATCAGCGCCTACATAGCCCGTACCATTTGAAGCAGATAAAATTACACTACCAGTATTCATTATAAGAAATCCAGTATTATTTGCATAACTTCCTGTTAAAGTTAATGGATTGTTAGTAGTTGCAGTTACTCTAATAGTTCTAGTAAATGCAGCTGCATTTGGTTGATGATACGCAACTACTGCTACGTTATAAGGACCTGATATTGGATTAGCGTCTGGCATAGTTATACTTTCTTAAGTTCTTTAATTAATTCATGATAGCGTAACATATTTAAAACGTGATTGTCTTTAACTGCTTTCGCAGACGTAATTTCATTTAATAAATTAGTTACTTCAGACAATTTAATTTTAACTACTTTATCATCTATTGTTGCAGATAAAGTTTTTAATTCTTTTTGAAGTTTAAAAACTTCTTTATTAATAAACTCTTTTAATTTAGTACCTTCTGACACAGAATTAATATATTGTCTTAATAAATTCTTTTGCCCTTCATTTAATTCTGAATATTTCTCGTTAAATTTGTCTACTAAAATTTTATAAGATAATAAACGAACTTCTTTATCTTGCTTAACAAACGCAGACATTTCATTTAATTCACTAATCTTCTTAACTTCATTGCGAGTAATATGCTCAATAAGTGTATATCTATTATTAACAGACTCTACAGGATTATCGGCAATAGTATATTCAAATAACTTAAATATAGCAGCTAAAGTTTTATAATTATTAACTTTTGATTTGAAAAAATCTTCTAAAACGTAATTGTTTTTGATTTCTTTAATTAAGTTATATTTTTGTCTACTTAATATTGCTTGATTTAATTGCAATTTCGCTACTAATACAGCTTCAATTAAAGAGTCTGCTTTATCTTCTTTTGAAAATTTCTCTTTAACTAAAGTTTGATATAAGTTAAGTTCTTTTGCTAATTCCGTAGATTTAGCAAAATACTTTTTTATAAGCGGTATCGCCTTTGAATCGCTGTTATTCAAAGTGTCCGAAGCAACTTGTCGTACAAGCAATTCAAATAGTACGCCGGTATTTTTAAACTTTGAGTGTTTTAGATTTTTCATTCAGGCTTAATGTTATTTTCTTAATAATAAATATGAACTTTTTAATGTTTTAAATTTCTTCTGGAATAATATTTGACTCATCTAACATACTAGACTGTTCATTAATCAATCCTGTCTTTTTAGTGACTAATTTGTTTAAACCATATTTCTTTTTTAATAAATCAATTGATTCATTTCGTGCATTTTTCCATGCTATTCTACCCGTTGGATCATATCCCCTAGGATGATCATGAGTATTGTATTTCATAGTTTCTTTAGGACGTCCAGCTCCGGGCCAACCTCCTTCAGGCACTTCTGGCTTTTTACGCTCTTTATCTTCTTCAGTATCTTTAGCACGCTTGTCATACTTTTTTAATAAGTCCTCGTCAATTCCTTCGGCAAATGGATTAGCTTCTTTTTCACCTTCTTTTCCTTCTTCGCCTTCTTTCTCTTCTTTTTTCTTTGGTACTGGATTTGCTGGATCTTCACCCTCTTCAGAAATTTTATTTAATCTAAACGATTCTTTCTGATCTTTAATTAATCCTTTATCAATATCTTCAATATCTTCTGGAGTAAAGTTAAATATATTTTTATAAACCCAATCTTTAGATATCAATTTCTTTTCAATCATATCACCAGCTAAACTAACTTTAGTTGCATATAAAGTTAATTTTTCTTGTTCATAAATTGTTGACGGAGAAGTCATTGTCAATTCAAAATCAGTTAATTCAGCGTCAGCATAACCTTGAGAAGTTAAGTGAATAATTGCTATCTTATATAATTCTGATATTACAACTCTTTGAATTCTTTCAATGGTTCTAGCAAAACGAACATCTTCTGCCGCTAAAGTAGCTTTACCACCTAAACCTTCTTCATACCCAATAAATGCTTTTGGAACTTTTAAAGAAGCCATCATTTTATTTCTTAAGTACTCAATATCATCAATACCGGTAAATTCCATACCAGCTAATGTGTCAATTTCAGTACCAGATTGACCACCACGTACAGGTAAGAAATAATCTTCTAACATGTTCATCATGTTAAATTTAAGATTATAATCTCCTGTTTTCTCATCTACATACGGAGTCTTTTTCATGGTGTTCATGATTTTTTGCATGTAGTTGTCGACTTCATTAGGTGGAATATTTCCTACGTCAATTTTAAATATACGCTTTTCAGGAGCACGCATAATTCTATGAATTAACATCGCATCTTCCATCAATGTTAATTGTTTCCAAACTTTACGTCCACCTTCAATCATTGATTTACCATATGGTAAAAAGTTTGAATCTGTTAAGTTTCTAAAATGTGCAATTTCAAAAGTTTCATAGGTAATATTACCGCCACCTAATTGCTTGAATTGCACGTGATATGGATTATTTGGGTCCATACCTTCTTCACGAACTATTTCATATGCTGATAATGGAGTTACATTTACAATTCCAATTTCTTCTTGGATGTCTAATTTTAAATATAAATCTCCGTATTTACACATATTACGCACCCAAGGCCATAAATTAAATTCTATGTTAAGAATGTCGTAAAATAAATTGTGAAGGATTTTTTTAATGTTTTCATCATTGCTGGTGATTCTTAAGACGTCACCAAAGTCGTCTTTCATAACTGTTTCGTCCGCGTAAATGTCTAATGCTGAAGAAATAATAGAATCTTGATCCATTACTTCATAATCTGTATACAATTCTGTTTTAGAAGAAAAGTAATTGTAATTAGCATTATACGTATTTAGTGAATTAGGACGAACACCATGTAAACGAGTAAAACGATCAATGAATTTTGAGTTATGTACGTTACCTACAGATTGTAAGTGGTCGTTATCAACAACACGAAGTTTGTCTTTACCAACTTTACGCACGATAACATTACTATTGAATAGTCGTTTTAAACGCCCATATAATGTTGTATCTGCCATATTATTCGGATAATTTTAAATAAATATCAATTTTTATAATAACCAAGATTTTTTAATGTAATTCATAATTACAAAAGCCAAGTTAAATCTTCATCCTGACCTCGATGACCGGTTTCCATAGACCAGCCTGCCTGCTTCATATTGCCTGCTGCATTATAAGCTCCAGCTCCTTTACCAAAATAGTCTAAAGTTTTTCTATTTAAGTCCATACCTTGCTGACGAAGTTTCAGTGCCGTATCTCTAATCCATAATCCAATGCAAAAAGACAATACAAGGTCATCATTATAACCATGCTGTGCTTCAGGTCTTGATCCATTCCATATAAATACAAACAATTCTTCCATTAATCGACGACTTCGAATTACTGGAATTCTTTCTCTCATGTAAGTATCTAATTTAGAAATAACTAAAGGACGAGTACGAGATGAAGTTGTAAATCCTGGTGTCATTTGTGAAGTGTCTTTTAAATCAACATATCTAGATAATTGTTGAGATACGTCTGATATTTGACCGTCTTTAGGAGAATAATACAAATTTTTATAATTTCTATCTATTGCTACTTGAATTGAAGCCCAACCTACATTGGCATTTTCAATTACTAACAATGCATCATTATATTCAGTTGCTACATTTACTAAGAGATTGCCATAGTCTTTGGTATGTATTTGTCCTTTATATTCTGCAACTTGAGTTACTGATTCTACATCAATTACATGAAATGCTGAATAATCAGCTCCATCACCACGAGCGACGTCAGCTACAATAATATAATCTCTTGTATAATCTGGTTGTTCCCAAATCCATAAATTTCCATCTACGCCTCTTTTTTCAATTGGTTCTTGAATGGTAGTTTGATTATACCATTGCAATAAAGCTCCTTCAATTACTGTATGACCTGATGAAATAAAGTCGCAATCACATTCTTGAGCAGCTCCTTTAGGTCCTAACAATTCGTCTTGTTTATCGCGCCAAGATTGGTTTCTATCAGGATGCACTGACCAATGCAGTCTAATTGTATTAAATCGATTTCGACCTTCTTCAGCTCCAACCCACGTTTTATGAAAAAAGTTACCGGTACCATTAGGTGTTGATAATATAATAGCTCCTCCTCCTGTTGCTAGAGTTTGTTGTGCTGATATCCAAATTTCTTCTACATTGGAAATAAACGCAGCCTCATCTATAATCAATAAAGACAATGCTTCTGAACGACCAGAGTCGCCTGATGAAGAAGTTGCTTTAATTTGAGAACCATTATTTAAACGTAAAGACAATTTATTATCTTCCATTGCAGGTAATTTCAACCAAGAAGGTAAATTTTCATACATGACTTTTACCTTTAATACTAAGTTCTTTGCTACCTCTTGTTTAGTTGCAATTACTAATATATTTTTATCCCCAAAAAACGTCATTAACCAAAGTGCATAGCCTGCAGATAATGTCGATATACCTAATTGTCTAGATTTTAATATGATATTATAATCATTGTCTCGTAAATCTCTTAAAGCTTCTTCTTGAAATGGATAAAGATGAAAAGGAATTTTTCCTTTTTGTGGATGTTGAATCTGACAATACTTTCTCATGAAATGTACAGGATCAGAAGCACATTTCTTGTACTCTTCTCTTATTATATCCTTTAAAGCTTGACTCATAACTTATTTTTTAAGTGAAATCTTCCAAAGCATTGTACCTTGAAAGTATGTATTTAATTCAGAATTAACACCTACGCCAATTCCATATATACGATCGTTTTTAGTTTTCAATAATAAATTACCACCGACTGTTAAATATGAAGGGTTTTGCATACCTAATGAACCTCCAATGTATACTTGGTTTTTAGGTAATTCCTTTAAATAAATTTTATTGTCAATTGTAATTTTATTAACTTTTGCGTCCCATGTTCTTCCTAACAATACATTATTAGAAATAGAATCAGTGACTGCAACATATCCTAAACTATCTTTTAAATTTAATGTATCTTTATAAACATTAACAGCATAATAATTTTTAAGAATTGCATTTGTGTCTACATTTGACGGAACGTCAATATAAATAGGAACATCATGATAAATGTCTTTTCCTGTTTTATAAACATTATGAGTTACTGGAATATACGTTGTATCAATTTCTTTTTTGATAACTTCGTATTTTTTACCATCAATTTTAATAACTTCTTTGCCTTTATTAGAAGTAGTTGAGCATGAACGTTGCATGACAATAATGACTACTAGAGCCAATATTATCAAGTAATTGAAATTTTTTTTGATTAATGAAAGCATAATTACTACCTTTTTATTTATAATAAATATAAGGCTAGTAATTACTTAAGAAATTATTCCAGTACCTGCACCAGAAGTTGTAGTTACTGTTACTGTAGCTGATTTGATATAAGAATCAATGGCAGCTGCTAACTCTTTAGCAAGCTCTTGTTGTGCGGTTGCCATATCTGTTCTTGAGTTTGACATTTTTTGAAATGCTGCTAATATTTGAAGTTCTAAAACTGGTTTGACTAAAGGCATATTATTTATCTTTTATAGGTCCGCCGGTTACCCATGCATTACATGTTCTTGAACCAGCACATTTGAATTTATACATCATACAATATCCTAATTTTCCAGCTTCTATTATATCCCAAGCATCCTGAGTTGCGCCTTGAGTATCGTCTGTTTCTTCAGGAGCTGAAACATCTTCTCCTTCCGTTCTAGGTTGAAAAGTATCTTTTACATCTACTTCTTCTGAATTAGATCCTAATCCTTTAGCAATACAATCTAATATTCTTGTCGTAATATTAAATGCAGAACATGAATTACATCTAGCAGATTTAACTTCATCTATTTGT
>Ga0114973_10003672_pt1 | contig 10762 bp, 10 predicted proteins | sample M_140807_MF_Meta_FD_87025 | JGI IMG/M metagenome (GOLD analysis project Ga0114973, IMG submission 87025) | Freshwater microbial communities from Lake Montjoie, Canada to study carbon cycling - M_140807_MF_MetaG | ecosystem: Environmental > Aquatic > Freshwater > Lake | place: Lake Montjoie... | reverse complement strand
TGGACCTGTAGGACCCGTGCGACCTGTGGCGCCCGTATTCGAAGCAGTACCGGCGGGTCCCGTCAAGCCAGTGGGACCAGTATCGCCAGTAGGACCCGTCCCACCAAGTCCTGTCCAGCCAGTATATCCGGTCGCGCCAGAATAACCTGTCACACCTGTGGGGCCAATCTCACCAGTATCACCTGTATTACCAGTGGGCCCTGTAGAACCTGTGGTACCCGTTGCCCCGGTATTGGCGGCTGAACCGGCAAGCCCTGTAGGGCCTGTGGCACCTGTATTTGCGGCTACTCCAGGAGTTCCATCAAATCCCTGAGGTCCAATATCACCAGGAGGACCAGGCTCACCTTGAGGTCCCACACATCCCGTCCAACCTGTAGGACCCGTGGCACCTGTATTGGAAGCTTCTCCAGGCAAACCCTGCTCACCTGTTGCTCCCGTATTTCCCGTAGGACCCGTGGCACCCGTGGCACCAGTATTAGTAGCAGTGCCAGCAGGTCCGGTGGTTCCAGTACATCCTGTATCACCTTTTATCCCTGTAGGACCTACAGGTCCAAGACGACCCGTAGGGCCAAAGATACCTGTAAATCCAGTCAAACCTGTCCAACCTGTGTAACCCGTCCAACCAGTAGGACCCGTGGCGCCTGTGGCCCCCGTGTTTGTAGCGGTACCTGCAGGACCCGTCCAACCCGTCAAACCAGTAGGACCAGTAGCTCCCGTGTTACTGGCGGCACCTCCTGGACCTGTTAACCCTGTCGGACCGGTGGTTCCCGTGTAACCAGTGGCACCCGTATTAGCAGCAGTTCCTGGAGTCCCCTGTAATCCGGTAGGACCTGTACTTCCTGTGGCACCTGTACTTCCTGTGGCACCAACAGCAGCCGTAGGCCCTTCAGGTCCCATCTCACCCATGGCACCTGTCGGGCCAATCATTCCGCCATACGGAAGAAGATTCCATGTCGTAACGCCGTCACCAATCTTGAAATTATAGGTATCCGACTCAATACCCATTTCTCCCGCAGCCAGGACTGGGTTCGACGCTGTCCACTCAGCGGCTGTACCCCTACGAAATTGTAATTGTACAAAGGGCATTCTAGTTTTGTCCTATATTCTCTTGCGCGAAATACACCCCGAATTCCTACCGAGCATCCAATAGGATGGGTAAGGCTCAATATAGAACAGTGGCTACTAGCACCGTAGGTAGCATTTTATTCAAAGGAATGCTGATAGAATTCGTATTTGATACGACAGATTTTCCGATTCTCAAGGATCGGAGCTGGCATTATGCGTCCGGTTCATATATAGCCACATCCGTCAATGTCGATATAAGCGGGGGAACGAAGAAACGTGAAATCTATCTTCATAATCTTCTTTTACAATCCTCTACCGAGCAGACTGTACAACATATAAGTAAGAATGGACTCGATAATCGTCGGCAAAACCTACGACTTGTGGAAAATTCCGTGGCATCTGTGGGGCACGCAAAGAAGAAGAGGAATGTCGAGCTGCCGCCCATGTGTGGCATCAAGCCAGAGGAAATCCCGAAACATATCTGGTATGTCCAAGCGAACGGATATCACCGCGACCGCTTTGCCATAGAATTCAAGACAGAGGGAATTTTGTGGAAGTCCACAAGTTCGAAAGAAGTGAGCCTACAGGAGAAACTTGGACAGGCAGAGGCCAAGTTAAAAGAGCTATATGAGCTCTATCCGTACTTGGACCCGAAGCGAGAGGAAGAGGAAATTGCCGCTTTGGAGAAGAGCTTCAAGGAGATTCTTGCGGCCTCTTAGATACGGTGAACAGGTTTATACGTATTACGCTTCGAACGTGTAAGGGAACGCCCACGGGTGGGCTTCTTGCGTCGAGTCCGCCCCTCAAAGCGCATTGATAGTTCTTCTTCGGATGGCAAACCCTTTAAGGCCGCCATATTACTCCTTCTTATCAAAGAAGTTCCCCGACGTGGAACAAGTTTTGGCGTAGGATGTAGATTCTTTCGTGAGTTTACAATATTAAAATTACTATTAATATTCGTAACAAGATTTGCCATTAACGCATTTTGTGCCTCTGCCTCTTCTAATATACGAACAATTTCAGAGTGCTCCCCATCCTTTGCCATATCTAGTGCAGTATAGCCTTCTGATTCAATATCTTCTGATTCAATATATTTATCAGCCCCAGCTTCAAGAAGTGCCTCAACTATACTCACGTGGCCCATATCCGCCGCTATCATTAAAGGTGTAATACCATCAAGATTTTTAGCATCTGGATCCGCTCCGTTAGCTATTAGTTCATTTAGTATTTCTAGTTTATTATTCCTTGCTGCAACGAATATCGGGGAGTTTTTATTGCGGTAGAGTGTTTCCTCCTTTCTTCCTACTGACGCGCCATAATCAATGAGCATACGAACTATTTTGAGGTTACCGCGACCAACTGCATGTACCAAAGGTGTAGTTCCATAATAGCTCTTATTAGAGTTTATAGGGATACGCTTGTTGCTTTCAAGTAGTTTTTTAATGTGTAAAGGCTCCCACCCCTTCTCGTGGCCAAAATCTTTCCACCAAAAAACTGCGTCAATCGCCTGCGTAAGAGATTTCAAAGCATCAAAATCCAACTTATCCGACATCTATTCAGACTCCATAATAACTTCCAGCGGAGCAGCATACTCCGAATAGGGTACGGCAGCGCTAGTGGGCCGGTCAAGTCCGAGCAAGTTCTGTAGGGCTTGAAAACGCCGGTCAAGGGGTGCCCCTGTCAAACCCCGTGAAATCTGTTTCCAGCGCCATTCGAATTGTAGGGCGGCAGTGTGGTCTGGGAAGCCGCGCACGTGACATACCCGCTCCCACACACGTCCATGCGTGGCTTTGGCGCCACCTGATTGTTTACCGTTATGTTGCCTGAGGCGACGGTCCAAATCGGGTGTAACCCCAATATATGTCTTTTGGTGACCATCGATAGTTTTCAAAAGATAACATTTCCAGCCTTCAACTTCCATCTGTTACATAGATAGATGGAGTTTAAAGCCTCCGCAGACGAGTTCTTCAAGCTTGGAGATATTGGAGACTACAAATCTGCTGATGATATTATTCCTATTGGGTCTGCCACGGTTGTTGCTATTAATGCCGCCACTATGCTGACAAAGTTAGGTGTGATTGGAGGACAGAGTCTGAATGCCTATTTTAATACATTCGGACTGGAAGGAATTTTGGCAAATGTGAGTTTGATTGTTATCATGTTCCAAGTTGCCCGTTGGCTCTATACTACCTTCTATGCCAAGACGCATCCATGGTCTCCCTTTGTCTTCGTATGCGTACTTATATTTGTACAGCTCATTCATGATTTGTTATTCTATTACGGCGCCATTAATCTGATTCCTAGTGGAAATAATGAGATGATTGATGCCCTGAAAAAGTATTCCAAGGAGCACGGTCCCCGGGCTTTGGCAGCACATTCGGCATTTTTGATTTTCGTAGGAGCTATAGCCATGTTCTTCAAAGAGCGTAGTATCATATTTACAGTTATTACGGTTACCCTTATGATGTACCTTCTTCCTTACATTATTACTACTTTTGGACCCAAGCCGGCACCTATAAAGGTCGAGCAAATTCAAAAAACTACTCAGCCAGTTCAGCAAGCTTCTCAGAAGAACTCTCAGCAGGATTTATCAAGGCAAATGCAGGGCTTCCGAGGGTTATATTAACACTTAATAGATGGATAACGAATTTGAAAATGTAAATGCAGAAAACTCGCCTGCGGCGAATGCAGAAAACTCGCCTGCGGCTGATGATTCACCTCCCGCTAATGCTGATAACATGCCTGCCGATGCTGATAACTCTAATTCATCCAATTCTGAGTCCAATTCATCGAATTCTAATTCATCTGAGTCCAATTCATCGAATTCAAATACCTCTGTTGAGCCTATGGAGCTGGCATCTTCACCTATCACTGTATCAAAAGGAAGGAGCGCGGCTGCCCTTAAGCTTGAGAAAGAGCGTAGGGAAGTATTTGAAGGTGACTTGAAGCAAGCGTACTCGAATGCCTTTGGTGATGAAAAAAAGGCACCCAAGCCCAAGTTCCTTGAAGCCACGGCCCTTGTAAAGATTCGTAAGGAAAAGGGTGAATCTGCCTACAGGGACAAGATTAAGGAATACGTGAATCGCAATAGGGGTTCATTTGAAGGTAAGACGAAGAAGGTTCGATTTTCAAATAGCACCCATAAGGCTTCTCACAAAGAGCCAAATGGAGACACAATGAAGTCAGTCACTGAGATGGCCAAGGCCGCCAAGGATAGTATTGACGCCATGGTTGATGCCATTCGAGGTCATACTGTAAAGCACCGCAAGACCCGCTCCAATAAGGGTACAACTCGCAGAAAGTCCGCTGTGCCCATGCCGAATACGGCAAATTCTTAGGCCTAAAATTGCGGCCCTGCGTGACAACATGACGAGTATGTCATTCCTAAACATAGTGAAACCAGCTGAGCCCTGTGGCACCATGCCCCAGAAGCTTGCTATGGATGTCAAGTTCGCGCTTGACCCCTTTCAGCAACATGCCGTAGCCGCCATCAGCCGTGATGAGAACGTCCTCGTGACAGCCAAAACCGGCTCTGGAAAGACCTTTGTAGGTGAGTACCAAATCGCCCACAGTCTTGCCAAGGGCCGTCGCGTCTTCTACACAACTCCCATCAAGTCCCTCTCGAATCAGAAATTCGATGACCTGAAACGGATGTTTCCAAGTGTCGGTATCATGACGGGGGACCTCAAATACAAGCCGGATGCCGACGTGGTCATCATGACCACGGAGATTCTTCGCAATCTCCTCTTCAAGCATGACTCAGCCACACAGGCCCTCGGGATTACTGCAGCACTCAGTCTTGACCGCCTGGATGCCGTAGTATTTGATGAATGCCATTATATCAATGACCGGGACCGTGGTGCCGTTTGGGAAGAGACTATGATTCTTCTTCCTCGCCATGTGAATCTCGTACTTCTTTCGGCCACCATTGACAGTCCGGAAATCTTTGCCGCCTGGTTGGGTGAACTAAAGCAAAAACCAATTCATCTGATTTCCACACAATACCGGATTGTTCCCCTTCTTCATGGAGTCTACCAGGGTGACCAACTCGTACCTGTGATGGATGCCAAGGAACGCTTCGACGCGCAGAATTACAAGGGCTGGCTGGGGTGGCGAAAGGGAGAGGGAAAGGCGGCGGACGACCACAAGGCCCGAGTGGCCGATAGGAGGCGTGGAGGTTATGAGGATGCCCCCGTGGCCCGGACAGGGGGTATCAAGTCTTACAAACACCAAATGAATGAATTGATTGGCCGACTCCAGGAGCAAACTCTTCTACCCGCCCTCTTCTTCGTCTTCTCCCGAAAGGACTGTGAGAGATTCGCGGCGAGCTCAGAGCATACTCTCCTGGATTCCTCGGACGCCGCCTCGGTCCGGCACATCCTGGATTTCCATCTCCACAGGTACGAGGGACTTAACCGGACTCCTCAGTACAATACTCTACGACCCTTGCTGGAGAGAGGAATTGCCTTTCACCATAGTGGTCTGCTTCCGGTTCTCAAGGAGATTGTGGAGATTCTCTTTGGCAAGGGATTCGTGAAACTCCTCTTTGCTACGGAGACCTTTGCCGTGGGTATCAATATGCCCACCAAGACAGTGGTCTTCACCGGCTATAGGAAGTATGATGATGCCACGGGGGGTCAACGCATGCTCAATACGGATGAGTACATCCAGATGGCGGGGCGGGCGGGAAGGCGTGGAAAGGATGATAAGGGGCTTGTCTTGTACATGCCCGACAGGAATCCTGAAGATTTGGAGGATGTACGGCGAATGATGACGGGGGCGAGGTCAACCTTCCAGTCACGGATGACCTTTCACTATGACTTCCTGTTGAAAACACTGCAGTCTGGGAATCTGGATTGGATAAAGCTCTTACATCAATCCTATTGGTATCGGAGGCATCAGACGTTTGTGGAAGGAATCAGGGCCGAGCTGGCAAAGGAGGAGGCGATTCTGAAGGCAATTGCGTTGGCACCGGAGGAAATTGCGGCAATGGAGGAGCGGGATGAATTGGCAGCGAGGTTGAAGGGCGCGGTGAATGCGGCAAAGAGGGAGGCGCAGAAGGCGTGGGGGGCGTGGGAGAATTCTCACATGGGTCCGAGGTGGTTAAGCCTGGTCAAGGAGAAGTGGCCCGGATTCTGTGCAACTCGGAGGAATATTGCCGAGTTCTCCCGGAATCTGGCAGCGGCAGAGGATCCTACGGCGGCAGTGTGGCCGAGTCTTCATGCCCTGGTCGCCATGGGTTTCTTGGAAGAGCCCGCCGAGGACCTCCGACTCACACCTCTTGGCATCATGGCCACGGAAGTCAATGAAGGCCATCCCATTCTTATGACACAGGCGTATGCGCAAGGGCTCATGAAGGGGCTTTCGGGTGAGATGATTCTTGCTCTGCTGACCGTCTTTATGGAGGAGAAGGGACAGCAGACAGAGGTGCCTCGGGAGCTTTGCCACGTTGTACGACGTATTGAGGACATGGCGGCAGAAAATGAGCGCCTGGAGACGAAGCGGGCACCGAAGAATTATTGGACACTGTGTACGAGTTGGGTGGAGCCGGTTTGGCAGTGGCTCAACGGGTCCACCTTGGAGCAAATCTGTGCGGATTATGACTGTTATGCGGGGAATTTCACACGTCTTCTATCGAAAGTGGTGAACTTGCTGGAGGAGCTGAGAGCACTAGCAACTCTGTCCAAGGACACAGAGATGTTAGAGGTCTTGAGGGGTATGGAAACACGCGTGATGCGCGACACGGCAGTGTGTGATTCATTGTACTTGCGGCTCTGATTCCTCATATTCGATTTCAAAGTCAAACTTAGCATCAGCATATTTCTGAAATGCATGAAGTGAGTTATACGCATAAGATGGTGTAGATGAGCCTTTCCATTTAGGTATATTAGCAAGTTTTTCAACCCACTCTCCATTTTCACTTATCTTTCTGAATGTCAAACCCTTCCAAGGACCTGGAAACGCAAGTTTCCAGGTAGAATATTGGTTTACAGTCCTTTCTTTAGTTTTTCTAGTTTCGACCTTACAGGAACGACAATAGAAATCCTTATTTCTTTTACGGGCCATAACAGAACCAAGGGGGTTACCACATCCCTCGCAATTCATCTTTGGACTTAACCATCTTTCAGCACAGTCTTTGCCAATAATACATGTGATACCATTTATCTTATTTTGAATGAGGTAATTCACATTTATCTGTTTCGTGCATATACATTGCGATGCTGCGTTTACCACCTTGTTGTCAATATCCCATTCCTGTATGAAATCATCCTGATTAACAGATAATTTTCGAATTTCCCTCTCGAATATCTCAGCGTGATATTGTCCGTCACCCATGCTGTAAGCTTGGACTATGTTAAAAAATATAAATTATTCATTGTCAATTTTATACGAGGCTTTGGTCGCATCAGCTTTGGTCACATCAGCTTCAGCATTTCTCAAACGCCGGATGAAGATGAACACCCAGCTTTCCTCCAGCCCCCTCCTTACAGAGCGTCAGGCAATCGGCAGCCCCCGAGAATTCACCAGCCTCTTTTCCTTCTACATCATTATTGGCAGCATCTTTGATTCTCCTACCCAACCAATCTTCATAATAATGCCTCCTGTCCGTAAGAATAGGCCTCGGTGAGTCCATTAGGTAGCTGGCACGAACCCACCAAAAGTTGTACCAAATCCACCCACCTTCTGCCGCGGAATGCCCAGCTTTATTGAGTGTTGGCTCGGATGCGAAACGGGCGGCAATGTCGCGCCAAGGTTTTATCACAGTCTCTGTGAGCATAGTATTTTCAGACGTTTTCACCGAGCCCTTGTCGCCATTACTCATACCTTTTGCGTGAAAATAGAGAATGACACTATTTTTCCTCTCACCTTCGGGAAGCTCTCTCGCAATTTCCCAGACACATCGGAGCCCAGGGTATTCGTACGCGTTTCCTCTTTCTACGTGAATGCGTACCTTGTCATGGTAGGCATTCGATTCCGTCTCGATATTCCGTTTGGCCTTGTCGAGTTTGAGGACAGAGGAATTGTTGAAATTGCTCCGCTTAGGGGACGTTATCACCACGTGGATTTCTTTAGCGGCTTCTGAAAGACCTATTTCATTGAGCTCCTTCAATTGTGCCAGAACTAGTTTTTTAGCGCGTGAATTACTCCAATCATCTGAGCCCACATCGAGATAGGCGAAATAGACGATATAAATATTTGGCATTGCTTTACCTCCACGCTGTTTACGTGTCCTACGCTTTGAGCGCATCCTATTAGAACGGAATATTACATCCCCAAATCACAAGAGGGTACGGAAGGAAGGTTTCCTGGAATGGTGAGTCCCAACTCTCCATCAGCCCCTTTCAAACAGAGAGAAAGACAGTCCTTTGCGTGCATGATACGCTCGCCGCGCTCATCCTCTGTATCATTATGATTGGATGGTTTCGTCGCCTTCAGAGCAAGCCAGTTCTCAAAATAGTGGCGGCGTTTCGCGGCGGCAGGTCTTGGCACATCCATGAGATAGTTGGCACGGACCCACCAGAAATTATGCCAGATGAATCCATCAGGGGCGGCAGAGAAACCGGCCTTATTGACCGCCGGGTCACGTTTAAAACGAGCGGCAATTTCGCGCCATGGTTTAATAACAATATTTGTCATGTTATTGTTTGCGTCCGTTTTGATTTTGCTCTTGTCACCATTCACCATCCCTTTTGAGTGAAAATAGAGAATAATGCTCTGCTGTCGTTTGGCCTCGGGAATCTCACGCGCACAATTCCAGACTCGTAAAAGTCCGGGGCGTTCATGAGGATTACCGAGCTCTGTACTCACTTCTGCTTTTGGAACCAGATGCTTCACGGCGGACTGAACGGCATCGAGAGTTTCTTGTTTGGGAGATGTAAAAACAGTGAAGAACTTACAGGATTTCTCTACAAGTCCCCAGTCTTTCACTTCTTTCATCTGATGTGTTATAAGTTGTTGGGCGCGAGAACCTTCCCAGGGCTCATCATGTAGATTCACATGGGCAAAATAGACGACGTAGATGGGTGGGAGGGCAGTGCCACCTCTTTGTTTTCTTGTTCTACGTCGCATCCTATACATCGATGGGATTTCTTGTTATTGAATCTAGGCATCTTCTCAGAATAAAGACAGTTATAAGGGCCATAGCTGTAATAACACCAACACAAAGGCAGATTCCATAGGCAAGAACGGGGTTCAGATTTTGTATGACGCCTGTTGCTCCAATAATTATCATAAAGATACTGAAGGTCACAAACAACGCTGTAAGACAGTGTTCGAATTCTTTAGTCATGTCAGTACAGGTCCTACAGGGTCAACAGGGTCCAATTTTAGTACGAGCCGGCGTTTCCAATTCCGTTTTGTGGCATCACAGAAGTATTTTATGCGGACTTTTTGGCCTGGCTCTAGGGTCGTGTCGACTTTTAGAACACGACCCCAGGCAGGAATCCAGACACGGTTTTCAAGAATGATGCCATCGAGTACAGCAGCACGACCTAGAAGCGCGCGCACAAGAGTCAGGTCACGCTCATATGCCTTTAGAGCCTTGGAGCGGGCATTCAGATGCCCAGGTCTGGGAAGAATCTCATGGCCAAGAAGGACCATTTGATTCACACAATCAGACCAACGACGAATAGGAGATGTGGCGTGGCAATACACGTCTTGACCGAGTCCCCAGTGTTTAGTATCAGTATCTGTGGCGAGACAATACTCACCAGCGGCCATGGCGAGTCGATTGGCAGGGAGTCCGAGCTTTTCATAGAGGTCATAGCAATCATGTTTCTTGTGGCGTCTCAGAATACCTTGGCCCTTTTCTCGAAGTACTTTGGCCGCCTCACGATTGTAAAGAAGCATGAGTTGTTCAATCCATTCATGCGAGTCTGTTATGGGACGACCGGCAATTCCACTACAGATTTCTTCCAGTTGTTTAGCGATGACAGGTGTTATAGAATCATACGTGAAACTCTGAGTAACACGTATCATTTGTTGCGACCAGGTGAGCCCTTCCATTGTTTTGGTCGTCCTATTCCAGAGGAATCGTAGAGTATAGGCACGACGGTCTTCTCCAGGAAGAAGTGAGAAGGTGCCTTCGGATAACTCGAGGGGAAACATGGGTTTGATAGCGACACCATCTTTATAGAGAGTTTGTCCGAATTCTTCGGCGCGTAGGAGCCAGGGATTTAGAGCGAGCCAGGAAGCTACGTCAGCAATGTGAATCTGTACTTCAGTAGAGTTGCCCTTTACCGTTAGAGTGATGGCGTCATCAATATCACGGCATCCTGGGGGGTCAATGTGAAAGGCTGTAGGGCCTGGACTAAGTGGTGGTGGCTCAATAAGTGGCTGCATCTTCCATTTGGCATTTACAGCGTGTAGAGCGAGTGCCTCTTCTTCAACAGCAAGCTGACCGGCGACGCCAAGAATCCTCTCGAGATTTCCACGGGGGCATGTTTCAGTCCAGTGCGCAAATTCGGCAATGGCGAGGACATTCTCTGTAGCTTTATGTGCTGAGCCGACATAGAAGGGAGGATAGGATTCCGAGAAGGGAGTAAAGAGATAGATGGGATGGTTCTTGGCTGTCATACCGTAGCGATATTTGCTGGCGAGTTCAAGTGTTCCAACGAGCTTGTGTTGGACACGTTTGATAAGCTTCACCTGGCCATCGCATATTTCAACGTGATCGCCAGGAAGTGCTTTATTGGCA
>Ga0114973_10003671_pt1 | contig 10763 bp, 9 predicted proteins | sample M_140807_MF_Meta_FD_87025 | JGI IMG/M metagenome (GOLD analysis project Ga0114973, IMG submission 87025) | Freshwater microbial communities from Lake Montjoie, Canada to study carbon cycling - M_140807_MF_MetaG | ecosystem: Environmental > Aquatic > Freshwater > Lake | place: Lake Montjoie... | reverse complement strand
TCTTGCGTGCGGAATTAGCTACGAAGGTTTGGCGTGGGTTACTGGCGCTACCTTAATCTCAGGCGGCGTAATGCCAAGCAAACCATCACTCATACTTGCCGGCCTTTACAGCGCAAGTGCTCATGGCATCATGACCTTGAACGACTTCAAAGCGATTGAAGGTGATCGGCAAATGGGAGTGCGCTCCTTACCCGTTCAGCTCGGAGCTAAAAGAGCAGCGCAAGTTGCAGCAGCATTCATGTTGATTCCACAGCTAGTGGTGCTATGCCTGCTTCTATCTTGGGGCAAGGAAATGTACGCCTTAGTCATTAGCCTTCTAATCGTAGCCCAAGTGATTTTATTAAAAGATTTTTTAAGGCGACCTATAGAAAAAGCACTTTTCTATAGCGGCTTTGGAGTGCCTGTCTTGGTTGCTGGAATGATGGTTTCTGCTTTTGCAGTGACGGGGATGAATAACTCATGAGTATCGCAATCAGTCAACCGCTATTAAATCTCTCGACATTCGGATGGTTGAGTATCGTTCGCATCGGACTTGTACAAGCTTGTATTGGCGCTATTGTGGTGATGACCACATCCACCTTAAATCGAATCATGGTGGTTGAGCTAGCCTTGCCAGCAAGTCTCCCAGGTTTTTTAGTAGCGATTCATTATTTTGTGCAAGTTATTCGCCCAAGAATGGGCTTTGAGTCTGATAGCGGGGCTAAGAAAACGCCTTGGATATTGGGCGGAATCACTTTATTAGCCATTGGTGGTTTTGGTGCTGCTATCGCGACAACATTAATGGGGGTACATCTTCTCTTAGGCATTGCCTCAGCCATTGTTGCTTTCTTCTTAATTGGTATAGGCGTGAGTATGAGCGGCACATCTTTGCTGGCGCTGCTGGCTAAGGGTGTGAGCGATGAGCGCAGGGCGGCTGCCGCTACGACTGTGTGGCTCATGATGATTTTTGGCTTTGCAATGACAAGTGGGATTGCTGGAAAGTTTTTAGATCCATATGAACCAGAAAAAGTGATCTTGATATCCGGAATCATCTCTTTGTCTGCTGTGGCGCTTTCTTTTGCAGCCCTGTTCAAACTAGAAGGTCATGATCTGCAAAATAGTAAAGCTCATGCAGATAAAAAAGTCCCCTTTAAAAAAGCCCTGAGCGATATCTTGGCTGATCCAGATACTAAGCGATTTACGATCTTTATCTTTTTATCGATGCTGGCATTTAGTGCTCAAGATTTAATTTTGGAACCATTTGCGGGAATGATTTTTAACTATACCTTGGGTGAGACAACCAGCCTATCGGGTATCCAGCATGCTGGTGTATTGACCGGAATGTTATTGGTGGCTGTATGTGGATCGAGTAGATTGCGTCAATATTTTGGCTCACTACGATCGTGGATGATTTATGGCTGCCTTGCATCTGCATTAGCCATGTTCGGATTGGTTTTGGCTGGTTTACTAGAAGGTGACTGGCCATTAAAGCCCAATGTATTTTTGCTGGGCTTAGCCAATGGCGCTTTTTCAATAGCGGCGATTGCCTCCATGATGAGATTAGCAGTGGTTGGCGGAGCGGGTAAAGAGGGAGTGCGCATTGGGCTTTGGGGCGGTGCGCAAGCCATTGCCTTTGGCATGGGTGGACTGATTGGGGCTGGGGCTAGTGATTTAGCCAGATCCATTTTTGCTAATCCTGCCTTTGCATACTCCAGCGTCTTTTTTATCGAAGCATTGTTGTTTGTTGTTTCAGCATATATGGCCTCTCTAGTTGAGAGAAAAAATAGCACTACGAGTCAAGCGAGGTAAAGCGAATGGGAACAGAATTTATTTATGATGCGGTAGTGATTGGTGGCGGTCCAGCAGGAGCTACCGCAGCCCAAACACTGGCTAAAAAAGGCAAGCAAGTTTTATTGCTGGATAAGCGAGGCAGGGTGAAGCCCTGCGGAGGAGCAATTCCACCACGCTTGATTAAAGACTTTGAGATTCCGGATGAGCTATTGGTTGCCAAGGCAAAATCAGCTCGGATGGTTTCTCCTGTTGGCAAAGCGGTTGATATTCCGATTGAGAATGGTTTTGTTGGCATGGTCGATCGTGCTCAATTTGATGAATGGTTACGCAAGCGCGCAGTTGAAGCGGGGGCGACTCGAGAAGATGGCCTGTTTGAAACTCTGACACGTGAAGGTCCACTCGCCAGAATTCACTATCGCACTAGAGGTGCGCGTGATGGCGATACTGGTGCCATGAAAAGCGTTCTAACCAAAGCAGTCATTGGTGCTGATGGCGCTAAGTCTCAAGTGGGCAGAAGCGCTGGTGTTCAGGGTTGTGCAGAGGCGAATTATGTCTTCGCATATCACGAAATCATTAAAACTCCGCCAAACACGCCACATCATTTCGATTCCACTCGCTGTGATGTTGTGTATCAAAAGCCAATCTCCCCCGATTTTTATGGCTGGGTATTTCCTCACGGCGATACGATCAGTATTGGTACTGGCAGTGCTGACAAAGGCTTCTCCTTAAGGAATGCTGTTGCTAAGCTGCGCGCAGATGTGGGTCTCGAGGGTGCAGAATTGGTCAGGCATGAAGGTGCACCGTTACCAATGAAGCCTCTAAAAAAATGGGACGATGGACAACAAGTTGTGCTGGCTGGTGATGCTGCTGGTGTTGTCGCGCCGGCCTCTGGCGAGGGAATTTATTACGCCATGCTAGGTGGTCAATTAGCTGGTGAGGCTGTATATGAATTTGTAGAGAGTAATGATCCTGCAAAGTTACAGTTAGCCAGAAAGCGCTTTATGAAAGAGCATCGCATGACTTTCTGGGTTTTAGGAATCATGCAGTATTTCTGGTACTCAACTGATAAGCGACGCGAGAGTTTTGTCAAGATGTGCGAAGACAAGGATGTTCAGAAGCTGACATTCGAGTCTTATATGAATAAAAAACTGGTGCGCAAAAAGCCTTTGGCTCATGTCAAGATCTTCTTCAAAGATATGGGGCATTTATTAGGGCTAGCTAAGGCATGATGCTTTTCTTTAAACACAAGTACCTATTAATGATCGCTGCATGGATGATCATTACTTCTGTCGCAGGTGGCTTAGCGACAGAAATCGGTCCTTGGTATTTTTCATTGAAGCAGCCGGCATGGAAACCGCCAGATTGGGCCTTTGGTTTGATCTGGACGATTATTTTCATACTATCGGCAGCAGCCTGGATGATTGCTTTTAACAATCGCCCTACAAGGTCACAAAGAATTTCTTTGGTTGGCCTATTTGTACTTAATAGCGCCTTAAATATTCTTTGGAGCATCTTTTATTTTCGCATGCACCACCCCGATTGGTCTCTGATTGAAGCGGGTTTTTTATGGTTATCAGTCTTAGCAATTATGGTGGTCATGTGGCCTATCCATAAATTGGCTGCCTTTTTAATGTTGCCCTATTTGATCTGGGTCACGATCGCGATGTGTTTGAACTGGGAGACCTTGGTTCTCAATCCGGGGGCTTATTAAACAATGGCCAGCATGAAACTAATCAACCTTGGTGTAAATCATCACACTGCTCCAATAGATATTCGGGAAAGTGTTGCTGTAGCTCCTGAAATTTTGCAAGACTCGTTAATTGATCTGCGAAAGTACTTGCAAGGTAAAAATTCAAGTGCTAGCCCTGAGGTAGCAATTCTGTCGACTTGTAATCGAATGGAAATTTACTGCGCTGCAAATGATGTGGAGTATGCAGATAACGATTTTGAAAAAAGAGCCTTTGATTGGTTGGCGGCGCAAAATAATGTTCAGGGTAATGAGCTACGCCCCTATATTTATTCTGCGACATCTGCAGATGCTGTAAAGCATGCTTTCAGGGTAGGCAGTGGCCTAGATTCGATGGTGCTCGGAGAGACCCAGATTCTGGGGCAAATGAAGAAGGCGATTGACTATGCCAATCAAGTAGGAACTGTTGGCGCTTATCTAAAGCCATTATTTGATAAGACTTTTTCTGTAGCCAAAGTGGTTCGAGGTAGCACTCAAATTGGTGCTCATTCAGTATCGATGGCGGGCGCTTCAATCAAACTGGTTCAGCGCGTTTTTGGCGATATCAACGGATGTAATGTGCTGTTTATCGGGGCAGGTGAAATGATCGGCCTTTGTGCAAGTCATTTTGCTGGTAAGAAGCCTAAGAAGATTACGATTTCTAATCGTACGGTAGATAGGGGCAGTGAGTTAATTAAGGCCTTTGCTGATCAAAATTTAGTAACCGAAGTATTTCCCTTGCATGAGTTAGCTCAGCATCTGCATGAATATGATGTAGTTGTGTCTTGCACTGCGAGTTCATTGCCAATTATTGGTCTAGGGATGGTCAAAACTGCATTGAAAGCAAGACAGTATCGGCCCATGGTCTTGATTGACTTAGCTGTGCCAAGAGACTTTGAGTCTGAGATTAAGAGTGTGAAGGATGCCTACTTATACTCAATCGATGACCTTGGTGAGATTGTAAGTGCGGGCAAAGCAAATCGAACAGAGTCTGTTCATGAGGCAGAGAAAATCATTGAAAAGGGAGTGATTGAGTTTTATCAAGCCCTGGAAAAAAGAACGGTAGTGCCCATCATCAAATCCATTCAGGATGTGGGTGAGCGGTATCAAAAAATTGAGCTGGAAAAAGCAGGCAGAAGAATTGCTAAAGGAGAGGATCCGATGATTGTTCTTTCTCAAATGGCTAGTGCGCTAGCTAATAAATTTATGCACGCTCCAATTTGCGCGCTCCAGAATTCTAGCCATGAAAATTTGGAAGATTTTAAAAAGATTATTTCGACAATCTATACGACAAAGTAAATTGCCATGTTAAAGATCACCAATCTTCTCGAGACCATCACTAGCCCTGCTGATTTGAGGGATTATGAATCCAATCAACTCCCTCAAATCGCTCAAGAATTACGCAGCTTTATTCTCAACTCAGTCTCCAGTACTGGTGGACATTTATCTTCTAATCTAGGTACTGTAGAACTGGCTATTGCCCTACATTACGTATTTGATACCCCACATGACCGAATGATCTGGGATGTAGGCCATCAAAGTTATGCCCATAAGGTACTGACAGGGCGACGTGAGGGAATGTCCACACTTCGTCAATACGGTGGTATCTCAGGATTTCCAAAGCGAAGTGAAAGTGAATACGACGCTTTTGGTACTGCGCATTCTTCAACGAGCATCTCGGCTGCTTTGGGGATGGCCGTAGCAGCCAAGACCAAAAATGAAAAGCGCAGCGTAGTAGCCATTATTGGTGATGGCGCTATGAGTGCTGGTATGGCATTCGAAGCCATGAACAATGCTGGCGTGAATAAAAAAGTTCCTTTGATAGTGATACTGAATGACAACGAGATGTCGATTTCACCGGCAGTTGGTGCGTTGAATCGATATTTAGTGAAACTCATCTCGGGCTCGATGTATGCGGCCACTAAAAGAGGTATCGACAAGGTTTTATCGGTTGCTCCGCCAATACGCGAGTTCGCAAAAAGGCTTGAGGGTCATGCAAAAGGAATGGTTGGCCCAGCTACGATTTTTGAAGAGTTTGGATTTGATTACTACGGGCCGATTGATGGGCATGACTTAGATGTATTAATTCCTACCCTAGAAAACATCAAACATCTCGCACAAACTGAGGGGCCTCAGTTTCTTCACATCATTACCAAGAAAGGCAAGGGCTACGATCGGGCAGAAGCAGACCCTATTCTTTATCATGGGCCAAGCAAATTTGATGCGAGCATCGGAATTCAAGCTGGTAAAGCCAGCAAGAAAACCTTTACCCAAGTATTTGGTGAATGGTTGTGCGATATGGGCGCTGCGGATGAGCGACTGATTGCGATTACGCCAGCCATGCGTGAGGGCTCTGGATTAAACGAATTTGAAGCTCGCTTCCCGGATCGCTACTATGACGTTGGAATTGCAGAACAGCACGCCGTTACCTTTGCTGCTGGAATTGCCTGTGAGGGCTTAAAGCCAGTAGTGGCGATTTACTCTACCTTTTTACAACGTGGCTACGACCAGCTGATTCACGATGTTACCTTACAGAATCTCCCGATTGTTTTCGCGATTGATCGTGCCGGTATTGTTGGTGCGGATGGTGCAACGCATGCTGGTGCCTTTGACATTGCCTTCTTACGTTGCCTACCTAACTTGGTATTAATGACCCCATCGAATGAGCAAGAATGCCGTGCTATGTTGAGTACTGCTTTCAGACATGATGGCCCGGCAGCTGTCCGCTACCCGCGCGGTTCTGGTATTGGAGCTCCAGCTGAGCCTTCGCTAGATACCCTAGCGATGGGTAAGGGTCTCATAGTGCGCACTTTAAATAATGAAGTGCCACCAACGAAAAAAATTGCTTTTATCTGCTTTGGACCTATTTTATATAGCGCCTTAGCCGTAGCGGAAGAGATCAACGCTACAGTAGTAGATATGCGTTTTGTTAAGCCGCTCGATGAGGAATTGCTCCTGACTATTGCCCGCTCTCATGATGGCCTGGTATTGATTGAAGATAGCGCAATTCAGGGTGGCGCTGGAAGTGCCTGCCTTGAGGTGCTATCGAATAAAAACATTCAAATAGAAACCCTCCAAATTGGGTTGCCGGATGAGTATGTAGAGCATGGCGATGTCAATTTACTCTTAGATCACTATGGACTTTCTGCTCAGAAGATACAGCAGAGTGTTATTGCCCGATTTGGATAAAGCATTGGTTGGGCAGGATTTAATTCAAGAGATTCCCTATCGGGACTTATGTACTGATTGTGGAGTGTCACGCACATCAGCCCCCAAGCGCTGCGCAACTGCTTGCCAATTTATTCAACCCGATTATCCAAAATACGAACTATCAGTCCATGGTAGAGAGCGTAAGCTAGAAAATTCTGATGAAGTATTTTTTGGAGCCTACCTCCACATGTTTAGGGCCCGATTAATTAATCCTTTACCTGGTGCGCAATGGACTGGAATTATTAGTAGGCTATGTGAGGTTCTGCTGGAGAAGGGGGAGATAGACGCTGTTATTACCATGCGTTCTGATCCCGAAGATCGCTGGAAACCGAGTCCAGTCATCGTTACTGAAGCAGAGGATATGGCCGAGTGTCGGGGCATGAAGATGGGTTATGCACCCATCATTCAGTACCTTGAACAAGCTAAAGATTTGGGATATAAAAAAGTAGCGATGGTGGGCATACCTTGCCAAGTCTATGCTGCTAGAGCTTTAGAAAAAGAGCTTGGATTTGAGAAATTACTCATCATTGGATCGCCTTGCTCTGACAACACAACAACAGAAAACTTCCATCAGTTTTTAGGCTTGCTGAGTCCCAATCCTGAAGATATTACGTATCTAGAATTTAGAGCTGACTACCATGTTGAATTGAGATTTAAAAATGGTGAAGTGCAAGAAATTCCTTTTTTAAAGTTGCCCCTCAGCACCTTACCCGCAGATTTTTTCCCAACGACTTGTAAAACCTGCGTTGATTATGTCAACTCCCTATCGGACATCACAGTGGGGTATATGGCAGGCACAGGGGAGCAATGGATTATTGTTCGAAACCCAAAAGGTCAAGGGCTTGTGAATCTACTTTCTAGCGAGCTATCACTTGAGCCGGTCAGTTCCGCTGGCAATCGTTTAGGCCCTGTTAAGGGTTTCATGAAGAATGTGGAGCTCGCCGCAGGTGGCTTGCCATTGCAGCGGATGCCAAACTTTATGCGCAGTATTTTTGCTTGGGTAATGCCTAGATTTGGACCTCGCGGGCTGGAGTTTGCTAAAGCGAGGGTAGAGATGAAAGCAATTGAATCGGTGATTCATTTACGCAGCATTGCACCGCACAAAATTAAAAATATGGTGCCGAAATCTACCTGGGTTTTGCTTGAAAAATATGAGATACGCCCTTCTAGTGATGAAATAAAGGGGTCTAGGGAAAGTACTTAAGACAATTCATTTGAGTATCTTCAAAAATGAGCCTATAAAGTAAACATTCCCACTTATAGGCTCTTAGACAGCTACAGCGATCTCAAGTTTTGGTTTGAGACTGTTACCTGATCAAGTGATGTTCATGAATTTATCCAGGCTAGTGAGCATCGCTAAATCTAAAAAGAGATCTAGCCACGACGACTCCAAACTTAACCAGAATTCCCAATCAAATCAGTCCAATAGCATTTGGGAGGACTGCTTGGTTTCAAATGCGCCCTCTAAGGCTAGATTTGAGAAAAACAATACTGCGCATCCATTAGAAAAAGCCTGTACGGAAGAGGAATATCTTGAGTCGCTAGTCAAGACGATTGAAAATAATATTTTGCCCTTGATCGTTGAGAAGCACCTCGAAACATCGATTTCCTTAGCTTTAAAGGCTCCTTCGGTTGATCTCATTCCGCAACAATCGATTGCTGAGTTAACGCAATTGGTATTGCAAGAGGATGCGAAAACCTCTGTGAAGTACGTCAAGGACATTCATGCTTCTGGCGTGAGTCTCGAAAATATTTATCTGCTCTTATTGACTCCTGTCGCTAGAAGACTTGGTGAAATGTGGGAGGGTGATGAGTCTAGCTTTACGGATGTCACGATTGCACTGTGGCGTATTAAGCAGCTCATGTATGACTTAAGTCCCATCTTTCAGCAATATGCAGAGCAAAATAAAACCGGATCGAGCATTATGCTCGTTCCTCTGCCAGGTTCGCAACACAACTTAGGTCTATTTATGGTCTCTGAGTTCTTCGCTAAAGCCGGTTGGAGAATATGGGGTGAATTGGCTGCCACACAAGAAGACATTGTTTCGATGGCGCAGACAGAGTGGTTTGACGTCATCGGCCTATCCGCAAGCCTTCGAGAGCAGTTCCCGCAATTAAAAGACTTGATTCAAGAGATCAAGCTGAAATCAAAAAATCCACGTGTTGGCTTGATTGTTGGCAGCCCTGTTTTTAATCAATATCCTGAGTTAGTAGATGAATTAGGTGCTGATATGGTTGGATTTGATGCAGCAGATGCCTTGGAGAAGGCAACTTACTATGTTGAGCGATTGCGCTAACTGTAATTTAGTGTAGATAAATTTTTCCGATATCGATGACTCAGGTGCACATAGTATGAAAATTTACGAATGGATTACAGCAGCCGAAAAAGGAATTTTGATTCTCATTGCATTCTTTACTATTTTTAGTGTTGGCATAGAGATGTATAACGTTCTTCTCCATGGAAAAATTACCTTAACTGATTTGTTGCTTATGTTCATTTATGCCGAGGTGCTAGGCATGGTGGCAGCTTTCTATAAGTACAACAAGATTCCAATCACTATCCCCATCTTCATTGCCATTACAGCTCTTTGCAGACTTATTATTTTGCAGGGTAAGGGAATTAGTACGATTGACTTGATATATGAGAGTGGGGCGGTATTGTTGTTAGCTCTCTCAGCGATCATCATCAAAAAAGCTATGAGCACTTCGGATTCAGAGGCTTAAAACCCCTTAATTGATGATGACTAGAAGCCTAGATCAGCTCCGCTCAGGCCTCAAAACTCTTTAACAAAAATGAAGCGCCACTATCTTGTCCCAGCGCCTTCACAAGAATAGGCAGGCTTTCAAAAAGCTGCTTTTCAAGAGTCCATGGTGGATTGATGATGAACATCCCGCTAGCCTGAAGTCGGCGCTCTTTTGGGGCATTCTCAACCCGTAGCTCAGCTTGTAACCAGGAGCGTTTGTGGGCTGCCACAATTTTTTTCATATGATCCGGCAGAGCAGCGGATTCTCTTCTGGAGAGGCAGGGATACCAGACTGCGTAGCAGCCGGTAGCGAAACGATGTAAAGCCTCTTCGATCGCAGTATCGAGATAGCGATAGTCCTGCTTATCCTCATAAGAGGGGTCAATCAATACGAGGCCGCGCCTACTAGGTGGCGGCATTAAGCCTTTCAGTCTTGCAAAGCTATCTTCTGCATAAATATCGACTTGCTTAGACTGCTTGAGTTGGCTGATATTGTGGCGCAAGATATCAATCTCTTTAGGGTGCAACTCAAAGAGCTTCAGGCGATCTTGGGATCTCAGTAGATGTGCCAAGATAAATGGAGAGCCAGGATAGACGGCTATCTCATGATCGGTATTCTCGGAACGCACGTGTTCGAGATAATTAGCTATTCCAGGACTAACTGAATTACTCTCTGCAAATTTAGCTAAGCGATAAATGCCTTGATCAGCTTCTTTGCTGACGGTTGCAAAGCCATCAATCAGGCTATAGATGCCAGCACCAGCATGCGTATCGACAATAGTCAAAGCGCCAGGCTTTTCTTGTAAATATTCAACTAAATGAATCATCACCAGATGCTTCAGAATATCGGCATGACTACCCGCATGAAAAGCATGGCGATAACTAAACATCGTTATATAGCCTTAGGTTTTTGCGCTTTGATAAACAGAGCTAAAGTAATGCTAATTAATGCTACACAAGCATATTGCAAAGACTGATTGAGTTCTGAGTCTAGGGCTTGCGTCAGGAGAACATAGATGGTTGCCACTCCGCCCAGCGCAAGCAAGCGAGGCCCGATCTGATTAGGTGCCATCTGCTTCTCTGGAATCAACCCAGCCAATATTGCTCCCAGCATTCCTGACCACAGTCCAATTGCGCAGCCCGCCAGAACATCAGTGAGCCAGTGAGCGCCAAGCGCATTTCGAGAGATGCCTGAAAAACCCGCAATGATGAAGATCCACCACAAAGAGCTTCTTTTATCTCGATCGCTAGCAAAGTAGATTCCAGAAACTACCGCAAAAGCAGTCAGCGTATGACCAGAGGGCATTGCTTTA
>Ga0114973_10003670_pt1 | contig 10764 bp, 12 predicted proteins | sample M_140807_MF_Meta_FD_87025 | JGI IMG/M metagenome (GOLD analysis project Ga0114973, IMG submission 87025) | Freshwater microbial communities from Lake Montjoie, Canada to study carbon cycling - M_140807_MF_MetaG | ecosystem: Environmental > Aquatic > Freshwater > Lake | place: Lake Montjoie... | reverse complement strand
TACTTTAATGTCCTTAATAGGTTTTGAAAATCCATTCAAAGTTCCTACAATAGGTTTAAAGCCTACTCCGCACCCTTGTAATAATAGCCATAAAACGTCTACTACATCATAAACAGTTTCTACATGAGTAAAACTGCAATTAAATTGACTAGCTTCACGTGTTTTAGCTACTTGTGTTCCACCAAGCCAGAGTGTACGACCACTCATTGCTACTTTACGATCTAACATTAGTTGCTCAAGATCGTAAAGTTCTGCAAACTCTAAATCAGTAAGGTCTCTACCTGCTGAACGTTCCCAAAGCCATTGTTGGTGATCAATGACGCGGGCTACTGTTTCTTGCCATGTTTCAAATTGTTTTCCGTCGTCTGAAGTTGGACGATTATATGTACGACGTGTGATTACTTGTGCTCTAGTGCTGACCATGATTTCCTTTATGTTCCTGTACTGCCGAAACCGCCAGTACCTCGTTGTGTATCATTCCAAACATCCTTAAAATCAACTAATTCAACTGGTTGAATTACCAATTGGGCAATTCTATCACCAGCTTGAATTTTAAAGGGGTCTTCGGAAATATTTTTTAACAAAACTTTTATATTTCCACGATAATCCGTATCAATCACGCCTACGCTGTGAGGGATAACAATTCCTTTTTTTCCTTGACTAGACCTGTTATATACAAAGCCTGCAAAGCCTCGTGGAATTTTAATGGCTATACCAGTATCAATAAGTTTTTGTTCATTTGGATAAATATCAATTTCTTGGGTGTTGCCCTCAAACCACGCAAACAGGTCAGCGCCTGCATCTGTCGGGTGAGCACGCTTAGGTAATTGAGCACCTGGGCTTACTAAACACTCTAGTGTTTTTTTCATTTCTGAATAATATGTACTAATACCATTACTGGTTATCATTGTATTTGCGTTCATTTTAAGTAAATTTCTAGTATTTCATCAATTTGTTTGCAGTTCTCAACACCAATAGCGTCTTCGCTATAAGTAACTAAGTCCATAAGTTTATAATTTAGTGCTAGTTGATCTTTGCACTGATTAAGCGCTTCAATATATTTATACTTTCCGCTAATAGGAATACTAGCGATAATGTCCCAAGTGCTGCCATATTCACTAACAAGACCCACAGCACGCTTGGGGCCAATGCCAGGGACACCAGCCACATTATCACCACTATCCCCAGTAAGACATTTAATACTGATATAGTCTTCAGGGTTGAAATCATAATGTTCATTCCAGTTGTCAATTGTGGTCTCCTTGCGTGTAACATAACTAAAACGTGAAACGTTATTATTAACTAATAAATCCCAATCTTTATCACTAGACACCAGCCAAATATTATCAACTGGTAATTTTTGAGCAACAATATATGCTGCAATATCATCAGCCTCAACACCTTGAAAACGAATAACAGGATAATCAGTTGAGTTTTGAATGTGCTCTAGTGTTTTAGTAAAATCCTCAAAAAACAATTCAAACTGTGCTTTTTCAGCATCAGTTTGAAGTTCAAATTTGTCTTTACGATTTTGTTTGTATTCAGGATAGATTGCTTTGCGATAACTTGATGAACCCTGATCACACGCAATAATAACGTGTGATGCTTTGTAGCTTTTCTTTAGGCTTTGTACTGTGCGTAAGTAATCTTCAGCAAAATCAGTAGCACCGCTATGTTTATAGCGAAATGCTAAGTTTAGTGCGTCTACCACTAGCAGAGTATTTTCTTGTTCTGTGAGTTTTGTAAATGTTTTAGACATGGTTATTTCTGTTGTTTAATGTAATATTATACCTGATCTAACCTAAATAGTCAAGTTACAAATTGTGGTTGCTCCCACTTGAGCCAGTCTTCTAAAAGTGCCACATAAAACTCATGGGATTCATGATTATAATAAAGGCATCTATAGTTTTGGCTATTAGGTAACTCATCAAAAGCTACAAACACTTTTGATCTATCAAATTTAAATATTAAAAGCGGTTTTTTGTCGACTTGTTTGCCTTGACGAGTAGTTTGTTCCCAAAATTGTACTAATTGAGGAGTCTTGCTAGTCAGTAAATGTGAAGTAACATGATCTTCTGCGTAGCCTTTTACTTCTACGCACCAAAGATTAGTTCTTCCAGGCACATACAAATCGCCCTTAAGTTGATGTTTAGGGTCAAGTGCACCAGAGCCAGGTACTCTTTCCCACCCTAAATTGGTATGTTTTTTCAAGAGATCACGTACTGTTGTTTCAGTACGTGCGCCCTTAGCTCTAGCATCTACTACCATTACTCAGCAGGAGTTTCTGTAGGTGTAGGAGTTGGTGTAGGAGTTGGTGTAGGAGTTGGTGTAGGAGTTGGTGTAGTAGTTGGTGTAGGAGTTGGTGTTTCAGGTAGTGGTTGTGCACCAATTTCTACTGTACAGTTAGCATCAACTCGAATAACTACCTTACCACTGTCACCGTATACTGTACGAGTCAAGTATTCGTCATCCGTAAATGTATCGCCAACTTTTAACTGAACAGATTTACCATTTCTAGTAACTTTAAATGTGGCTTCGCCAATAATTTCTTCTAAAATCATATTATACCTCTATTTGTGAGATGTTGTTGCGTTTCATAACATTTACTTTTTCCAATAGTGGGTGAGTAAATCCGTGTGAAACAAGGAAAGTATTTAAGTGTTCTTCTCGTAGTAATACTTCTACTAATTTTTCTTTTCCATCAGTATCAAGTGTTTCTACAGTTTCATCTAATATCAATAGATTAATCCTTGAACTAGATAAAGTTTGCATTAGTTTTCTAATTGCTAGTAGTGTAGCAACATTAACTCTTGCTTTCTCGCCACCACTTAAGGCAAGTATTTCTATATCTTTACCATTATCTGTAATAACAACATTTAGTTTATCACTGGCATTGATTTTAAAGCTGATTTGAAATCTACCATCACTTAAATCTACTAAGTATTTATTGGTAATTTCTTCTAAATCTTTTACTAAACATTCAATTTTATAAGCAACTAAACCAGTAGTACTAAATGTTTTAGTTAATACATTTAGAATACTCATACGCTCACTAAGCTCATGAAGATTAGAACTATAAGTTTCTAGTTCTTCGCGCATTTCTACTAATTGTTTACTTACTAAATCTACTTTAGTGTTATGTGCTAAAATTTCTTTATTTTTAGATTCAGCATTAGCAATTTGTTTACGTAAATCTTGTAAACTGTTTTCTAGTTCACTTAATGTTTGTTCTATTTGTTGTTTGTCTAGTAACTCATTCTGTAGCTCTGTATTAATTAACCTATGGTACTTTTCCCAATCTTCTTGAGATTTTTGAGCTTGTTCCCAAAGAGTTTTTTGCTGTTTAATTTGAACTATTTTTTGAGTATAACTCATAGTTTCAACAGCAGCTATTTCAGCCTCTGTTGTTTTTTCTTCAATTAACTCAGCAACTTTTTCTTCGTCAATATCACTCAAACAAGTAGGGCAAGTACCGTGCAGTGCTTTCATTTTTTTAACAAAGGTTTGAGCGTCGCTTACAGTTTTAGATAGTTTAGCTACTTCTGATTGATAATTTTCAATACCTTCTTCAGGTTTATCAGGGATAGGCAATAAATTGATTTTAGACTGTAATTGTTTGTATGTATTGTTCAGTTGAATCTTTTTATTAGTAGTCTCTAAACCATCTAATTGTTGTGACAGTACCAATGTTTCATTATATAATTTAGTATCCATCTCTGGAACTTTGATAGTTGGTTTAATAGTTAAGTCTGTAGACTCATACTTATTTAACCAACTATTAACAGTACTAACTTTTGAACTAGCTGTAGTAATGTCTTTAGCTAGTTCTGTAGTTACTTCTTTAAAAATCTCAGCTGCTTTGGTATAGCGTGAAAGATTTAAAATCTCAATAAGAAACTTTTTACGAGCAGTATCTGGAGCAGTTAAAAACTCTAGGCTACTAGCGTTGCTTTGATAAACGATTTGTGCAAAACTTTTGTGATCAAAGCCTAAAATTTCTTCAATCATTTTATAAGTAGCAGTTGCAGTATGTGCACTTATATCATTGCCACTTTTAAATAATTTTACAGTTTGTGCAGTGCCTCTAGTACTTTTAATAGTGTAGTCAATGCCATCTCTATTAAAATCTAGTTCAATACTATAGCTTTTATCTTTAACATATCTGTTTAAAATATCAGCTTTCTTAATACCCTTAGAATTTTTATTAAATAATACTTCTTCTAAGATTAATGCAATAGAACTTTTTCCATGTCCGTTTTTACCAACTAACTGAGTTAGTGGAGAGGCTATAAAATCAATTTGATTATCTTTTCCATAGCTAAAGGCATTAGCCCATCGTAGTTGTTTTATAGTTATCATTAATAGCAAATCTCTTTTTTAGTTCTGGTAATCCGCCTATATATTCACCACCAATAAATATTTGCGGAACACTTCTTGCGCTTGGTACTTTTTCAATTAAATCTTTTTTTGTATATGTACCTGCACCAATCATACATTCTTCGTACTCAATACTATACGAAATTAATATGCGCTTAGCTTCTTGGCAAGCAGGACAGTTAGTTTGTGACCAAACTTCGGCTTTATTCGGATTCAATTTTGTCTGCATAATTCTGAAACTCCTTTAATACATTTTCAATTGTAGTTTCTGGTAATTCTAGTATATAAGTTAAGTATTCCTTAACTTCTTCTGCCATTGACATTTCAGGGTCTAGAATTAGTGCACTATCTGTATCTCGTTTTATTACTTTGCGATCAATTAGATCACTATCTTCTAATTCACCAAGTTCTTGCATATCGCCTTCAACTTGATAGATTGTGTGATCATAATCTGTAGCAGGTTTAGGATCTTCTACACTAACAGTTTTTCTAATTAATTGAGGTAACTGTAGTTTGCACCACTCATGTTCTAGAGTGCTGGAATCCAGTATAACCACACCAGTATCCACATTATTACGATGAAAGCTAGTAGTGACAGGACTTCCAGGATAGACAATATTTCTTTGGCAATTTTCATAACTGTGTAGATCTCCAGCTAATACTATTTTCCATTTATCAAATAATGTTAAATCCATCTCTGGTTTAACGTGTGGAGGAATCTCTCCACGAACGTGTGTAAAACAAATATCACCACAAATCTCAAAAGGATTCTTTTCAAATTCTTTTAATTTATTATATGGAATAAAATCCATGTTTTCCACTTTACAATAATCATCAATAACTGTAACTAGTGGATTTAATCTATTAGTAACTTGTTTTAAGTTACTAAGAAATGTTGTATCTTTTTTAACGGCTTCGTGATTACCTGCATAAATAATTGTTTCTATAATACAACTATTAACTAAGTCAAAGTAAGTTTCTAACTCCTCCATATTAGGAAGTTTATCAAAAACATCTCCGCCTATAACAAATAAATCACATTCATTTTGAATAGCTTGTAATTGACTCCAAAGCATATTATACCTATTTTTAGCCCAATCAACAGGTACATTCTTCTGACCCAGTTTAATATGGACGTCAGCTGTAAATAATACTTTCATACTTTTCAATCTTTTAAAGTTTTAAATGTATAATTTCCAGATACACTTATTCTATATTTATCTGAGGTATAAAATGGAGCAACTGAATGTTTTAATTCTGCTGGAAATATAAAGAATTGATTTTCCATTTTACTATCTGCTTCAATATGCATCATACATATTTTTCCTAAACTATTTGTATAATAAAATACAAAATTACCAGCAATAGGATTTGCAGATTCAGCTCCAGGTCCCTGAGATTTTTCATTTTCAATATTAAATGGAAGACTAAGCCAAATTACAAAACTTAATACTCCTGAATGACCGTGTACAGGATTAAACTCATATTTTTCTTGAAAATTAACCCACATAGGGCCCATAGATATAGGAAAATCACTATCTAGTACGGATATTGAACTAAAATAAGTAAAACACTTTTCAAAATCTTGAATACCTGGTCGCAACAATTTATCTATATGATCTTTAGATTTAATTAAACCAAATTCTTTTTTAATATTTCCAGCTAATTCTTTGTTGTGTTTTTCAGCTAAATCAAAATTATTCTGAATTTCTAAAATTTCTTCTCTAAGAGGCTTTAGCTCTTTATCAGTAAATTTTCCAGTTGTTACTCCAATATTTGGAAATTGTAATGATTTTATATTCATATGATTTATAAGACAGAAAAGCCCGCTAAGCTATAAGTTTAGCGGGCTTTATTTGTTGATTAACCTAGCTCTTTGACAGCTTCAGAAGCAGCACTATCTGTGCTTTCTTCTTCATCAGTATTGCTTGTGATTTTCTCTAACAAGGCTTTTACCTCTGCTTCATTAGGACGAATGAATTTTTCATCAATAGGTTTAGCCGCTTCAGCCATTGCACGCTCATCATCTGTCAATGCGCGTGGCTTGCAACGCAAGACTTGTAAGGTATATTCCACGTTAAATGGAAGAGGCCCTGTCTTTTGACGCTTAAACACTACATCCCAACCTGTGTCATAATCTGTAGGATCGCCCAAATCTTCCGCTGCTGATACAATTTGCTCAAACAACTTCTTTTTAAGATTTAGTGCTACAACTTTATTCTGTTTAGGGTCGATACAATTTACTGAATAACTCCAGCTGCACTTTGCATCGGGGAAATATTCGTTAACGTGGTCTTTTTCCACATTATCAAATTTTTCTTTTTCACGACTAAAAGCTAAACACTCCACTGGAATGTCTTTATTGTTTGTGCCTTTTAGCCAATAAATATATCGTGGAAGAACTCCACCGATTAGACGGACTGTATTTTCTCCATCTTTGTACTCGTATGACTCAACTTTATTAGATTGAGCTTTACCTTTTGTATTTTTGAAACTTAGTGCCATTTTTAGTTTTCCTCGTATTTAAAATAAATTTTGTTTTCTTTGATTGTTATTAGCGGATTTGATTTTATTGCGTTAAGGTCTATATCAGAAAAGAATGAAAGATCTAAATATCTATGACCGTAGTGTTTATATATGGCGTAATCTCTACGCCCCGCTAGCCGAATGTATTGTGCCTTATATACTATATCAGTATTTTTATCAGCAAAAAATAAAGAAGGCTTTATTAGAAAGCTATTACCCGTTAAATTAAAAATCGGTTTGATTTTGGTGTATTGGTTTTTAGGAATAGCTTTTCTAATAAAGTGCAATCTTAATTGTTCAACTAACTTTATTGGATCACACTGGGTGTTGTTCTCTAATAAGGTAAGATTGAAGAAAAGTGTCATATACTGAAACTTAATATATATTATATCATTTTGGATAGGGCTTGACAAGTTGAATTTTTTACACCGATTCAACTTCCCAGCCTTTACGTAAATAGAGTCCTAGCCGATCATTATTCTGTTTTTTATCGGCCCAACCAGCAAATTGAATATCTACTACTATAGGGTCTAACTTGCCTTCGTAGGGTCGCATAACCCTACCCACAATTTGTTCTAGTAGACTATCGTTTGACATTGGTACTGCTAAAATTACGCAGCTTAATACATTTATTGAGATTCCTTCTGAAAAGATTTGTCTACTTCCAGCAACACACAACTTTTCTTTGTTAAGTAGTTGTTCTTTTGCTTTTTGTCGTTCTTCAAAGGATGTGTCACCAGTAACCAACAAACACGTATCACCAATATACTCCTTAACTTTTTCTAAAAATTCAACTCTATCAGCTATTATTAATACTGAATGACCTGCACGAATATGTACTTTAGCAATTAAACTAATATACTTTCTATACATATCTTGTTGTGTTAAATCATTAATTTTTTCTACCCAAGTTGCCCCTGGTTTTAAAGTAAAGTTACTTTTTACTAAATGTACTAGTGGGGTCATTGTATTAGCTTGTGGTGGTCTATATACTGTGTGACCAAAATAATCATCAAACAATATATGTTTACCATCTTTACGAATCATTGTCCCACTTAATGCTATTCTATACCTAGCATGGAAAGCATCTACAGTTCCTGCAAAAGTAGTTGCTGGACAATGATGTGCTTCATCTAAAATTATAGTGCCAAATTCTTTAGTTAATTTACCTAAGTGTTTGACTATAGTTTGAATATTGCCTACTACAATAGCGTGATCTTCAATATCAAATTGCCCGCTACCAATAATACCAGGTGTCATACCAAATAGTATTTCTACTTCTTCTACCCACTGATCTCGCAATGCAGTAGTATGTGTAATTACTAAAGTTTTTTGTCCAAACTTTTTAGCAATGTGAAGAGCTGTAAAAGTTTTACCCCAACCTACTAGTGCGTTAATAAAACAAGTATCATTAGCTTGATTATACACTAATGCTTGGTCTTCTCGCAATTCAAACTTAGTTTTTGGGAACGGTACTGGTACTAATGTTCGTTTATCAATTAATTCGTAGTGTTCTGGTACTAGGTCTAATCTACCTTGGGGTATAGATAAAATACCATTAATTAGGGTACTATAGTTTTTGATTGTTTCTACACTCTGAAACTTTTTGGAACCAGTATCTTTATGAATCTTATATGTAAGAGTACGCATTACCTCTTTAGTATGCTCTACTCCTGGGTTATCCATATAAATTCTATTGCTAATTACTGCTTTTGGCATTATACTAATCTCCAAGTATCTTTCTGTGGAAATTCAAAATAGCCATACAGTAAGTAACTGTTGTCCATATGTAATACTCCAGCATATTGTTCGTAAGTTTCAGGTTGTTTCATAGTTTTAAATCTGCTTGCGATGCCTTCAAGTTCTAATACACACCCTATACCATCCGCAGGTAAAACTTTATTAATCTTTTTTGTTGTAAGCTTGGCGCGCTTGGTTTTTTTATGTTGAAAAACTTTTCCATGACTATCAATAAACCATGTAGTTGATTTTGCTAATTTTATAATATCAATTAAAAAATATATAGCTGTTCCAATTGGAAACATATTATATTTTTGTAAAAGAATAAGCCTACGCAGTCCTAGCGTAGGCTTATCTATTGAGCGATCATCAATTAAACGATAATTTGTAGTGTGTTCAGCAGTATCTTTGTCACTATATTCAGCTCTATAGTAGAGCCAATCATCTTGCTCTAATGGTTGTTTTTCACCCAGCCTGAACACGGGAAATACGATCTCCTGCAACTTCATAGTATCTTTCCCAATCACCAAAGCTATAGTCATCACCTACATCTTGGTCAACACCAATTGGATGATTAGCAATACTACAGCCCCAATCATGTTGAGTATTCCGTTTTAAAATTTTGCAATACTGGTCTACTTGTTCTTCTTTAACCAAGGCAACGATTGAGTCGTGTACAAGCATAAATATTTTAGCGTCAATACCAGTTGTAATAACTTCGTTAGCAGTACCCATAGCACCAAGCAAGTTAACATCACTAGCAAGAGACTGCACTTCAGCATTAATACCACTACGAACTTCGTGAGCTGCAATACCTTTATCACTACTAAATACATTAGGTAAACGACGCTTGCGACCAAAAAAGCTATAAGTATAACCATTTTGTTCAATAAATGTTTTACGAGTATCCAACCAGTTTTTAAGTTTCTTAAATTTTGTAAAATATTGCTTAATATCATCACGAGCCTGTTCTACGGGATAGCTTTCACCTGTAGCTTTTGATACAGTTTGAGATACTTTATTAGCACCCGAACCATACAAAATACCAAAACTAATAGCCTTAGCACTTTGACGCATTGCAGGATAAAGTTTTTTAACATCCTCTACATTGCAAGGCAAACTAAATACCATTTTAGCAATTGTACTGTGAAAGTCTCCGCCGCTAGAAAATACTTCTTGTAGATTTTTATCGCCACTTAATACAGCCGCATAATACATTTCAGCTGTAGTCAAATCTTGTGATACAATCTTGTAACCTGTTGGAGCTTTGATACAACCTTTGATAATAGGGTTGTCGCGAGGTATTTGCTGAGCATTGAACTTCCCACTGCTACTAAGGCGACCGCTAGTAGTAAATATAAGGTTGAAATTTGTACGAATACGGCCGTCACGATCAAGTTCCGGTAGAATTTTTGAAATATAGGTATTTTGAATTTTACCAAGTTGACGAACCTTTAGAATAGCAGCAGGTAGTGGGTGTTCTTCTGAAAGCTGCTCTAGCACTTCTGCGTCTGTTGAGATTGCTCCTGTAGCGGTTTTCTTGCCGGTTGGATTAAGCCCAAGGTAGTCAAAAAGAACAACCCGTAACTGCATAACACTATTAGGATTAAAGATCTTACCAGTATCTTTCTCGAAACGCTTAACTTCTTCAAATCCATATACAACTTCCTTTGCTTTTTGAATTTCTTCATCAAGATACAAGTTAGCTGCAGCCATACGCTCTTGACTAATAGGAATACCTACTTCTTCCATGTCCATTAGGAACAGTGTACCAGGAATCAAAATTGTTTCGTACACAAAACGAAGTTTATCGTTCTTTTGTACGATAGGCCAAAACTTCATGAATAATTCATAAGTTACAGCAGTATCAATACTAGCATAACGACTAATTGTATCAAAAGGAATTAAATCATAAGTAAAATCATCTTGAAGAATACCATTCTTACTACAATATTCTTTCTTAAACTCATCCAACTCGCTATCGTAATCACCATAGTCTGTATACTTGAGAGCAAGTTGTTTTAGACCATGACTATCAGTTTCATCTAGCACATAGTGCATAACCATAGTGTCATGAACTTTACTGCGATTGAATTGTAACTGAAGATGATAAGCTACCAT
>Ga0114973_10003664_pt1 | contig 10771 bp, 9 predicted proteins | sample M_140807_MF_Meta_FD_87025 | JGI IMG/M metagenome (GOLD analysis project Ga0114973, IMG submission 87025) | Freshwater microbial communities from Lake Montjoie, Canada to study carbon cycling - M_140807_MF_MetaG | ecosystem: Environmental > Aquatic > Freshwater > Lake | place: Lake Montjoie... | reverse complement strand
CTAGAAGATAATTATTGTTCTGATAGCCAGCGCCACCTTCAAGCACCGAGATAGAAGCAATGTTACCACTACTTACTCTGGCCACCTGCACGTTAGCAGCAGAACCTGAACTACTTTGTATGATGACAGGATCACCTACGTTATAACCAGCACCTGGATTGGTCACGGTTACCGTATTGAGAATGCCACCAAAGATGTTGGCCGATGCTGTTCCAACCGTATAGTCTGAATTATTAAAAAGCGTGAAGACCTGCTCGCCGTTAGTGAATGTACCTTTGAGATTACTGATAACCAACTCATTAATAAGTGTACCACCTTCAAAGAAACGGTCAACTCTTTCGATAGTTGCTGTAGCACCAGAAGTATTTCCTGTGACCGATGTGCTGGCAAATTTCTCTAGCCCTAAAATGCTACTATTCGAAACACCATTAATTTTTGTGTCGGTTATCTTTAGTGATTGCTGGATGTACCACTTACCATCAGAGGCCTTGAGAACGTCATTTTTTGGATAATAGAAGCTGACGTCCTCTTGACCAAACAAAATGTTCATCAAGAAACGGATAGATTTTTCAGACCCGCGTGACAGATAGAATTCTTTGGCGTGCTTTAATAGAAGAGACTTATCGACCTTCATATCTTTAGGAAATAACTTCAGAAAGGTCGCGTATAGCTTTTCTTGTAGCAGCACCTCAAGGTTTGTCTGATTGCTGTTTCTAGTCAGATAGTCAATATCTTTGAACGATACGATATTGTCTTTAATATCCAGAACACCATCTGTCTGTTCAAGAAACTCATAGTACTTCTCAATGAACGTGACGAATTGTTGGTGATCGTTCCTTACAAAGAACGGTACCTGAGAGTTTATCAGATTTGAAATTCTGCTATTAGCTGTCATTATCTTTCAGCAACCATGTCTATCTGTACACTCTTTGAGTCGGTGTCATCGATAAGAAGGATTCTATTTCTGAGAGGTGCTATAATTTCTCGACCAGATGGCGCAAAGAATGTAACCGTATCTGCTGAATAGAAATCATTGTCTAGTGTACCTGTGGCCACAAGAGAGTTGAGAATAAGCTGCCCTGTGGTATAGTTGATACTACCAGCAACTGATGTGACAGGCACTTTCTCTCCTGTAGACTTGTAGTAGTAAGAACGGATCGTACCGTAATTATTTTCTAGCAGAGCGATAGCGGTTGCACCAACACCTGTACCACCACTAAGCTCTACGGTGGCCTTCGTATAGTCAGAACCTTTGTTCACTATCACAATTGAAGACACTTTACCGTTTGCAATCTTAGCAGTAGCGGTTGCACCAGAACCATCACCTGTAATGGTAACTGTGGGCGCACTATCGTATCCGTAACCTGCATTGGTGATCTGGAATGAATTGATACCGCTCAGTGAGTCTAGCACTTCTTCGAACAGCGCATTTCTCTCTGCACCATTAGCATCATAGGTCACAATTTCAGGATATGAATAGATGCGGTCAGAGAATGCACCTTTCTTGATAGGCATATTGTAGTTGATTTCATATCTCTTAGAACCAGTTGTGGTCAGAAGAATACGCTTCTGAATATAGATTGTGATATCGCTGCCTGTAATAGACTTATCTGCGGACTCGATATATGTCTGAAGCTTTGATTTACGGAAGATTGCAGAGAAGTTAGATAGCTCGGCATCATTATAGTCATAGATAGCAGCCTTGACTAGTTCACGCAACTGATTCTCAGTAAGAGTTGTGAGTGCTGGGTTATAATTGATACTGCCGACCACTCTGATATATGTGAACTCTGGGTCTACAATCTCAGGCGTTACCGTCACCACATTGCGGTTTCTAATCAATTCTTTCTTGATATACTCTTTATCGGCATTAGTGAGAGCATAGTTCTGTCTGGTCTTGAGTGCGATATAGACCTTGCCATATACGATAGGGTCATTGTCTTCACCACCCCATACAGAAACAGCTTCGATATTCGGAAAGTCTTTGAGTAGAAGTGTGCGATAGTCTTCGGTTGTGACACCTCTGTTCTGAGTACCATATGCGAATGGTGCACGGAATCTAACTTGCTCAATGCTTTCTTTTTCAATACCACCATATGAAGAAGTAACAGTTGTGATAGCCACATTGTCTCTATACAATCCACCAATTGTGTCTTTGATGCTGAACTTCGAAATATTGTTAGCGCCCGTGCCCACAGTATCCAGATATGTGACAGATATGATATTACCGTTTCTAGGCTTCTTACTGATTACGTCATCACCGAAGTATATGGTATATGTAAGGTCGTCTGACTCTTCTATGAAATAAACGGTAGAATTTGATGATAGGTCTACTACGTTATTCGAACGTGAATATACTACAGTATCGGTATTTGAAGATGAATCTTGAACACGGACTTCAATGGTATCAGTATCTACGTTTGCAGATGGAATATTAAAGCGAGCCTTCGTATTTGTGGGTGCCATTAGGTACTGAAGTGAAACGGCCTCACCCTGGCGAATCTCTACATTTGCAAGACTGAATGTGCCTGTGTTTTTCGTGGATGTATTTGAATTAATAGCGACAAAGTTATAGTTGATACCGTCGATATCTTCACCAAGGAATTTAGTATATTTGCTGAGTACCAGTGATGTGGTCACATTGTCTTCGGTGTTTGAAGGTGTAGCAAGAATATTGACGATAGCTCTAGCACCACGCTTTGAACCAGGTAGATAGTTGATGGTCTTTGCATGAGAAAGAATAGATGAACGGAGCTGTGCAGTGTCCATGAACATCTCATTACCAACCATGTTTAAGTAATAAGACATATAGTGAGTATTATAGGCTAGAACGTCGAGCAGCACCGACATACCAGAACCTTCGAAGTCATAGTCTTGAAACTCTGACTGGCTTCTCAGAAAGGTCTTGAGATTGTTCTTGATGCTATCGAAATCTAGCTCTGTAACTCTCAGGGCTGTATTAGATGTGACTGCCATTTTTATCTAATTCTTTCTAGGAAAATTGTTGAGACAAGCGGTTCAGGCCTGTTAACCATCGAGTATGTAATAGTGACGGCATAACCATTATTATCATAGTCGAAAATTACATCTATACCACCAATAATAATTCTAGGTTCATATTTTCTGATGACTTCGCGAATAGCATCTGTCAAAAGGTTTGCTGTAATCTGATTGGCATTCTCGAATAACAATCTCTGAGCATTAGAACCAATACTATGTCTGAACGGGCGATCATAGAAGTTGGTCAGAATAAGGTTTCTGAGAGAACGCTTGATAGCCTCAACACCTTTCTTCTTCACAATGTCACCTGTGGTTGGGTGCGCTATGAAGTCAAGGTCGAGGTCTGAGTAGTCTGGTGATCTTGCTATTGTAACTGCCATAAACTTATTTATCCTTATACGTCCACAGTATCGGCTGTTTCGGCACTACCAACGGTAAATTCTAGTTTTGGATTGGTAGGATCTGGTGCAAGCCAAACAATAGGAATTACTGGTGCAGGTGGTGTTGGTGGTACAGCAACGACTACAGGGCCATTTTGTTCAATAATACCAAGTGAGGCAATGAGCGATGCGTTTAGACCTATTGAAGCAGATTCAACGCCAACTGCACCAACGGCCGCAATACCAACCGCAGCACCAGCATCAATACCAACTTCACCCACTGCGGAAATACCTACAGCCGCACCACCAGTAATACCTATGGCAGCTGTAGCACCCATCAATAAAGCACCGCCCGCTTTTACTTGCATCAAACCTGTGCTGGTAATATCGACCGCGCCTGAACTCTTCATAGCCAAAAATGTGCTGCCGGTAATATAAGATGTTAAACCTTTTGCCGAGAATTTACCTGTTAATGTTTGAATTACAATATCACCAGTCACCGCTTCCATCGATAGCTTCTGACCAGAACGGATCATCATCTCACCAGTATCAGCAAGCAAGGCCAGCTGGTTCTTAGCCACAATAGAGGCCGAATCGTTGACAGAGCCAGCCATGAAACCACCCTTAGATGATAGAGCCATTGACCCTTTAGCAGTTACTGCATTCGAGCCTTCCAGCTTGGTGGTCATATTCTTGGCTGCAATATCAATATTACCGATCATTTTCTGATAAAAGTTCTTGGCATTTACGTTGAGATCACCCTTGACGGCAATGTTCATATTCTTACCAACGGTCAGATTGTAGTCACCGTCAACCTTCATACTAGCTGCACCGTCTACAGTGATATCATACGCACCAGTAATCTTTACACGGTTCTCGCCGAAGGTGAATGTATATTGCCCGTTCTGTGCTGTAATAGCAACCTTACCATCAGGATGAAACTGAACCATCGAACCAGAACGGTGCTGAAGGGTAACATGCTCTGCGCCTTTCGAATCGTCCATGAGTAGCACATGCCCAGACCTGGTCTTGTGTGCATAATAGTTTGGATATTTACCAGCACCTTTATTTTCACGGGCATCATTAAATCCATCCCAGCTAGGCGGTGTAGTACTCTTACTTACACCATCTGCGGATTCACCTGAGGCCTCAAAATTGCCGTCTTTATTATAGGCGTATTGGTCAGGACCGACAGTGACAACATCACCTTCTTTGAATGTTCTGCCTGGGAAAGCTGTAGCTATTGCTGCTGTTGGATTATCTAGTGCCATGATTAAATACCTGGGAACATACGTTGGAGAGGATTACCACCTTGATTAACTGCTCGTAGACCTTCATTAATCAGAACACCAACAGGATCTCTTGCAATAGCCTGTAGCATACCGAGTGAAGCACCACCTGTGCCTAATCTATTTGGCAGGTCTTGCATAACAGAAGAAGAACCACCAAACATATTCTGACCAGGTATTACACCAGGGAAACCGCCACCACCTAAGAATGATGATACAACCTTTGCTGCGGCTGCTACTGCTACTGGTGTCAGTGTCATCATCTGCCCGCTTGGGCTAAAGCTTCTGTATGTGGTGCCGTGTGGTGATGCAATAGCGGACACCACTGGCGCTAGAGTATCTAATCCAAATAGAGAGGTATCATATTGCAATCTCTGAAATACGTTGACCATATCAGAAATGCCTGTGGCCTGCCCAATCAGATTAATTGCGTTTTGCTGATATACATCTTGATTAACACGGGTGCCTGTCATGAAGCCAGCGCCTTCGGTCTGTTCAACACTCTGTAGAAGATATGACATGCTCTGAAAGGCCAGCATATTTGGTCCAGACATTTTGCCATTTAATTGCTTCATAATAGATACTGTATTCAGAATGGTGCTGACCAGGCTACCAAGAGATAACGCAACACCAGGCAGGTCACCTATCATACCAGAGGTAATGAGATTATCAAATGATTGAAGTGCAGTCGATACACTCTTAACAGCAGGCAATCTCATACCAGCCAAATTATAGGTTGCTGCATGGGTTGGAAGCCCTCTGGTCATACCATGGTTCCAAAGCTTATCTTTTTCCTGTATCTGACGAATACGCGCACCATTTACGGTTGCATCTCTAGATGTTGGCGGTGGGCGAATTTGAACGTCCATTGTCAGATACTGAGCAATGCTCTGAAGCAAGCTCATATTACCAGCAATTGTCTGGTCATTATTATTGATATCATTAGCCATACCGATAATCTGACACTGATTAGAACCAGTATCTTTCATGGCTACAACCAGCGTACCTGGATCAAGCCCACCTGGAAATTGCTGCTGAGTGCCGCCAGTAGGGCTCATTAATCTTGGGCTAAAGGCTAGATGCTTTACGTTCACATCTTTACCGTGAATGCCTGGAAAATATACTCTGAGGTTGCCTGAGTAATCGCTTGGTGCATCTGCATCATGCCCACCAACGACAATACCATAGCACAACCCTGATACTGCTGAACTTTTAGGTGTTGATGACATATTATACTATCCCCTTACCAACTGTACTGGCTACACAGTCCATCGTTGTCGTTGCAAGCCCGCCCTGAATAATATGATGAAACATGTGTAGAACCAGATATTTACCAGAACCATAATTCTCTACTTTATTCGGTCTGATTTCTTTATTGTATAAAGAAACCTCTATTGTCTTGCCTGCATGTAATTCTGGATTAAATGGTACCGTCATACGCAGTGCAATCTTATCGCTGTTTAATAGAGCCATTCTGGCCTGTCTGAATTGTAGAAACTCTTTTGCATAGTCTGGGCACATATCTTGCTGTTTATATGTATTCTGATTCGAAATAGCCATCTTAACCACACCTGACCCAATACCACAACCAAACAGGTTAAATGAATCGTTGAATAGGCTAAAGGCTTTATTAATTGGATCAAATAGAACCAGACTGTTAATGTTGCGACCTTCAGCATCGATACCATTCAGAATATCTGACAACAGGTCGAAATCACATGGGAAACGATATGTTAGAATACTATGAGGATCTGCAAGAGCATTGTTGATCTCATTGTAGAAATATTTTATAATTGGTTTTTGCTCAGACAGGTTTTTCAAAGAACGGAAATGGTGGGTAGGTCCATTATCACCATCACCATATGTCATATAGTGTAGAAAAGAAGGATCAGAGCCATCAGCCAAAGCATAGCCGGCCTGCTGAGATACTACCTGAAATGGATGGATATTCTCTGCAATATAATCTCTCGGATAATCAGAATATTCAATATCCATCATCTTAGCACCAGCGCAGCCACCTAATACGTCCCACACAATGTCAGAAGGTGCAGTACATTTCCATGATTTGCTTACTAGTGTGGCTGGGTCTGTTAGCTGAGTGTCATCACAAGCTCTAAGGGTGAAGCGTTCTGTATTATTATTGATTAGGCGCCTATCATCAAGGCGATATATACGCTGACGAACATCGAGCTTCTCATTAATTCCCCACGGTTTTAGACTTGGTTTTTCAATATTGATATACATATTCTTATTTTTGAAATTATCAAACATCTTAGGTGGTACAGTGTGTAGATAGCTATCAAACTTAACAGATGTTTGAAGACCAGGCGTCAAAAGGCTTTCGCCGAGCATGACCTCTTTAACGGTTACCTGGTCAAGATCGCTGGCCGGTACACCATCAAAGGTTACTAGAAAATTTGCACCCGAATCACTATGGGCTTCTGATAGTTCGCTGCTATAATCACCCATACGTTAAACCAACTTTCTCATAAATGCGTCTTTTTTACCTGTAAGGTTTCTCAATTCATCAACAATCTGTGTATAATACTCAGGTTTAATAATCTTGATCTCACGTTTGCTTTCATTGGCCTGAAACTCATAATCATATATGGTCACCAGGTTGCGATAAATCTTCTCACGCACCGTCTTACCATTAACAGTATAGGTTGCATAATCACCAGCATCAGACAGACCTGTGTAATAGTCATATGGAATATCTGTAGGTGCCACCACCGTTTGTTTGTTATAGTCTACCACATATCGAAAGGTTGTGGTTGTGCGAGAGGTTGCATCCGTTCTATCAATGACCTTCTCATAGTGATGGATGCTATTTGAATTTGCAGTAGATCCTTGAGACCATGCAATGACCTGGTTGTTGGTTAGAGTACCACCACCTGCATTGGTGCGATACTTGTTTGCGATATAGTTATTGAAGTCGTTATAGTTCAGAGGCCAGTCATAGGCACCATCATGCTTGTCATTGGCCATGAGAATGATCCAGTGTGCTTCTGGTGTACCATATACTTTGTCGGCCAATATCTCTGGCTTCTCATCGTCTTTGATATTGTAGATATAATATGACGAGATATTCTCGATAGTGTTCTTGATTACACCGATACGAAGAAAGATGTTTGTAGGGCTCTGATAGGTGGTGTAATCACCCTTTGCAATATCATATGCAACTTTTGGAAAGTAATCGAAAAACTGTCCCATCTATTAGAATCCTTGTGTGACACGCTGTTTGTGTAGAATTTCAAGTTCTCTAAAAGCAAGGCTCAATCTGATAGCTACCGGATGCCCATTAGCAAAAGTAGAATATACACCAGTTGGTGCATAATCAACTTCGATTTGTTCTAGGGCACAGGTATTGATGCGTGGTATCTTGGTATTCTCTTTACCTTTGTGATAGAATTTGATATCAAATTCGGCTGGTGGTACAAAGATTGGAATAGGACCAAGGCTGTCAAGTTCAGGTGCCGCATGAAATCTCATAGTATCTATGATATTCTTTACAGTAATAGATTCTTGCTCGTTTCTAGGAGCCATTAGAATTTCCATACGAAACGCTCTTTGTGCTGTATGTGAGAACAGCACCTCAATCTTAGGATTAATAGGCACACCTGCTGCCGCAGAACCTTTTCTTAGAAGATTACCGGCCGCATCCAAAACTCGATTGGCTATATTATTGTTAACAGCCGCTTGAAGAGTTTGTGTTAGACCCGAAGCTATTGATTTACCAAAGAATGATCCACCGAGTTTAAGGGCCTCAAACCCAAATGCTGTAAGAGAAACATCTTGATAGGTATTTGTGTGAGTATAAACTGTAGGTAGAGGCATGTAAAGAGCAATGGCTTCTTTAATCTTTCTCGTTCTACGAGGTAGATTTATGGTTGTATCTGAGAATAGAGAAACGCCAGCATCAACAACTTCACTGAATGATGTTGGTATGTTACCTTGCAAAGTATTATTACCTACAGAAAATAATCCAGCGCCCGTAATACCTCTAAGCTGGTCTACTCTAGACGCCTCATCTGTGAGATTATAATTGGCTGGTCCAAATTCATTTGGCAAAGGAATTTTTGTTCTGGCTTCGAACTTATCATTTACCTGTACATTGATATTGATAATCATGTAATGACTGTTTATATCAGAACCAAGGTCGCTAGGGAATACTCTATAGTTGAAGTCATATTTCTTTTCGTTAGCAAAACCAAGATAGCTACTGAAGCGAGCGGCCGCCTCAGATGTTCTTGCAGATTCAGCTAGACTATCTGAAGCGCCTCGATTATTATATTGAGCGGCTAGCTGATCCGCAGGTGAGTCTATTCTCTGAAGCGGTGCCCTTGCATATTTGGTTGTTCTACCGGCAGAGTCACCACCAAGAAGTTCACCTACTATTGTACCTACTGAAGAGCCTGGGCTTATTGGCATTTTTATTGTTATCCTATTGTTGCATACATATTTATATGAAAACCCACAAAGGCAAATTCTCACCTAAGAACCCCAAGAAGTATGGGGGTGACCCAACGGGCATTATATATCGCTCGTCATGGGAACTTAGAGTCATGAAATATTTAGATGAAAACGTCAATGTGATAGAGTGGAAATCTGAAGAGATTGCTATACCATATCGGTCACCTCTTGACAACCGTGTTCATCGGTATTTCCCAGACTTCATCGTAAAGGTTCGTACACCTGATGGTGGTATGAAGACCATGATGCTTGAGGTCAAACCAAAAGCTCAGACAAAAGAACCAAAGATACCTACCAAGAAAACCAGAAGGTATATCACTGAGGTAATGACATGGGGTGTCAATCAGGCCAAATGGAAGTCAGCACAGGAGTTCTGCTTGGATAAAGGTTGGTCTTTTAAACTCATAACTGAGGATGAACTAGGTATAAAGTAATTCATATGCTGGTCTACATACCTAATATAGCACACTGGCAACCCGTTGGCAACATATAAATAACTCCATGGCAACAGAAAAAGATTCCGCAGAATGGTTTATTGGTAAGGCCCGCTCAGCCGCTGGCTACCGAAAGAACCTTGTAAGTAGTGACGAGAGAGGGCGCGACAACGCTATCATCGGCAAGATGTACTTCTTTGTATATGATCCGAAGATGAAGAAGACGCTGCCCATGTACGATAGATTTCCGTTGGTATTCCCTATAGAGCCATATAATAATGGATTCTTAGGTTTGAACCTACATTATCTGAACCCTGGCGAACGAGCATGGTTGCTGAATAAGCTCAAAGATTTCCGTAATAACAATAAATTCAATACTACGACCAAACTCAAGCTGTCATATGACCTGCTGGCCTCAACCAAGAAGCTAGCCTCGGTGTCTCGCCCGTGCGTGAAAAGGTATCTATTCTCTCATGTACGCAGCAAGTTCATTGAGATGACACCAGAAGAATGGGATAAGGCTATCGGGCTACCAGTAGCTCAGTTCGAATATAACACATAAAGGTAAGAAATGGCATCAATACCTATCGAGAATGCGCCTAGGGCGCTTGATATGGAGAGCTTCAAGGCGGTCTCAGAAGACTATGGTTCTCTGGCCAAATCTTGTCGATTCGCTGTTAGAATATTACCAACTGGTATTAATAATCCACTCAGACAATACTATGATATGTTTCGAGACCTGATCTACCTTTGCGAGGTTGCAGAGTTTCCTGGTCGTGGTTTTGAAAGTATCAGCTATCGCTACTATGGTCCAGAACAGAAACAACCATTTCAGACCAGATATGAAGATATCAACTTGACCTTCCTCTGCCGTTCACAATCACCAGAGCGTGAGCTGTTCGATGACTGGATGGACTTGGTTCATCCTATCACCACATATGACTTCAACTATAAAGATGACTATGCTTGTGAGATTGATATCTTCCAGTTTAGTGAGCATGATTCGGAAGGTTATGGTTCTTCTGATCCTGAGTATATGTTCTCACTCAAGGACGCATGGCCAACCCTTGTTAATCCACAACCTGTAACATGGGCAGACGACCAGTTTCTTCGTCTCGGTGTTACATTTACATATAGCAGATGGACTAGAGGCGGCCTTGATCCTACTCCAAGCGGTGATGCAAACGGATCATAT
>Ga0114973_10003662_pt1 | contig 10774 bp, 11 predicted proteins | sample M_140807_MF_Meta_FD_87025 | JGI IMG/M metagenome (GOLD analysis project Ga0114973, IMG submission 87025) | Freshwater microbial communities from Lake Montjoie, Canada to study carbon cycling - M_140807_MF_MetaG | ecosystem: Environmental > Aquatic > Freshwater > Lake | place: Lake Montjoie... | reverse complement strand
GGCGCCATTTGTACAACGACAACTTGAAAGCAGCAAAGGCCCCATCATTGCCGCGACTGACTATGTGCGCGCGCTGCCTGAGAGCATTCGTGCTTATGTACCCGCAGGACGCAAATACCTGACTTTGGGCACGGATGGATTCGGGCGAAGCGATACACGACAAGAATTGCGCAGCTTCTTTAGGGTTGACGCAGTCCATATTGTCAAAGTGGCACTGCACGCTATAGGTATACCGTCATCATGAATACATACTGAGACGGCATTAAGCGTGTTCTTTTTCAAACCTGTACATATAGTCTCGCAATCGCTGCACGCTTTGTAGCGGCATGGCGTTGTAAATCGAGGCGCGCATACCTCCTGCAGAGCGATGCCCGCGCAACTGAACCATGCCTTCTTTTTCTGCGCCTTGTAAAAATGTAGCGTTCAGTGATTCATCTTTTAAAAAGAAAGTCACGTTCATTCGTGAACGGTCTTCGCGGACCACACGGTTATAGAACATGGTGCTGTGATCCAAGAACTCATACATCAGATCGGCTTTGGCCTGGTTGTGCACTTGCATGGCGGACAAGCCCCCTAGATCTTGAATATGCTTTAACACCAGCCCCATGATGTAAATGGCATAAGTGGGTGGCGTGTTGTACATCGAGTCGTTCTCAGCTTGTATCTGGTAATTGAAAGCTGAGGGTGTGACAGGCAAAGCGTACCCTAACAAGTCACGCCGCACGAGGACAAGTGTGACCCCAGAAGGACCCATGTTTTTCTGGGCGCCGGCATAAATAAGCCCATACCGACTCACGTCTAATGGCGCTGACATGATGTTGGAGGACATGTCTGCGACGAGCGGCAAACTGCCTGTTTGCGGCGTCCAGTGACACTCCACACCGCCTATGGTTTCATTGCTACACATGTGCACATAAGAGGCTTGGGTCGATAAATTCCACATTGACTGTTTGGGCATAGATATAAAACCGCCCTCTTGACTGCTAGCGGCCACATGGACCTGTCCATATTTCGCCGCCTCTTTCATGGATTTTTCCGACCACACGCCACTGACCACATAGTCGGCTTGACCGGTTTTGCCTATCAGATTCATAGGCACAATCGCGTTTTCTGCAATAGCACCGCCTTGCAACAAAAGTACTGCGTATTGATCTGGAACACTCAAAAGACTGCGTATCAGCGATTGCGTATGCGCGAGAATTTCAGTGAACTCAGGCCCGCGGTGGCTCATCTCCATCACCGACATACCGCTACCTTGCCAATCCAACATGTCAACCGCAGCACGTTGCAACACAGATTCCGGTAGTGTGGCTGGCCCTGAGCTGAAATTGATGACTCTTGTCATGGCAATATACACTTTCAATTAATGATGTAAATATACGACTTTAATGACTTAATTTTTTAAAATAGGGATAATGAACAGAATCTTGAAGATTTCAGGTGAGTGTCAGATGAAATTCTCTTTTGCTTTGGTGGTGTTGGTCATAACTGGATTTTTAACCGGTTGTGCAAGCCATTCCGCCAAGACCATCGCTGGCTTGGACAACAATGACCCCACTTTCAATTCCAGCGCATGTGAAAGTGCCAGAGCAAATGCTTGGGTACATGACACCACCCAGAAAAACAAACTGTGGGTCGGTCCTTCGTTTATTTGGCTGGCAGGCCCTGTTGCTTTGGTTCCGGTGTTTGTGACCAATGTAGGTTTAAACACGGCAGACAAGTTACAGGCCAACGATATTGCAGCACAGTGCGGAGGCAAACCCCAAAGCCAGGCACAAATGAGTGCGGATATTGCTTTGGATGCCTCGTTGTCATTGGTCGCTGGAACCATAGTGCCTGCCACCATACCCAAGCTGACACCGCCTTAAACAGACCGTAAGTTTGCTCCTGCCATGTTTTCCGAAAGATCAATTTTTTCGTGCAATGCAATGCGTTCCAATGCTTGTTCAAACATAGCTCGGGCTGTTCCCGACACCGCTGTCAAATAACTGTGCAGGCGGGCATCTTGAGTACTGTTGCTTAAACAATCCTGGCTGTATGTTTCAAAACTGTTGAGCATGCTGATCAGGTCAGCCACATGATGAGGGCATTCACACAACACGTTCGTCGAAATATCGGCCATTCGCCTGAGCACTTTGTCACTGTATTTGCGTGGCGGAATGGTGCTGCCGCCACCGGTCACAGGCAAAGTCCAACTGCTGTCTACATAAACGATGGATTGAATAATCTCGCTCAAATCAACGTCAGATACGGGCTCACGTCTGGCAATGACGCCAGATGAATGCAGGAATTGCAATACAGCCACAGTTGCAAAATGGTAAATCAATACGCAACGGCGAACGCCTAAGTGTTGACGCAGCTTGTGTAAATCTTCTTTAAATGACACCTGAACCGATCCCATTTGTACCAGTAATACATCCGGCGCCTCGGTGGATGGGGAGGCCAATGCATGCTTGATATCTGAAAAAACGTGATTAATTTTTAAGGTGGATTGCTGGCCAAAGACTTGTGTGAATTTTTCTGTCTCAATGCGACTGGCAAGTGAATAGCCGACGACAGCAACGCTGATGGACGCTGGGATAGTAGGCGCATCCACTTGCATAGATCGGGCGGCTCTGTGTTCGTTCAACATGGCTTGTAGTTGAGACACGGCTAAGTTACCAATGCTGCTGATGGCGTGGCCCTGCTGCGTTAAGTTTTTCAATAAAGTCAGTTTAAGTACATCACTTTCACTGTACAAACGCTGACCGCCCTCCGTTTTGGGCGGTTCCACCACGCCATAACGACGCTCCCATACACGCAAGGTTGCCACAGGTACGCCACAAAGATTAGAGACTGCGCCAATTCTGTAGAGTGGTGAAAACGCGCTGTCTGAAAGGGTTACAGGAGACATGATTGTGTTTTTGTAGAGGTTTTGTTCACTTATTCTATCGAAAAAATAGCGAAAAACGCAATTATTTTCCAATATACCCTTTCAAAACCTATCATTCGCCTCATTAATCCAATCAAATAATACTTAGTCAGGGAGAAACATATGTTTTCCAGTTTGACCAGAAACGCAGTCAACACCATTTTGCTGGTGTGTAAATACCAATCAGATGGTCCAGTAACCACCTTGGCCATCAGCAAACGCCTAGGCTTGTCTATTTCCTACTTAGAGTCATTGCTATCTAAGTTGAAAAAAGCAGGATTTTTGATCGCTTACCGCGGACCAGGTGGCGGCTACTGCTCCAATGGCAAACCACTTGACATCAAATTAATTGATGTGATTCGCGCCTTTGATTTTGACAACAATCAAAAAAATGCCGGCCTCCTCAAGCCTCAGGAATTTGACAAAGACATGATCAAGTGGATGATGCAGGACTTTCTTGAGCATCACTTGGTTAGCAAGAACATGGAAGAAGTGATGGAGCAAATCCCCGAGGACGTATGGGGCGCGGAACCACAAAAAACCCAAACGGCTGAGCCTAGAAAATTCAAACCCCTGCAAATTCACAAACTGCCCAGTGGACCTAATTCAGTTTTCAGCCTAGCAAGCAATATGTCTGTCTGAGCTTTTCAGGTGAATTGAGATAGAGTACTGTCTGTTTTTCTGATGGCAGTACACATGACTACTACAAATCTCAATACACCAGTGACAAACTGGCAAATAAACATCGAAACGTTCATGAGCCATGGTTGGGTTCAGCATGGCTTGGTGTTTCTGATTCTTTTGAATGCTGCAATATTAGGCTTGGAGACCAGCCCAGACATCATGTCCCAATGGGGTGATTTACTGCACTGGTTGGATCACGTTATTTTGGGTATTTTCATCGCTGAAATCGTGGTGTTGATTGCGGCACGCAAATTAAGATATTTTTCTGATCCATGGTGCTTGTTTGATTTTATTGTGGTCAGCATTGCATTAATTCCCGCCTCTGGATCGCTTGCTGTATTGCGTGCGTTGCGGGTGTTGCGGGTATTGAGGTTGATCAACAAAGTTGACAGTATGCGAAAGGTGGTCAGCGGCTTGTTGAGTTCACTGCCTGGTTTAGGCTCTGTATTTGGTTTGATTATTATTATTTTTTATGTGGCTGCGGTTGTTGCCACAAATTTGTTTCAGCATCAATTTCCTGACTGGTTCGGTAACATGGGGTTGAGTGCCTACACACTTTTTCAGGTGATGACGTTGGAAGGTTGGTCTCAAGAAATTGCCAGACCAGTGATGGAAGTTTTCCCGTATGCGTGGATATTCTTCATCTTATTCATTCTGATTGCTACCTTCATCATTTTCAACTTATTCATCGCAGTGATTGTGGACTCCATCACCGCAGATAAAGAACAAAATCAAAAAGACCATGCGCAATTCGACGCGATACAAGAAGAGTTGCGCACAGTTCTTGCCGAACTGCGTGAAGTACAGAAATTAATCGCCAAACGCTGACAATGCGGCGCGATTATTCAGCTCGAATGGCGCCTTTGGCAACCAGCTTTCTTCAAAAGTTGCCTCCACTTTGGATACCTGCGCCTTTGCGTGAACTGATTGGTTGGCGCATCAAACAGCTGACCGGTTCAACCAGCTCCCCAGATGCATTTGCACAACCTGCTGGAGACCCTGGTCTGTTTGGTCCATCCTCCATGGCATGGCAGGTACATGCGCATTTTGTCGGCATGATGGTAGGTGGTCTATCCTCTTTGATGATGCAATCATTACATCCTCGTGCCCTTGCTGCCGTCTGGGATCACTCAAACTTCAGACATAACCTCAAAGGCCGTTTGGGCAGAACCGCTTATTTTGTCGCGATCACTACTTATGGCGCAAAAAATGAGGCTATACAAGCCATTGAACGTGTTAACCAAATTCATGCTCAGGTGAAGGGTTTCATGCCGGATGCAAGTCCTTATGTGGCAAATGAACCGGCTCTTCTTCGCTGGGTTCATCTGGGCGAGGTGACCAGTTTTTTGAATGGCTACCAGTTACTTTCAACGCAGCCCCTGAGTTCAACTGAGGCTGATACTTACGCCAAAGAAATGACTTTGGTTGGTGAATTACTTGGCGCCGAACAATTACCAACCACAGCGCAAGGCAATGTACTGGCATTGCAAGAGTTCATACCAGAACTGGTATGCAATGCTCGAACCCGGGAAATCTTGCAAGTGATTGAAAACTACCCAGTAGATATTTGGGACAAACCATTCATGCATCTGGTGATTCAAGCTTCATTTCACATACTGCCGGACTGGGCCTTGCAGATGCTAGGTAAACCGCTGGCTTGTGAAGCCGAAAAATTCTGGGTTAGGCAGGCTTTAAGTATCGCTACCGCCCCGATTCAATCGGTTTTAGATACCGAGGGTGTCGCAGCACATGCTCGCCGTCGCGCCTTTGCGGCGACTTAAACCACCACGTCTATTGAAAAACTTCAGGCTGATTGCGTCCAAACTTGTTTACATTTGGGGCATGTGATTTCCATGCGCTTGAACATGCTGATGCGGCATTTTTGTAAACACTTGGGACAACTGACGATGGCCTTTTCTCCAGTGACGAGAGGTCTTTCCAGTTGTAGGTCGGTTAGCGCGACTGGTGCCCTTAAGTCATACATCTGGGAAGCTTTAAAGCTGATTTGAAACCCAGGGCGCGGCAAATCAACGCGAGCAAAATCTCCTTTTTGCACGATGATGTTGTGTAATTTATCGCCGATCAAGTTTTCACCGCCGTACCAGTGGTTGGAATTTGGCGCTGCCAACAAATCAAGAATACGCGGGTCCTCTGAAGTTCGGGCGCTTTCATCCACCACAAACCGAATGGCTTCGATTTGCTGTTTGACTTCATGCTCGGAACTGCTTTTATGGGTGTAATAGTAATAACCAAAATACAAGCAGGACTTCAACTCATTGCCAAAAGAATACCATTTCAATACCAGAATTCGCAAGGTATCTATGAACTTGGTCAACCCATCATTCACTCCGATTACCCGGTCATTGACCATGGCGATCAGCAACAAATTCAACGAACTGGTCAATCCGTTGGTTTGTCGAACGCCTTGCGGTTGATTGAACATATTTTTTTGCTCAATACTTTGATAGGCCACAGAAAGCGCCCTGAAATACTCAGGCATGGCAGCACTGACGTTTGGCAACAATTGATGAAAGAGTTCTTTGTCTTTGTTGCTGGATCGGTATTTCTCAAAAGGATATTCCATATTCACCACCTAACTGGAGTTTAATTTGTCAATAATTAATTGCTTCAATTCAGTGAAGCTGTAGCGAATTTCCTTGCCATCGACCTTGTGCACATAGTGATTGGTCCAACCGTGCTGGACAGTCAAACTGTTACCAAACAGTTCTTCGTACAAATGAATCATTTGAAATTCATCAACTTTATTGCTGGCGATATTTGATAAGACTGTGTCATGTTTGGATACTTTAGGTTTGGACTGCGGCTTGTTTTCGTTCTTATGGTTGTCTGCCTCAGGCTCCACATTGCCGGTTTGCTTATCTGTATATTTTTTCCAGGATGCATCCCAGTCTTTGCGTTTTTTAATATTACCAAGCACAGCGTGTGCATGGTTAAGTTCAGTCATGATTTCAGTAAACAATACCTTTTTGTCCGGATGCTTGTCGGGATGGTATTTTTGTGCCAACGCTTTGTAGGCGGCTTTGATGACTTCGTTTTCGGCTGTATGTAATAAGCCCAATACAGCGTACAGATCTTTCATCTGTCAGCCTGCTAACGCATGGAAGGTAATATCTTTGACGCCAGCTTTGTCAAAATAAGCCTTCCAAAAATCAAGCACCACGGGATTTAATGACCGTGGACTGCTATTGACAAGATGCACTTCTACTTTGATGTTACTGAAATTCACAAACAATTTGGTTGCCGCGTAACTTGACTCGTATGTTTCAAACGAAACTGGTTTTCCGTACATATTCAGTGCCTTGCTGTTTTGCAGCATGTCAGAAAGAATATACAGCGTGATGTCACCTTTGATATTGTGTTTTTGTATGGAGTTCAGGTTGACAAGTTGAAGCATTTCCAAAATGGGCGACTCTTTGGCAGAAGCTGCACTCATCATGCCCTCAGTCACTGACAACATAGGTTCGATGAAATGCTTGAGATACTGCTGCTTAAGGGCTTTGACATTGTCAGTCAACTGGCTTTTTTCGTGACCGTCACCAGGGTTGCACAACTCGAACAAGGGCTTGGTGTTTGCCTGAAAATCATCCCCAAGCACATACACCGACAGCAATTGACCAGGCGGGGTTGATTCAACCAATTGCTTGATAAAAATATCCAGTGAGGTTTTTTGGGCAAGATTGAATGGGTCTGTACGATCAATCAGTACCACCCGTTGGCCCTGGGGTCCTTCTAATGGACAGTAGGTGACAGGATCCAAGCCCGGTTTGCGTTGCGAGTTCCACCAGACAGCCGCTGCCACAGTTACCATGACCAGCGCAAAGAACAATAGACTGAACAAAATATTGTTTCTGGCTCTTCTTTTTTGCAATTTAGTTTGGCGCGCCATGAAACAAATCTCAATGGTATTTCAAATGATTCAAACGTGAGATGTACTGTTCGTACAAGGTATAGACTTTTTCACGCTGTTCGTTCACGGAATTCTCATACAACCGTATGTCTTTTTCCAAACTTGCAATCAAGTTATTTTCTTTTTCGTTTTCTATACGTGGCAAATTGATCGGTGAAAGAGAGGGTAAGGTATCAAAGTAACTGGGACGCAATCCATCTTCACGGGCCACTTCATTTTCAATCCGGAATTTTCGGATGACCGCATACAACACCACTTCAGTCTGGTTGATTTTGTCTGTGCATTCACGGTGCACGGCTTCCTTCTCAAGCATGATTTTTCGCAATAAGGCTGATAAGTCGTGCAAAGTTTTAAAGCCTTGGTTGATCAAGTCAAGTTTCTCCTGCTTCAATTCTTCCAATTCCTCTCTGACCTCTTCGAATTCAGCCTCAAATTCATCTCTTGCCTGGTTACAACGCCTGACCATGGCGCCGTAGCCAGGATAGGTGTCATCAATAGATAAGCCATCAAAAAGAGCAGCAATACCAAAGCCGAGTGACATAGCCACCAAAAACCAAGATACCAAGTCGCTCAAACCGAAGAAGTGGTTTTGCATCATTTCCCAGGCATCACGTGTTGGCGCAACGGATGCAGCCATCAACTGTTCGCGAATGTGACCGATGGACATAGCGACAAAAAACATGAAGCAAGCTGCAAACACAATAGAAAACGAACCGAATATTTTTCCGGCAACTGGCTTACTGACAACCCAAGGAACCGCAAATTTACCTAGGAAGAAACAACCCAGCACGTTGATGCCTGCGAGCAACGCAGCGTAAATGAAGCCACCAATCAAACCTGAGCTCAGACCTTCAGCAAAAAAATTGGCATTCAATATTCCTTCGACACCGATTAAGAACACCAGCACGGAATAACGCAGCATCAAGCCAGAGGGGCTGGGGAAGTTGGCCTCACGCTCCAAGCCATTGTTCTTCTTGAATATTTCCAACTCTTTGAACCTGACCATGGCGTTGTAGGCGAGCTTTTTCAGCCATGCGCCCTCCTCGTCCATCAACTTGCGTGTTTGTCTCTCAAACTCTGCATTCAAAGCATCGGACTGCAAAGACTTGTAACTCAATTCAATGCCTACGACGCGTGCGTTGATGTGCTCGGACTGACGTATGTAATTTTGTTGAATGACTTCGCGAAGAAGATTTAAATGCTCAACAACTTCTAGTTCTTTTTGAGTGGGTTTTTTTTCATGAAAAGACGGCAACCCCATCTCGGCAAGTCGTTTGGCCTCTTTGACCAAATGAAATTTTTCAATAATCGAATCTATCTCTATAGATAAATTCTCAGGTCGACTTGCCCGTTTGGAAAATAAGCGCTTAAACCAAGCGATGACCCGCATGCAACAACCTCAATTCATACTTGTCATTGTGAAAAGATCAAAAAGGCACACCAAGCTGGACCGAAGTCAAGCCGTGTGATTCTACTGATTACTTAGATTATGGCTAATCTAAAATACTATCCTAAAGTACACAATAATGGTGGTTGACTCTTTTCTCATAAAACTCTTGTAAACGATCCACCTTTAGCCATGTATCAATCTGCTCCTAGGTGCAGCAGACGCACTCATTCGGTGCAATTCGTACGCTCAAGGTGCATCTGAGAGACAACAATCAAGTTTTAAGAGAATATTTTCCAAACCTTGACGGGCATGAACCATGCTTTTGCTATATCCATCAGACCGTGAAATGGGAATCAAATGAATAGTCACATATTCAATGAGATGAGCGATGAAGAAGGTTTCGCCCGTCCACACTATGAAGCATTTGATGCTTGGCTCAAAGGCGTGTCTTCTGATACTGTTCAAGTCAAACAAACTGAAGCTGACTTGATTTTCCGTCGCACTGGCATCACATTTTCTTTGAACGGCGATGATGGCGGTACTGAACGTTTGATCCCCTCTGACCTGATACCGCGCATCATCCATGGCAAAGAATGGGGGCACTTGGAAAAAGGTCTGGTGCAACGCGTCAAAGCCATCAATATGTTTTTGCATGATGTCTACCACGAGCAGCGTATCTTGAAATCTGGTCTGATTCCCACTGAGCACATATTGGCGAACGCCCAATATATGCCCCTCATGTACGGCCTGGACTTACCACATCAAATTTATGCGCACATAGCCGGCGTAGATATCGTGCGACATTCGGATGGTGATTTTTATGTTTTAGAAGACAACTTACGGGTGCCATCGGGCGTGTCTTACATGCTGAGCAACCGACTTCTGATGATGCGTTTGTTCCCTGATCTGTTCCGCCGCTACACAGTGCGTCCCGTTGAACATTACCCAGCACTTTTATTACAGACCTTGCGTTCTGCAAGTTGGGTAGACCAACCCACGGTGGTTCTTCATACGCCAGGGAGATTCAACAGCGCTTATTTCGAACATGCTTTTTTAGCCAAACAAATGGGTATCGAGTTGGTCGAAGGGTCAGATTTGTTTGTGCGCCAAGGCCATGTGTATATGCAAACAACCGAAGGACCACAGCAAGTCGACGTTATCTACCGGCGCGTCGATGATGTGTACATGGATCCGCTGAGTTTCGAGCCGGATTCACTCATTGGTGTGCCTGGTTTGGCATCGGTTTACCGCCAGGGCAATGTAGTCATCGCCAATGCATTGGGTACAGGTGTGGCTGACGATAAATCGATTTATCCCTATGTGCCAGACATGATTCGCTTTTATCTGGATGAAACACCGATATTGAACAATGTACAAACTTGGCAGTGTCGCAAGCCTGATGAGCTGTCCCATGTGCTGGCAAATTTGTCGCAACTGGTGGTCAAAGAAGTTCACGGCGCAGGGGGCTACGGCATGCTGGTGGGTCCCACAGCGAGTAAATCTGAAATCGACCAATTCGCCAAACGTCTCAAAGCACATCCTGAGAACTACATTGCACAACCCACTCTCAGTTTGTCAGCCTGCCCCATATTTGTAGACCAAGGTATCGCACCGCGACATATCGATTTGCGCCCCTTTGTGCTAATGGGTAAAGAGACACGCATAGTCCCTGGGGGTCTGACTCGCGTGGCTTTGCGCGAAGGTTCGCTGGTGGTCAATTCATCGCAAGGCGGTGGCACAAAAGACACGTGGGTGTTGGAAGACGAGGAGGCGATCTGATGCTATCGCGTGTTGCCGCTCAACTCTATTGGCTGTCGCGTTATTTGGAACGCGCTGAAAACATGGCACGCATTCTGGAAGT
>Ga0114973_10003661_pt1 | contig 10775 bp, 8 predicted proteins | sample M_140807_MF_Meta_FD_87025 | JGI IMG/M metagenome (GOLD analysis project Ga0114973, IMG submission 87025) | Freshwater microbial communities from Lake Montjoie, Canada to study carbon cycling - M_140807_MF_MetaG | ecosystem: Environmental > Aquatic > Freshwater > Lake | place: Lake Montjoie... | reverse complement strand
AATATCTAAATGTATATCGCCAATAATATACATAATTTTTTCATCTTTTTCTAATCGTATAATATTATTTGGTCCATTAATAAAATATTTTTTTGTTATATCCATTATTATTGTATATATTTTATTTATTCTAATATTAAACTATTATTAGTAAATGTAACTTCATTAGTTGTTAGTAATAAAGATATATCATTAGTTATTTTATCTTGATTATTGTATAATAGTACTTTAATTTCATTAATTTTATATTGTTTATATGTTTCATGTTCTTTTCCATCTGAATCAGTAAATTTTGAATCACTATAATTTATTTTGTATACAAATTTTTCAATTATATCTTTAGTCTTTTCATCTAATTTATTATCTTCAATTAAATCATTATAGATTACTTCTAAATCATCTAATCTATAATTAATAAGTGAATTCAATACATCAGTTTTAGTTGATAAAACAAACTGACCTTTATTATCATCGTATTTATACATATATTGATCTTTCATATTAGTAATAATAATATTTTTGAACTGATTATATTTTCCACAATGAATAGTTTCAACTAATTTCTCTAAACATCCATATTTAGCATTCATGATTAACTTTTTTTCTTTATTAGTTAATAATTCAACAACTTCTTCTTTACCGAATCCAATTAACTGAAAATTATTAACTATATTTTGAATATTATTATGAGAATTAACTGTTGAATTTTTAATTAAATTATGTCTTTCTAATAATTTTTTATTTAATTTCTTTAATGTAATATTATCTATTTTACTTGATTTTTCTAATTTGAGTTTTAATTTCAGTATTTCTTTTTCTTCTTTAACTACTTGTAATTTAATTTTTTCTAATTCAATATCTTTATCTTTATTATTATTACAACTTTTTTTATGCATAGATTTAGTAGATCTATTTTTAAAAATTTTATTACAATATTCGCAGATTAATGATTTATTAATTGAACTTTCTTGAACATTCATTGAACATTCTTGAACATTCATTGAACATTTGTCAGTATATTTGAAATGAAATTTTTTGATATGATTACATAAGCTACTTTTACTAGAATAAAGTTTATCACAACTTTCACATCTTAAAGAACTAATATCATTCACTTTTTTATTCATATATATTATAATATAAATAATATTCTTAAATGATTTTTATAAAGTGAAATAAATGAATTCACTTTTTTTGATATGGGAGGGAGAGTGAAACCTCCAGAAAGTTATTATCAAATTTCAAAATATATAAACATAAATGAAAAATTGAATTTTAATTTATAAATTATATTAAATTATATTATGAATAAAGTACACCCAGATTGGCTTCCGTTTTTTGATGAAAATAAAAAAGATCTTGATGAAATTTTTAGTAAAATAAATTATGATAGTGAAATTATTTTTCCAAAAAGAAAGTATATTTTTAGAGCACTCTTTTATAATTCACCACAAGATATTAAACTTGTGTTATTAGGACAAGATCCATACATTAATAGTGAGATAATAGATAAGAAAAAAATACCTCAAGCATGTGGATTATCATTTAGTGTACCAAAAACTCATAAAAAAATACCACCGTCATTACAAAATATTTTTAAAGAAATTAAAAATTGTTATCCAGGATATATTATTCCAAAAGATGGAAGTTTAATTAGATGGGTAAAAGAGGAAAATATATTATTGTTAAATTCAGCTTTAACAGTAATAGAAGGTAAATCAAATAGTCATTCTTTGTTATGGTCTGATTTTACAAATAAATTAATAAAATTTGTATCTGATAAAAATGAAAAAACAATATTTTTACTAATGGGTAGTTTTGCAATAAATAAATCATCGTTAATTGATATAACTAAACATAAAATATTTACATGTAAACATCCATCACCATTAAGTGCTTACAAAGGATTTTTTGGTTCAAATATTTTTAAAAAAATTAATGATTATTTAATTGAAAATAATATTGAAATAATTAATTGGTAATATTTCTTTATGTAATAAAAATTTGAAATTTATTTAAACAGAAAGCAATTCTTTACTTTAAATGAGTTTAGACGAAAAATATTTAGATTTATCAGAAGATGAAATTGATAATTTATTGTATGGATTAGACCTTAATAAGAAAGATACATACAGTGATGAGAAAATATGTATATCTTGTAAAAGTACTAAATTGATTATTGATAGTGCAAAAGGTTATTTAGTATGTCAAGATTGTGCAGTTATAAATGAAGAATTCTTAGATAAAAACCATGAATTTAATGGTGATATGAATGGAACAACTAGATATGGATGTCCTTCAAATTATTTTTATCCTAAATCTGCTTTAGGTACAAAAATTAGTTCTAAAGGTTTTAATAGATTAAGTGCACTACAAAGACAAGGTCAAATGCCATATAAAGAAAAAAGTTTAATGGAAGTTTTAGAAAGAATTCAAAGTAAATGTAAAAAATATAATATTACCCAAACTATTATTGATACATCAAAGATATTATATAAGAAAGTAAGTGAATGTAAACATACAAAAGGAAAAAGAAAAGGTAAGAATATGATTATGAGATGTATCAATAGAAGGTCCATGATTGCTGCATGTGTTTTTCATGCGTGTAAATTACAAAAAGAACCTAGAAGTCCAAAAGAAATTGCAGATATTTATGATTTAGAAATAAGACATGTCAATAAAGGATGTAGAAAATTTCTTGATTATATTGATATTACATCTATATTTTTTGAAATTAAAAGTTCGCAATCATCTGATTTTATTGAAAGATTTGCAAAAAAATTAAATATTGATAAACAATATATTGATAAAGCTAAAGATATTTCTACTAACATTAATAAATTAGGTCTAGCGTCAACACATGAACCTCCATCAGTGGCAGCAGGTTGTATTTTATTGGTAGGAACAATGTACCATATAGATATATCAAAAAAGAATATATCAGAGATTTTTGGTATTTCAGATGTTACTATTTCTAAAACTTATAGAAAGATTTTTCCATATCATAAAATAATTATGAATAACGAAGTAACTAATTTAATTCTAGAAAAGAAAAATAATATTGAAAAACAAAATTCAACATTGCATGAAGATGATTTAATTATTACAGAAAAATCATCAGAATGTAATTCTGAATTGAACGAATATTCAGAAAGTGATTCTGAGTATGAAGAGGATGAAGAAGAGATTATCAAAATCAAAAATAAAGGAAAAAGTAAAAATATTGAAGTTGAAATATAAAAAAATGAAAAAACTATTAGTTAGGATTATTATACAATAATTATGGATTTTATTGATAATATGTATGCTAAAATAGATATTTTAAGAAAAATACAAATGTCAAAAATTAATAATAGTTCTTCTATTAGTTCGATGGAGGAAGGAGAAATTGAAAGTACAAAAAATGAAATTTTATCTATTTTAAAATCAAATATTGATTTGAAAATAGTTAATGATAGTATGATAAATACATATAATAATTTAATTGAAAATAAAAAGTATATTATAATTATTCCTAGACTTTTTAGAATATTAGAAGCTGAAATTTATTTCAAGGCTATCAGAGGTATTGATTTTAAAATAAATAAAGATGATGGAGAAATTGCAGATTATTGCATTGGTTATAAATATGATCATTTTGATTCAATAGAATATTCTGAATGGGATAAATATGAAAAGTGTTATATTTTTTTAGTAAATAATTAATCTATTAATATTTGATCTATAAAATCACCTATATATTCAACTAAAATAACATCAAAATCATCATCTATCAAAGTAGGATCTTTATTTTTTAATTCAATCAAATCATCACTATTTTCTTTTGATATAAAAACTTTTTTAATTCCTGCTTTTTTAGCACCTGGTAACTTGAAATCTAAACCTCCTATTTTTGTTACTTTACCAGTTAGTTCAATTTCACCTGTCATACCAACTGTATTAATTATTTTTTTATTTAAAACTCTTGATATAAATGCAGATGTAAATGCACAACCTGCACTAGGGCCATCTTTTGATGTTGATGTTGATGGTGTATGAATATGAAATCCATATTTAAAATTATCATTTAAATATTTTTCAAAATTGTCTATTCCATACTTTACTAAATTTTGCTTAATATAATTTAGTGCACACGTTAATGAACACATTATTGATTCTTTCATAACGTCTCCTTGTTTACCTGTATATTTTAACTCAAATTCACTTCCATTAAAATTATTAAAGATTTGGATAGGAATAATACCTCCATCTCCTAATGAAGTAGCATATAATCCATTTATAATACCAACGTGACTCTGATCATTTATTTTAGTAAAATCTGAAAGTGGTTTTGATAGTATTTTTGTAATTTCTTCTTCAGTTAGTATGTAATCTTCATTTATTTTATTTAATAATAAGTCAAGATTTAATGTTAAAAATATTTTTTCTATTTTTTTTTTAATACTTCTAATACCCGCCTCGCTTGTATAATTTTCTATTATATATCGTATAGTTTTATCATCTAATTGTGTCCAAGAGTTATCAATACCTATATTCTTTTTAATTTCAGGTATAACAAAATTTTTAACTAGAATTATTTTTTCATTTATGTTATAAGGCTTAACTTTAATTTCAAATAATCTATCTAATAAAATGGGATCAATTTTTTCAGAATCATTATATGAAAAGATCATTATTACTTTATCTAAAGGAAAATCGATTCCTTGGAAAAATCTATCTTGAAATGATTTATTCATGTTTGGATCAGTTAAATGGATTAATATACTACTAATTTCATTTATATTACCATGTTTTGATGCAGTTTTATCTAATTCATCGAAATAAATAATACATCTTTCATTTCCCATTTCAACCATTTTTTTTATTATAATTCCAGGTTGAGACCCAGAATATGTATAACCATGACCATGTAATAATTCTCCATCATTTTGACCTCCTAATGTTATTTCTGCGAAAGGAATATTTAATGCTTTAGAAATACTTTTTGCTAATAATGTTTTACCTACACCTGGAGGTCCAACTAGTCCAATTGGTCTACCACTGCTATTTGGATTAGTAATCCAATTTGCTATAGTTTGCAATAATATGTTTTTTGTTTCATCATGACCATATGTAAATTTATTAAGATTATCTTTAACATTTTCTAAAAATTCAATTCTTTTAATGTAATTATCATTTAAATTTTCATAAAAATTATTATTTGTTGTCCAAGGGAATTTTAATATATGATCAACAAAATTTTTTTGTTTATAAAATTCATTATTTTGACTTTTCATTTCTTCGATTTTTTCTAATGTTATATTTTTAACTTGTTGCGGTATATTTTTATTTGATATTATTTGACTCTTATAATCAATATCTTCTAAATGTAATGATTTTATTTTTGTAATTTCATTTTTAATATTATTATTTGCTTTTTTTAATTTTAGTTGAATAAAAAATGGCAATCTTTTTAGAATTAGATTGTAAATGTTAGGTGAATTAAACTTTTTTTCTTTTGTGACACCTAATAGTAATGATGCAATATCACAGTTATCATTATTTCCTAATAATAACAAAAATATTATATTATATAAATTATTTAGTTGGTTTCCATTAGATATGAAATTTTTCATAATACTAATAAAAGAATTTTTAATTAATTGGTTATGTAAATTATGTGAATTTATTATATAATCGACATATTCTTCAATTTTCATACAATAAATATTTCCAATATAATCAAATTTTATAAATCTTTTTATAAAATCTAAATCAATATTATTTTCATTTAAATTCTCTATTTCTTTCAATATATTTTTCTTTTTATCATATAAATTTGTGTAATTGATCTGGCATGTTTTAACGATTGTTGATAATGAATCTATTTTAAATATACCTTCTATTTTAATATAGTTATTATCTTCAGTTTTAATCCATAGTTCTCTTGTTAATTCAAGTAAATCATTTTCATCATATTTTTTTGGTATTTTCCAAAAAAAATTTGAATTATCATTAATAAAATTTGTATCAACTTTATAAAAATTTATTGATATTGGAGTAAAAATAGAATTAATTTCATTAAGTATGTTAACTATTTCATTTGAAATATGATTACTATTAATAAATTTAATCATTTCTATAATATTTGGATAACCAATTTTTTTAATAATATTAATAACTTCTTTTTCTTGATTATAAAAAGGTATGAATTTATTGTTAATTATTTTTAAGATTGGATTTAATGAATTTAATAGTTCTTCATTAATAATTATATCATCATGTAATAAAAGTTTTAATTCATCATCAATATTAATATCCTCTTTAAAAGTTGTTAATAGATAAGAATTATTAATCGAATTTAAACTTTTATTTAAATCATATAAATTTCCTAAAATCTTATTTTTCGTATCTGGATCAATTAAATAATTCGTTTCTAAAAAAATAATATGATCATTTAAATTTAAAATCATGTTTGATATCAATTTATATTTTGATTGTAATATTAATAATTTTAAATTTTTTAATTTATTATGATTATTTTGCATTATTGGATAACTAGAAATAATATTATTAAAAAAGTTCAATTAATATTAAAATTAAATATTATACAAGAAACCTACTTAAAAGATACGTAGACGCATTTAAAAAAATCGTGGTGTGTTTGATTTAAAAATATAATATTATATATTTGTATATAAATGGCTCCTAAAACTAAAAATACTAAACAAACCAAAGTTGAAAACTCTACTCCAGTAGTTGAACAAACTACTACTCCAGTTCCTGCACCTGTTACAGTTGTTCAAGAAGCAGGTGCTAAGAAAGCAGTTGTTAAGAAAGCACCTGTTGCTAAAAAAGCACCTGCAGTTGTTCAAGAAGCAGGTGCTAAGAAAGCACCTGCTAAGAAAGCACCTGTTGCTAAAAAAGCACCTGCAGTTGTTCAAGAAGCTAGTGTCAAGAAAGCACCTGTTAAGAAAGCACCTGTTGCTAAAAAAGAAAAAGTAGTTGCACCACCTGAAAATGAAGAAGACGAAGATAACGATGAAGATCCTAAAACCAGATCATTTAAAGTAAAACTACCAGGTGATGAAGGTTTTACAGGAAGATTCACTGGATTAACCCCATATCAAGCAGCAAATAAAGCTCTTTCTAAATACTTCAGAGGACTTGAAACCGAAGATAATTCTCAAGTTAACTTTTCTATTAGAGAATCAACAAGAGGATCTAAAAGACACGAATATGTCTACAAAGGTAGTAGACTTAAATTAGAAAAACCAATTACTTACACTATCAAATCAGTTACTGGTGATGAAAGAGTAATTACTAAACAATATAAAAATCAACTTATCAAAGTTAAGAAAGGTATTGTTAAACAAGAAAGTGTTACCGTTTAAATTCTTATAAAATATATAATTAATAAATTTATTATTAAATTTATTAATTTATTTAGCTTAAATTATATAATTCTTCACAATTTAAATTAAATTCATTTAATTTAGTTTCCCAATCAACATCATCATTATCGTCTTCTATAATATTAATAGTTTCATTAATTAAGTGTGATAAATATTCTATCTTTTCTTTTGGAACATCTAAATTTTCTAATTCTATTTCTGATTTTAAAAACAAACATAGATTATTAAGCTGATTTTTATAATCAATTGTTTCATCTTCATTGTCTTCTAAATCTTTAATAGTTTCTAATTTATCTACTAAATAATCCTTTGTAACATTATTATAATTCAATTCATCTAATATTGGTTGTAAATATTCTTCCCAGTCAGGATTTTTATTTAATAATAATGTAACTCTATTAAATAATTCTTCTTTCATTTCGATTATAATAATTTGATTTAAATCATCACATATATTATCTTCTTCATAATTTTGCACATTTGTAAAAGTATAATATTGTTCATCGATTTCTTTTAATATATTTAATAATATAGTACTATTAGTTGCATTATCTGCATTATTATCTAATTGTAATATTTCTTTAATTATTTCTTCTTTTTTATCATCTTTTATCAATTCATTTAATTTTAGATTATTTAAGATGATATCAATTTTATTTTTTATTAAATATAATCTTGTTTTTATTAATGTTTCTTCTTCATCTAATTCTTCATTTTGTTTAGCTAAATTTAATATATTCTCTAATTCATCATCATTTATTAATGGTATATCTTTTATTAAAATATTCTTTTCAACATTTGATTTCCTATCTAAAATTATAACATTAATAACACCATTTAAATCTACTTTAAAAGTAATGTCTATTATCGGTTTACATCCTAAAGAAACTTTATTAAATTCAAATTCTCCAATTAAAGTATTCTTATTTGCTATTTTTCTTTCTCCTTGAAATACTTTTATCTTTATTGTATTCTCAAATGGTGTATCAGATGTGTACTTTTGAGTTCTTTTAACAGGTAATGGTGTATTTTTCGGTATTATAACAGAAAATGTACCATCTGATGTTTCAACACCAAGTGATAATGGTAATACATCTACTAATAAAACATTTTGATTATTAATAAAAATATTTTCACTAATTGCTCCATATAAACAAGCACCTTCTGCTACAACTGATTCTAAATTAGGATAAATCCATGGTTTTAAATCAAATATTTCAGTTACTTTTTCTTGTAATATAGGCATTTTGCTTGAATTGCCAACCATTACAATATATTTAATATCTGTATAATTATTTTTAATAGTTTTTAATACATTTGTATATTTTTCAAGAATATCATAAGATAAACTATTAAACGTTTTATTATCAAAGCTTATTAATAATTCATTATTTCTATCATCAAAATTTTTTAATTTTATTTGATATTCATCTAAATATGATAATTTTTCTTTTACATTCTGACAAGTATACCATAATATTTTTTTATTCTTATCACATATATTTGAATATTTTTTAAGAACAAAATCATAAATTATATTTGTAAAATTATTACCCCCTAGATCATTTATACCAATACTATGTTCAACCTCAAAAAATCCATTTTCTTTTGTTAAAATTGTTAAATCTAATGTACCCCCTCCTATATCTACAACTAATATACGCTCTTCTTTATCATTAATATTATTTAAACCATATGCAAGTGCTGCTGCGGATGGTTCATTAATAATTCTTATTACATTAAATCCACAATTATTAAAATTATTTCTTATTATTTCTCTTTGATTATCATTAAAATTTGATGGAACAGTAATGACGGATTTAAACGTGTATTCACCGTTTATATTTTTATTAATTATTTTTTTAATATGAGAGAAAAAGTAAATTAGTATTTCTGTTTCGTATAATATTTTACCATTTATTTCTATATTAATTTCATTTAAGCCTATTTTAGTTTTAAAGTTATTAAATACTTTATCACACATTAAAGGTAGATAATTGCCAAAATATAACGTATCGTTCTTAATACCTATTTTTGATGGTATACTTTTATAAACACCATCTTTTAAAATATTTGTTTTATTATTTTGAAAATACGAAATTACTGTATTTGTTGTACCAAAATCAATACCAAGAATTATTTCCATTATATATAATTAATTTAATTAATTAGATATAACGCATTATTTATTTAATTTAATTTTTCCATTTATTAAACTACCAATATCTTTTGATAATTTTTTATCATCAATATTAAACACAAGATTAGATTTAATATCTAATAAGTATTCTTTATTTTTATATTTTATGATTTGACATTCTCTTTTATTTTTAGGTTTTTTAATACTATCAGGAACTATATTAGTATCAGGAACTATATTGGTATCAGTAATTGTATTAGGAACTATATTGGTATCAGTAATTGTATTAGGAACTATATTGGTATTAGTAATTGTATTAGTATTAAGAACTATATTATTTTTAAGTTTAATTTTTAATAATCTTATTTCATTATCAAGTATATTTATTAAATCTTTTTTTTCTTTTAATTGTTTGTTTAAATTTGTTATAATAGAAACTTTTTTTAAATTTTCTAATTCTTCTTTAAATTCATTATTTTTATAAATTAATTCATTATTATTTTTTATTAAAATATCTAGCTCTTTTCTATATTCATTATTTTTATAATTTAATTCACATATATTTTCCTTTAAATTATTATTTTCATTTTCAATATTTAATATATAATTATTTATGTTATTTGAATTCATTTATGTTAAATGAAATTTACTTTTTATATTATTTTTTTTTTTGGGTTAAAACTTTTGCAAGGGCATTAGCTAATATTGTTTTATTTTGAGTTCCCGTTTTTTGTATTGTAACTGTTTTAGCTGGTGATACTTTACCCAATGCTGGTTTTGTTACTACTTTTTTAACAGCATTATTACTAATTACCGCTGGTTTTAATGCAACATTTGCTGCGGCAGCCGTAGCTCTTGCTAATGCTGTAGCTTTTGCTAAATCATCAGCTTTTTGTTTAGCAGCAGCTGCTTTCTTAGCTTGTAATTGTTTTAATAATAATATTAATTTTAATTTTTTAAGAAGCGCAGAGTTATCTTTTTTAGCAGGGACAATTGGTGATTGACTAGAAGATATAAAAGTACCAACTAATATTGGTTCTGATGATATTGGTGCAGAGAATTGTTGAGAACCATCTCCTAAACTGTATGTTGGTTGAGAACCAGCTCCTAAACTGTATGTTGGTTGAGAACCAGCTCCTAAACTGTATGTTGGTTGAGAACCAGCTCCTAAACTATATGTTGGTTGAGAACCAGCTCCTAAACTGTATGTTGGTTGAGAACCAGCTCCTAAACTGTATGTT
>Ga0114973_10003657_pt1 | contig 10779 bp, 8 predicted proteins | sample M_140807_MF_Meta_FD_87025 | JGI IMG/M metagenome (GOLD analysis project Ga0114973, IMG submission 87025) | Freshwater microbial communities from Lake Montjoie, Canada to study carbon cycling - M_140807_MF_MetaG | ecosystem: Environmental > Aquatic > Freshwater > Lake | place: Lake Montjoie... | reverse complement strand
GGCGGGCTTGTCACATTGGGTTTGTGAAAACGCCAAGTCTGCCCGCGCTTTGCTCAAACGCATTGACGCGCACAAACCCCTTGCTACTGCTTTGCAAGCGCAAAACATTGTGGAGTTGCCCAGAGAAGTGCACAAAAAAGGCGACCACGGTACTGCGTGGGACGCCAAAGCTTTGCTACAAAACGCGCTGCAAGGTATCGATGTCGGTTTGCTGAGTGAAGCAGGTATGCCTGCGGTGGCCGATCCTGGATCCTCCTTGGTGCGTGCCGCCCACAGCTTGGGCTTGGCGGTGGTGCCTTTGGTGGGGCCGTGCTCATTGGTCTTGGCATTGGCCGCCAGTGGGCTCAATGGTCAGTCATTTGCTTTTGTAGGCTATGTGCCGCAAGACAGCACACAACGCAACCATCACCTTGTCGCTCTTGAAAAGGTGGCGTTGCAAAGTGGCCAAACCCAAATCTTGATTGAGACGCCCTACCGCAATGCCGCTGTAATGGCCGCATTGCTGGGATCTTTAAAGGACAGCACCCAATTGGCAGTGTGCAGCGGACTGACCTTGCCGCAAATGCAGATACAAAGCTTGCGGGTGGCGGATTGGAAACGCCTGAACCCAAACCCAGACAAAAACACGCCAGTGGTGTTTGCCTTTGGGCCTTGAGTTACCAGAAGTGCTCAGCGTAAATGCGGCACGAAATTCAAAGACGCTTTGACGACCGCTTCACCAAAGGCAGCGCCAAAGCGTTTGGCCAACCGTTCGGCCACATTGTCTTGGCGGGTGTAATCCACAATGTCTTCGGCTTTCACCACGTCACGTGCCACGCTGTCCAGCGTTCCGTAGTCGTCAGCCAAACCCAATTCGATGGCTTTTTGTCCACTCCAAAACAAGCCACTGAAAGTTTCAGGGGTTTCCTTCAAGCGGTCTCCTCGTCCTTCACGCACCACCTTGATGAATTGTTGGTGGATTTCGTTGAGCATGCTTAGCGCAAAAGAGCGGTGTTGTTTGGATTGCGGGGTGAAGGGGTCTAAAAATCCCTTGTTTTCACCCGCGGTCAACAAGCGACGCTCCACACCGACTTTGTCCATCAAGCCCGTAAAGCCAAAACCATCCATCAAAACACCAATACTGCCCACGATGCTGGCCTTGTCGACAAAAATTTTGTCCGCGCTGACGGCAATGTAATAAGCCGCAGAGGCACAGGTTTCTTCGACCACCGCATACACCGGCTTTTGGTGCAGGGCTTTGAGGCGACGGATTTCATCGTTGATCATGCCCGCTTGCACAGGACTGCCGCCGGGGGAATTGATCAACAACACGACGGCTTGAGCGCCCTCATCCTCAAAGGCACTGCGCAATGAGGTCATGATGGCGTCGGCGTTGGCATTGGCTTCGCTGTCGATCTCACCCTTGATTTCAATCAAAGCGGTGTGTGAGGACGGGTTGGCCGATGTGGCCGCCTTGTTGTGGTTCAAACTGAACCAAAAAACCACGCCAGCCAAGGCCAGCCAGAAAAAACGAAAGCCGATGCGCCAGCGTCTGGCCTCGCGCTGCTCGGCAATTTGCGCCATCACCAAGCGCTCAAGGGCTTGTCGCTCCCACCCAGTGTCGCCAGCGGGTTTGTCATTGGCGGGCGTATCGTTAATGGGAGAGTTCTCGGGGGTCATGGTCAAAATTCCAAGGGCTTGAGGTTGTAGGCAGTATGCCAGTGCACCACACCAGCGGTTTCTGAAAGGGTAATTTTCACCAAACCCCCTTGGCAGGGGCCGCCCACACAGTCCCCCGTGTCAGGCGCGTAGGTAGCACCATGGGTTGCACATAACAGCCAGCGGCCATCAGGGTCAAAAAAGCGGTCAGGTTGGAAATCCATTTCCATAGCGATGTGGCTGCAGCGATTGAGGTAGGCATGTACCTGACCCTCAAACCTGACGGCAAATGCGCGGCAGGTTTGACCCGCATAAATCACATCGAAAGGCACAGCCACGCCGCCTTCGTGCAGTTCAGTGCTGTTGCACAAGGGCAGTAGCTCAGGCATGGTCCAGCAACCAAGTGTGCAGCTCTGCCACGCTGTGAACGACGGCGCGTGGGCGCAAATCTTCCAAGCCGGACCGGCCGTGTGCGCCATAACTCACGCCCACGCTGGCGCAAGCTGCGTTATTGGCCATTTGCAAATCGTGGGTGGTGTCGCCAATCATCAAGGTGCGCTCGGGGGCAACCCCCAACTCGGCCATCAACTCATGAAGCATTCGGGGGTCGGGTTTGCCGGCCGTCTCGTCAGCGGTACGCGAAGCATCAAAAATGCCACGCAACGCCACTTGGTGCAGGGCCTCGTCCAAGCCCTTGCGGCTTTTGCCTGTGGCCACCGCCAACAAATGCTGGCGCTCATGCAGCGCTTGCAACAAAGGCAGTACACCTTCAAACAAAGACAAATCGTTGTGGTGCAAAGCGTAGTGGTAGCGGTAGCGCTCGCCCAGCAGGGGGTATTTGTCTTTGGGTACATCGGGGGCGGCGTGGGCCAAGGCAGGCATCAATGCCATGCCAATCACATAAGCGGCTTGCTCATGGGTGGGGGTTTGTCCACCGACATCGGTCACGGCAGCTTGTATGCAGCGAACGATGATTTGCGTGGAGTCGTACAAGGTGCCGTCCCAATCGAAGGCAATCAAGTCAAATTGGCGCGGGCGGTGGAGGTTGGACATGGTCAACAAACTGTTGTAATTCGGGGGGCAAATCGGCTTGCAAGGTCTGCGGTTTGCCCAAGCCAGGATGGATGAACTGTAACCGCCAAGCGTGCAGAAACATGCGCTTTAAGCCTTGTGCGGCCAAGCGCTTGTTCAAGCTGAAATCGCCGTATTTGTCGTCGCCCACAATGGGGTAGCCTTGGCTGGCAAGGTGCACCCGAATTTGGTGGGTACGACCGGTTTTGATGGTGACTTCCAACAAACTGAAGTCGCCCACCAAACGCGACACCCGCACCAAAGTGATGGCGCGTTGCGCCCCTGGGTCTGTCAGGGCCGCGATGCGGACCCGGCGCTCGCCCTCGCCAGCCCCGTCAGGCAGCAAATAGCGCTGCAAAGGCAAATCGATGACTTTTTTATTCGACGGCCACTGCCCATGTACCAAGGCGAGGTAGGTTTTGCCGGTTTCGCGGTCGCGAAACTGGTCTTGCAAGCGGGTGAGCGCACTGCGTTTTTTGGCCACCAGCAACACACCCGAGGTTTCACGGTCAAGGCGGTGCACCAACTCCAACATGCGAGCCCCAGGGCGGGCTTGGCGCAATTGCTCGATCACACCAAAGCTCACGCCACTGCCGCCATGTACCGCGACACCTGCGGGTTTGTTGATGGCAAGCATGTGTTCGTCTTCTATCAGCAGGGGGAATTCCCGCCCAGGTGCGACCGGCGCATCAGGCGATGGTGTGGCGACCCGCACGGGAGGAACGCGCACCACATCGCCGGTTTGGACACGGGTATCCGCGCTGGCTCGGCCCTTGTTGATCCGGACTTCACCGGTGCGGATGATGCGGTAGACATGGGTTTTGGGCACGCCTTTTAAGTGGCGAATCAGGAAGTTATCCAAGCGTTGACCGGCCGATTCTTCATCCACGGTCAGGGCTTGGACAGCAGCTGCGACAGGGATTTCTTCAGCGTCTATAATGTTCTTCACCAGTGCCAGGTTCTAAGTGCTTGATTTGAATAAGAGATTAGAGCACGTCCTACCAGTACTGAGAGGTCGATGCCCAATGTGGCCGCCGGACGCCCAACCGCCTTTTGCGGTATGCCCTGCACCACAAGCCGAGCCGATGCCTTGGAAAACCTTGAAACGAAATACCCCAGCTGCCGGTTTGCGTTAAACCGTCAGAGGATCACAGCGAGATAGATGAGCATGAATCTGGTGATGGTTTTGTTGAAATTTTGTCTTACCTGGCTGTTGCCAGCGCCAGCCATGAACGCTTCACAAGCCCGCACCCGCTTTCCCGCGAACCCACTGGTGCCCCAAGCCCAGCCTGTTCGTATTCGCATCACGCCTAACCCTCCCCCGCAGGAGCGCCGGCGCCGTTGATGCGCCGATTCCTGTAGCTGTCCGGTTCCCCGTTTCTTTTTCCAGCATTGGCTTGCGGCATCGTTGGTCCGACATGGACCTGTGTTGTTGTAATGCTATGAAAAGGAACGCATCATGAAACGGATGCTTATCAATGCCACCCAGGCCGAAGAGCGCCGCTTGGCTATCGTCGACGGACAAAAACTCCTCGACTACGAAATCGAAATTGAAGGGCGCGAACAGCGCAAAGGCAATATTTACAAAGCCGTGGTCACACGCGTCGAGCCCTCTTTAGAGGCTTGCTTTGTCGACTACGGTGAAGAGCGTCACGGCTTTTTGCCTTTCAAAGAAATCTCCAAACAGTATTTTTCTGGCAATGTATCGGCTTCCCAAGCCCGCATTCAGGACGTGATCAAAGAGGGTCAGGAAATGCTGATCCAGGTGGAAAAAGAAGAGCGCGGCAACAAAGGCGCAGCTCTGACCACCTTCATCAGCTTGGCCGGTCGCTATGTGGTGCTCATGCCCAACAACCCTCGGGGCGGTGGCGTCAGCCGTCGCATCGAGGGTGACGACCGCGCAGAGCTTAAAGAAGCCATGGACCAGTTGGAATACCCCAATGGCATGTCCATCATTGCCCGAACAGCTGGCATTGGCAGAAGCGCCCCCGAGTTGCAATGGGACTTGAACTACCTCTTGAAACTGTGGACCGCCATCGATGGTGCCAGTGGCGCCAAAGGTGCGTTCTTGATTTACCAAGAGTCCAGCTTGGTGATTCGCGCCATCCGCGACTATTTCAATAACGACATCGGCGACATCCTGATTGACACCGACGATATCTATGACCAAGCGCAGCAGTTCATGGCCCACGTCATGCCCGAACATGCTGCCCGTGTGAAGCGCTACCGCGATGAAACACCGCTGTTCTCACGCTTTCAAATCGAGCACCAAATTGAGTCGGCCTATGCCCGTACAGTCAACCTGCCATCGGGCGGCGCGATTGTGATTGACCACACCGAAGCCTTGGTGTCGGTGGACGTCAACTCGGCGCGCGCCATCAAAGGCGGCGACATCGAAGAAACTGCCACTCGCACCAACTTGGAGGCCGCCGACGAAGTTGCTCGACAAATGCGATTGCGCGACTTGGGTGGCTTGATCGTGATCGACTTCATCGACATGGACGAGTCGAAAAACCGGCGCGAGGTGGAAAACCGCTTGCGCGACGCGTTGCGCCAAGACCGCGCCCGTGTGCAGTTTGGCACCATCAGTAAATTTGGTTTGATGGAGATGAGCCGCCAACGCTTGCGCCCTGCCTTGAGCGAAGGCGCTTCCATTCCCTGCCCACGCTGCGGTGGTTCAGGCCATGTACGTGACACCGAAAGCTCGGCGCTGCAAATTTTGCGCATCATCCAAGAGGAGTCCATGAAGGACAACACAGCGGCGGTTCACGCCCAAGTGCCTGTTGAAGTGGCTTCCTTCTTATTGAACGAAAAGCGTTCAGAGATTGCCAAAATCGAGTTGCAGCAACGCACCAATGTGCTGCTCATCCCCAACAAAGGTTTGGAGACCCCTAACTACAAGTTGGAGCGTTTAAAGCACGACGATCCGCGTTTGGACAACATCCAAGCCAGCTACAAAATGGCCGAGGAGATTGAAGACCCGACCGCCGTGACCCGTCGATCGCAAGAGCCGACCAACAAACAGTCGCCCGTCATCAAAGGCGTGCTGCCCGATTTACCCGCTCCTCATGCTGAGCCGCGTGCAGCCAGGTCTGAAGCGACAGCACCTTCGACACCTGCAGCCAAACGTACCAGGCCCGCAGCAGCTGCACCAGCCGAAAAAGGCTTTTTTGGATGGCTTAAAAACTTGTTCGGCGGCGAACCCGCCAACGAACCCGCCAAACCTGCCACAGAAGACAAGCCGGCTCGCTCAGGCGAGCGCCGCGATGGGCGAAGTGGCGAGGGCCGCACTGGCGACAACCGCCGCGGTGGTCAACGCCGTGGGGAAGCACGCCGCGGAGGAAGCGAAGCACGCAATGGTGAAGGTCGCGGCGAAGGCCGTGATGACCGCGCCAATGAAGCAAAGACCGACACGTCCCGTGGCGACCGCACCGAAGGTGGACGCGGACGTGGACGCGGCGAGCGCCCAGACGGACGCCGTCGCCAAGAGGCTGGGGCCACAGAAGCGACCGCCAACACCGTGGCAGGCGATATGGAACTCAGCGTCAGCGAGACCACCGAGCGCGCTCCGCGTGAAAAAACCGACGGACGCCGTGGCCGTGGACGTCGTGGCGAGCGCAACAACCAGGGTACATCTGACGCGCAAATGCCATTGGCAGAAGATGCGCTTGCCAACAATGCAAGTAGCATTGAGCAGCAAACTGTGTCCGATGCTTCGGCCGCGGCAAGCGAAGGCGGCGAGCGCGTCAATGAGCGCCGTGAACGACGCAACCGTGACCGCTATGGCCGCGATCGTGCACCCCGCGCAGAAAAGTCCGATGACACAAACACAGCCAATGTGGAAAATGCTTGGTCGCCCGCAGCACCCGCGCCTGTTGCAGTGGCAACACCCGCCGTGGCGGCAATGTCGCACCAAATGCCCAGCATCGCCTCTTATGAACTGCCCATGGGGCAGTTGCAGCAAGTCGCATCTGGTAGTGGTTTGGAGTGGGTGAACTCCAACCCTGAGCGCGTCGCGCAAGTACATGCGGCCATTGCTGCTGAACCCAAGCCTGTGCATGTACCGCGTGAGCGTCCAGCACCCATCGTGATCGATGAAGGCCCCTTGGTATTGGTAGAAACAAAACGCGATTTACGGCAAATGGCTATGCCGTTTGACGACAACCGTCCTACTATCTAAGACTGCAGTTCAAGCGCTGGCGGACAGTTTCCAACACGCCAGCGCTTGGGCGGTATCGCCTTTTTGTTCGGCCAACTCAGCCAACGCTCGCCAAGCGCTGCGTTTCAAATCGCTGGACTGCAAACGCGGTGCGGCTTGTTCTAGTAGTTGCTGAGCCTTGCCCCATAAGCTGTGGCGCAAACACACCATGCCGCTGAGGTACTGCAACTCGACGCTGCGTGGATTGCCCAACCGCGCTTGTTCCACACGCGCCAACCACTCGCTGTCTGGGGTCAAGGTCTGCAAGGCCTGCGCCAGCACTTCCACCACACGTTGGCGCACAGCGCTATCACTGCCCTGTACCGCGTTGTTTGAGAGGGCTTCCCAAACAGGCAACAGCCATTGCAAGGCCAAGTTGGCCTCGCTATTGAAGCCCAGCAAGCGCCGTGCCGCGTGAACAGCCACCTCTGGCATGGCTCTCTCGGCAGGTTGCAAAATTCGCCAAGTGGCTTGTAACTGATGCGCATCTCGACAGTCGTCAATGCTTGCCAAAGCCAGACCGCGCATCAAACTGTTGGCTGCGTTGGGGGAAAAAGCACCATGCTTAGCCAATAAACGCGCGGTGTCCAAGGCGGGCAGATGCATTTGCCCCATGCGATCAGCTTTCAAGCGCAAGCGCAGCGCTAAAGTGCGTCGCGCTGTGCCTTGGGGTAATTGGCTGAGGTACTGGTGCGCGCTGCGCTCATCGCGGTCGTGCAAGGCCCAGCGAGTAGCACTCAAGCGCGCAGCATCTTGTACTTCATTGCGCAGCGATGAGCCCAAAGCAGGGTGAGGCTGAAAGACCTGCTGCAAATGCTCGTCCCGCGCTTTTTCGTCGCGCAGCACATGCGCACTTTCAGCGGCCAATAAATGCAAGACGCTGTGCATGAGCAGCAAACTGTTGCTTGGCGAAACGCCATCTTCAGCTGAAAGCAAGCCGTCAACATGCGCCAACCCTTGCAATGCCGCTTTGCGAGCCCGCAAATAACGCCCCGTCATCCAGCCGATTTGGGCGTTAAGCATCAGCGATTGGGCGTTACGTTCACGTTGCTGCACCCGCCAACGCCGCGCCTGCTCTGGCAGCACCCACAAGCCCAAAAGGCTTCGAAGGGCGAGATACAACAAGGCAAACAGCGCGGCCAAGCTGATCAATACCAAATTGAGCGAAAAGTCGATACGGTAGGGCGGTACAAAAAAGGTAACCGTTCCCACTTGTTGGCTCAAGCCCAAGGCCACAGCCACAGCGACAGAAAACAAGGCGACAAACCACAGTGCCAAACGCATTTCAGCGACCTGCCGACGCTGTCGCCAGCGCTGCCAGTGAATTGTCCAAACGCGGCATATCAAATTGACGCATTTGGTTTTGGGTTTGATTGAGCAAAGACAAGGCGGTGATGCCTTTACGACCCGTCACATCAAAGAAGCGATGCATATCGCGTTCGGCCCATTGCAAATCATTGCGTGAGGCTGTTATCTGTCTGGCCAATAAACCCAAACGGGCATTGAGTAATCGCAATTTCAAATTTTCGCGGGCAAAAAAGCTTTGCTCAGGCGTTAGCAATACCGCCTCAGGTTGATCGATGCGGCTAACTCGCACCAGACTGCTTAACTCTGTCCACACGCTGGCACCCAATAATGACCACTGCCCTTGGCGCCACGCCTGCTCCCACACATTGCCCAAGGGCTTGCTGGGCGCGGGGGTGGCTCGGCTGTTGGCGCCCACTGCATTAAGTAAGGGCAGTTCTTCTACCAAGACCACCAACTCATCGAGCTTGTTGAGCAAGTTAGGGGTATCGGTGACGCTGACCGACTGAATGCGGTCAATATCCGTTTGCAAAGCACGCAGCACAGGCGCCAGACGCGGTTGCGACACTTTGCTTAACCGTTTTTGCGCGCTGTGCAATGCGGCCAACATGGGTTGCACACTGCCAGTAAGTTCGGCTTGCTGTTGCGCCAGACTCAGCGCGGACTCGATATCCACGACCATGTTTTCGTCTCTGGAGCGCGTCAGGCTTTGCATCAATTCTTCGAGTTGCGAACGCTGCAAAGCGACTTCACTGAGACGGGTATCGAGCAAAGCGACTCGGGCTGCGGTTTCGTTAGCCAAGTCTTGCGCGTTTTTGGCCAAACTATTGGCTTGCATGGAAAGTTGTCCTGCATCCGCGCTTTGTCTGGCCAATTGCTCTTGAATCAAACTGAGTTTTTGCCACAACATGATGGCCAATGCCAACGCAAGCAAGGCAAGCAAGCCAACAAATTTGCCCCCATAAGAGCGCCAAAGAGGACGTGAGGCTTCAGGACCGGCCGCGGGGGGAGGGTTTACTTGCGTTGGTCCAGACTCACTGCTCATGCCATCAATTCTAATGAAGCAAGCACTTCGTCAAGACTGGGTCTGCAAAAAACCACTTTCCCCATGCCCATGGCCTTGGCAGTTTGCACAATCCGCTCATGCGTGGCCATGGCGAGGGTGGCGCCCCAATCTTGGTCTGGCAGCAAACTGGCCAAGTTATCCAAGGCCTGGGAGCTGCTGAACAACCAAATACTGCTGTCTTGGGCCGCCTGACTTGCTTCTTGTAAACGGTAATTGTCCCAACGCGGAACGCAGCGTTGGTAGACCGACAAAATTTCCACTGCAACACCGCTCAAGGCCAGTTGCCGCAATAACCAGTCGCGGCCAGAACCTTGCGAGCTAGGGTCTTCTTGGTCGCCATCACTGCCCCGCAACAGCAAAATGGGCTTGAGCGGTTGTAGCTTGGCCTGCACCACCGGCCACAATGATTCGGTATCAAACTGTGCCGCGTCAGGCGGTGGCGAATCGATCAATGTGTCTGGTACACCTGCATCGCGCAAAGCCTGTCGGGTGCCAGGCCCTGTGGCCCAACAGCGCGTCATACCCCATCCGGCTTTGGGTTTCATTGCGCCTAAGGCATTGGTCACTGCTGCACGGCTGACAAACATCACCGCTTGGTAACCATGCCAAGCATCGAGCACAGACCGCAAGCGCATCAAATCGGTCAGGGGGTTAACGTCGATCAACGGCCAGTTTTTAACGCGGTGTCCGGCTTTGCGTAAGCCCGTCGCCCACGTCTGCCCTTCAGCAGCAGGTCGGGTGAGGATGACGTCTAAAGCTAATCTGGCGGTTCGCACCATAAGAGGAGCAGCCAGCGCAGTTACGCGGCGCCCTGAGCTCGCAGTTGGGCAGCCACTTGCAAGCCCAGTTGTTCCGCTTGCGCCAAATCGGAGGCCATGCCCTCGGTGTGCGCGCGCAAAAGGGGAGCGTGCAAATCTTCTGGGTTACCCCAAACGGCATCAATGCGCAATTGCCCCTGATGCAGCGTGGCATGAGATGCCAAAGGCATGGAGCAACTGCCGCCCATGGCGCGGCTGACCGAGCGTTCTGCAGCCACTGCCAGCCAAGTGGTGTGATCCGCCAAGGAGGCCAAGACACTGCGCACATCGTCTCGCTCACTGCGAATTTCAATGCCCAAAGCGCCCTGTCCAGCAGCGGGGAGCATCTCACTGGTAGAAAAAATATGGCGAATCCGATCTGCCAAGCCCAAACGCTTCAAGCCCGCTGCAGCCAACACAATACCGGCGTAGTGGCCCTCGTCGAGCTTGCGCAAACGGGTGTCCAAATTACCGCGCAGGGGCTCTATCTGCAAATCGGGGCGCAAAGCGCGGAGTAAAACAGTACGGCGAAGACTGGAGGTTCCTACCACCGCGCCTTGCGGCAGGTCTTGCAGGCTGGCGAAATGCGGTGAGACCCAAGCGTCGCGCGGGTCTTCACGCTCCATCACGCAAGCCAGCGCAAAGCCTTCGGGCATGTCCATGGGTACGTCTTTGAGGGAATGCACCGCCAAATCGGCACGGCC
>Ga0114973_10003656_pt1 | contig 10780 bp, 9 predicted proteins | sample M_140807_MF_Meta_FD_87025 | JGI IMG/M metagenome (GOLD analysis project Ga0114973, IMG submission 87025) | Freshwater microbial communities from Lake Montjoie, Canada to study carbon cycling - M_140807_MF_MetaG | ecosystem: Environmental > Aquatic > Freshwater > Lake | place: Lake Montjoie... | reverse complement strand
AGAAATGAAAAAAGATTAGTATGTAAATATTAGGGGATTATATTACTTTTGCGTAAAATAATATTTTCATGTATATTAAGTATATATGAAAAAAAAAATAAAAATAAATTAGTAACAAAACAATCATTTTACAAAAATTTTTTATTTAAAAAACAAGCTATCGAAAAAAAAATAAAATATATTAATATGAAAGATAAATTCAATGGATTTTACGATATTGACCCGGAGTTTTATAAAAGTTATTATCAAGATTTAAGCGACTTGTCGCCTGAAGTAGCGATATATCATTATGAAAATTATGGAAAACACGAAAATAGAATAATTAATAATATTCAACTTTTCTACAAAACATATCCAGAATTTGACGTCGATTTTTATAAAAAATATTATACCGATTTAACTCCTTTATCCAATGAATTAGTATTGTATCATTACGATAATTACGGAAAACACGAAAATAGGCTAATTAATAAAAAACAACATTTTATTCAATCATATCCTGATTTCGATGTAGATTTTTATAAAACTTATTATAAAGACATTTCTCATCTTCGTTTGGATGAATTACTAGATCATTATGAAACGTGTGGAAAATATGAAAAAAGATTTATGAATAAAAACCAAATGTTTGATGCTATAGACGAAGAAATTATAAGCAAACATAATTCATATTCTGATATTCATTTTGATGTAGATTTTTATAGGGCATTTAATGAAGAATTGAAAGAAATGGATAATAATCAATTACTGAGACATTATTATTTTTATGGAACACAATCAAACGATAATTTTTTAAATTACGATTTTATTATAAATGATAATTATGAAATAGTTTCCAAAATGAACGAAGAAATCAAAAGTTTTTTTACAGACCACTCTTATTTCAGAAGCATCGATAGCTATGATAAATTAATCAATTACAGAAAGCAATATGAAAAAAAATATTACATATACAACAAGGAATCTTTTTACAAATGTTATACTAATTTTAACTATGAATATTATAAAAATAGGTATTTTAATAATAATAATATATCTGAAAAAGAAGTCCTATTGTATTATCACACCAAAGGGAAATATGAAAAACAAGCTATAAATGAAAAAATAAATTTAATTTTATATATTCCGCCATACGATATAAAATGTGGAGGAATAACAGTCGTTCATTACTTTGCTAAATTAATTAATGAAATGTATAGTGATAAATTTTGTGCGAAACTGTTTATGCTAAGTAATATTAAATATAAAAATCCTTTCTGTAATGAATTTGCTAAATTAGAAGATATTAATGATAATTCTGTTGTTATTTATCCTGAAATTATTCCTGGAAACCCGTTGAATGCTAAAAACGTAGTTAGATGGATTTTATTAGAATTAGGAATTGAAATGCCCTTAAGTCACAGCAATTCATGGGGACGAAATGATTTAATTTATCATTGGGAAACGCATGAGAAACAACTTGCGTGTCCATTTTTTAATAATATATTTACAAATAAAAAATTAAACAAAAGAACCAAAACTTGTTATTTAATAAAAAAAGGACGATTGCTCCATAAAAATATTAGATATATGCACCCTGGAAATAGCGTATGTATAGATGATTTATCTTTACAAGAAATTAGAAATATTTTTAATGAATCCCAGTATTTTTATAGTTATGATCCAAACTCCGCTTATATTATTTACGCGGCGGTTTGCGGTTGTATCCCTATAATTCATAAAATAGACGGAGTTAACGAAGATGATTATTTTAAGTCAAAAATGTATAACTTTGATAATAACATTTACAATAAAGGTATTGTTTACGGTAATAATCCTCAAAAAATTAAGCATATTTTAGATAATAAATTGTACGAAAATAATGAAGAATATTATAAAGAACTATTTAGTATGTTTGTGAAAAAAACTATTCCTATTTTTTTGAATGATATCAAAAATATATTTATATAAATTATAATTATTTGTTGATATTTTAATATTTAAATGTTTAATATATATATTTATGGAAACATATAAATATGTATTTACAAGACTTCGTGAAGATATATCGTGGATTATGGAAGATAAAGATGTCTTTGATAATTCAGTTATATATAATAAAGGCGAACCATTGGGTATTGAAAATGAAATCATGACAGAAAATGTCGGTAAGGATGCGGGAAGTCATTTAAAATTTATAATAGATAATTATGATAATTTACCAGATGTTTGTGTTTTTAGTCAAGCTAAAATTAATGACCATTATTTATATGGTACTTTAGGAAATATGAAATCCTTAAAAAAACTTAAAGAAGACGCAATATTACACGGCGAATCGCCTTTTTCAACTTTTCATCCAGATGATAAAGCATGGGTGAAAGATTGGAATTTTCAAGAAATAGAAGGACACACGCACATGCTTCGCGACCCAGCTCTATATAAAAATAATAAACCAATAGTCTTTATAGATTGGTTTAACATTCATGTAGATAATAAAAGCACAGATGTTAAAAGGTTTCACCCCTTTTGTATTTTTTCAGTATCTAAACAAAAAATTTTATCGCGACCTAAAGAATATTACGTTAACTTATTTAATGAAATTAATTGGCATTGGAACGGTATTGAAATAGGGTTCGTTGAGCGTTCTTGGTATCATATATTCAACCCAACTTATATTGAAAATTAAGATATTTATTATATTTGTATATAAATATAATAAATGGAACACACAAGTAATAACATTAATAAATATGAAGATTTAATAGAAAACTATTTTTCAAATTATGATTATTTTACAAAAAAAATAATTTTTAAGTTTGATACGGGACATGGAGGGATTGGTGATTTTTGTAAATTTTTTATGATTTTACTCGAATTATGTATAATAAATAACATTAAAATGTATTATTTGTTGTCAAATAATAATTTAGATAAATTTATTAAAATAAAACGCGAGAAAATGTATCTAACGTCAAAAGATATTAACAAAGTTATTTATATTAATAATTATACTGAAATACAAAATATAAAGGAAAATTTCGATTATATAGTATTTCCATATAATTTATATGAAATTGATAATAATATTAACAATAAAATAATAAATTATATTGATAAAGTATTGTATTTCAGTGATGAAGTAAAAATGAATTCTCAACCATTTTTAAATAAAAATGAGGAATATATTTCTATTCATTTAAGGTTAGGTGATAAATATTTAGAAACTGACGTGAATTTCATTCACGAACCTAATAGAACAGATGAAAGAAAATATTGCGAAGATGCTTTGTTCGATTTTATTGAAAAAAACAATGATAAAAATATATATATATTTTGCGACAACAATAAATATAAATTAAATTTGAAGAATAAATACAATTTTATTGAAATAACAGATTTTGAAATAGGACATAATGCGGTATTAAACGTAACTAGAAAACAAATTTTAGATAGCGTTAGTGAATTTTATATATTGACAAATTCAAAACATATATACGCCGCATCTAAAAGTGGGTTTTCAGCAATGGCTTCAAAATTCAAAAATGTGCCATTAACAGAAATTAAAAAACAACCGCTTTTCATTCCCATAGGAGCAAATTGTTGTACAGCTATATTATTAAGAAAAATGTTAAATTTATCTGTATTATCATTACCATTTGATTATATAAGATGTACTTTTGAATGCGTTATTGAAAATATATCAAACAATTTTTTACATTTTTTGCCAAAAGCAAATGAAGATCTAATAGATTTAAACGAAAAAAATAAATATATTAACGATGAATATGATCATTTTAATAATGAAAATATTACTCCTTTTTTTTTTAAAGATCACTCATTTTGGCATCATAATTTAAAAGATAAAAGCGTTATAGAATCATTCAATAGAAAAATTAATAGATTTTATCAACTATTAAAAAGCGATCAAGAAATAATATTTTGTCGTATAATAGGGGCTAAAACTATAAAAGAAGAGATTGATATTAGGACAACATTTTTTGAAACATTACAAACGTTTGATAATGATAAGATCAATCTGAAATTTAAACTATTATTTTTAACATATAAAATCGGAACAAATAATACAATAAATTATAATTATCTAAATAATAATTCATCTATTATAATTGTTGAAATTGAAAAAATAGAGAACGATTTATTAATGAATTCTTACAAAGAAGCGTTATTATTTGTAAAAGAATATGGATGTATGAAAGATGATTATATTTTTAATTTTAACACTAAAACGCTAATAAAACATACAAATGACGTTGATTATAATGTTTTAAATTTGGGATATACAGATATACATAATGTATAATATATTATAAACAACAATTCTAGTTTAATTATCAATTACATATAATGCGTCTCCCCAACCATGTTGCGTAATGCTTGTCAATACTCGTTTAAAATTATATTGTTGTAAAAACTCATCAATATCATTAATTAAACCGCAATTTTTATATAATTCTTTTTCATTCACTTCAAGATATATTGCTTTTGCGTATTGTATACAATTAGTCGACCCCTTTAATGCCAACAATTCTGCGCCTTGAATGTCAAAATTCCAAAAATTATATTTGGTTGGATCGATATTATTTCTCTCGAAAAAAGTATTAATTGTAGTGCTTCTTTGGTGTATTTTATCAACGTACACAATAGATGGATGCTCTATCGAATGAGTTCCAAATTCTAATATACTTGAAGATTGAACGTTATTTGACACATTAAATATGATTTCTTCATCATCTTTGTCTGTTATTACAGCATTATATATATTTTCGATACCTCTATTTTTCGCTTCAATAACCTTTGAATTTATAGCATCTATCCATATTATGTCATTTTTTATTCCTAAATCTGTGTAAAAAGATAATTCTTCACACTCATGCGCACCTATATGTAAAGCCCCAGTTACATTTATACCTTTTGAAAGTAAAATTTTATAAATATCTTGAAAAGATATTAACATTTATTTATACATTATAATATTATAATTTATAAATTAATAGTTGTTACGCCTAAAAATAATATATAAAAAATTATTCTTCAATGCGGTTAAACTAATTATTTACACCAAATCATCCCCCAATCTTTTTTTGGTGTAGTTAGTAACAATTTATTTTTTATAGTGGATATATCATAAAAATCATTATCTATTGGTCTAAATGTATAACGATCTCCATTTTGAATATAAAATTTATTGTAACCTAAACTAAATAAATAATCAATACACTTAAAAGTAATTTCATTTACTTCGCTTGCCCATTCAAAACATAATAACTTTACTTTTTGGCTTAATGAAAGAACGCATTCATATTCTCCGCCTTCAACGTCTATTTTAATTAAATCAGGAACTCCATATTCGCGTATTAAATTGTCTATAGTGGTAGTTTTACATGTTATTTCTGTATATTTACAATTAAAAAACCTTGACGTATTATCTGTTAACCAATCTTTATTTATAGTTGATAAAACGTCACAATCAGCATGATAAAAAGTTATATCATTACAATTATTGTTACAAACAGCATAATTAAGTAAAATTATTTTATCATTTTTACAGTTATCCTTTAGTTTATTAAAAGTTATAGGAGAAGCCTCTATTGAAATTATTTTATCGCAGTTATCTATGTTTGATAAAGCCCAATTTCCTATGTTTGAACCTATGTCAAAAAACATTTGTATATACAATGCGTAAATATTAAAAATTTTTTATAATATTATATCATTTAAACTATCTTCACTATCATTTCGTTATTAAATTCTTCTCTCGATAAAAAGGGCTCCATATCTTCAAAAGGTCTACTAGAAAATGTTCCATCATCATTTTTTACCGCGCTCAACTTCGGAACTCTTTGTTGAACACAAGAAAATACTTCACATATAATTGCCTCTTTACAATCTAAAAATTCTTTAAATATTTGCTCGAGCTCTTCCTTTTTTCTCGCGCAAATATATTTTATACCATACGCATTTGCGATTTTTTCTGAACTAGGAAATGATAAATCACTATCATTGTCACTTCCATATTTATTTTTAAAATATAAACTTTGCGTAATCACGTTTGCGCCGTAAGAATTGTTGTTCATCAATAATATTTTCATAGGTATCTTCTTATGAACGATTGTTTGTAATTCTTGGATATTAAATTGAAAAGAGCCTTCACCTAAAATAGGAATCACCAATTTCTCTTTTTCAGCGATCACCGACCCTATCGCCGCTGTTAATTCAAACCCCATATCACCTTGACTACTAATTATAAACTTGTCATTCTTTTTTACATTTACCATATGCCAAACATTCGTAATAATAGAACCAGACGAACAAATTATAATCTTGTTTTCAGGAGCGTGTTCAAAGAATTTTTTTAAAGCAAAATAAGGATTTATTCCTTTGGTATCGTCTTCACAGTTTAATGGCAACTCAAATTGCCATTTGTTTTTCCATGAATTACATTTTACAACCCAATCATTGTACACAGATTTCATAGGTTCGAAATGGAAATTGTCAAAAAACAATTTTACGTCCATATTTGATTTTAAATTATAATGAGCATTGTCCTTTTCTAATTCATTTTCATCGTTGTCTATATAAATAATCTTTGCTTCACGCGCGAAAGTATTCGCATTGTAACCTACTATACCTTGAGCCATTCTACAACCAAGAGAAATTAATAAATCACAATTTTGCATAGCGAAGTTTCCCGCTCGGTCACCTATTAAGCCTATTTTACCGACATACAACTCGTTGTCTGTTTCAATTAAATCAGTTCCGTGAAATGAAACCACTACTGGTATTTTATATTTCTCTAAAAAGTCGCGAAATTTTTTATGACATTCTCCCATTTTGATTCCATTTCCCGCAATAATTAAAGGTCTTTTAGATTCTACTAAAAGTTGGTTGATTTTATTCAACTCATTTGTATCAGCTTTTTGCGTCAACACGGCTTTTTGGATAATAGGTATATCTAATTCTTCCATAAAATACCCTTGTATATCAACTGGCACGGATATCCAAACTGGCCCCGGCCTTCCATTTATCATTTTATGTATTGCTTCCGTTAAAACGTCTTTTATTTCTTCTATTTTTGTTATCTCATAAGCGTATTTAGTGATTGGTTTCACCATTGAAATTATATCACAATCCTGACCAGCATAATGACGTAGTTTCATTTTAGGATTTTCTTTTTCTAACGTTCTCGTTAACTCAATGCTTTTGGATTGTCCTGAAATAAATAATATTGGTAAACTATCTTGGTACGCGACTAAACAAGGAGATATAGCGTTTGTTGCTGCGACTCCTGCCGTTGTACAAACAATACAAGGTTTTGAATTTGTCTTTGTATATCCAGTAGCCGAGTAAGCACATGCTTGTTCGTGGTGTTGGTAATATATATCAAAGCCTCCACGTTTTCCAAAAGAATCATTCAAATGCATGGAGAATCCGCCGGTTAGAGTAAAAAGAGTATTTAATCCGTTCTTTAAAAAAAAATTTACTATATAGTCGCTAACCTTAACACTCATGTATATTACATTATACAAATAATTTAATAATATTATACTAGTTATAAATTACTAAATAAATATTTTTATATATTTATATATTTATACTTTATGAACTTTGTAGTTAACAAGACGTCTTTTAATGGAGAAATTGACAAAAATGATATAGTTACCATTAGATCTTATAATAAAAATTATGAAGTAATATATAATAACGATTCACTAGTAACAATTATAAATAGTATTTTTAATACGAATGATTTTATAATTATTGATAGAAACGTGTTTCATTTAGACAACAAATGTTTAGATAATATTAATGGAAAATATGTATTCATTTTTGATGCCAGTGAAAATACTAAAACTATAGAAACTGTCTTAAAAATAGTTGACTTATTATTTGAAGTAAATTTCAATAAAAAAAATAAACTAATTGTCATAGGCGGCGGTATTACGCAAGACGTTGGGGGACTTGTCTCTGCTATTTATAAGCGGGGTTTAAAATGGGTCTTAGTTCCAACTACTTTGTTATCTATGACAGATAGTTGTATTGGTGGAAAAGTTGGCGTAAATAGAGTTAGTAAAAATATGTTAGGCGTTTTTTGCGCTCCAAACAAGGTAATAGTGTCAAGTTATTTTCTTAAAAGTTTGAAATACGATGATATTATTTCTGGTGTCGGAGAGGCGCTTAAATTATCTTTAATTGGAGGCGAACATAGTTACACAAATTTTCTAGAAAATTACAATGACTTATTTAAAAACTATATTAATTTGATTAAAATGTCTACATCTGTTAAAAAACTAATTATTGAGTTGGATGAATTAGAAACAAATGAGAGAAAGGTGTTAAATTATGGGCATACATTAGGACACGCTATAGAAAGCGCGTCAAATTATTTTATTCCTCACGGAATTGCCGTTATTTTTGGAATGTATATTATTAATAAATTATTTTATGGAGAAAAATATGATAAACTAAACAGTTATATGTTACAAATTATACCTACTAAATTTAAAAAAATAAATATGTCTTATGAAATATTTATTAACTCTGTTTTAAGCGACAAAAAAAATGATGGAGACAATATATGTTTCATATTATTAGATGAAATCGGAAAATCTATTTTTGTATTTAAAAAACTACACGAAATAGATAGTCAACTCAAAAATATTTTTTCAGAATTATTTACAATTGTATAATAAAATAAATTATGTTTTTGTCTCATTTTTATTTTCGGTCGGTGTAATATTATTTAAAGCAATCCTATCTTCAATCATTTTAATTCGCTTAACATCTTTATTCGCATGAAGCATATATCTTTCGTTGACATATTTCAACCACGCGACTTCAAAAACATTTGCCCAGTATAATAAGTTGTCTAAATGTTTAACGTCTACTTGATGAACGTCGTAAATAACATACCTTGTTTCAAATTTATCCAACAGTTGATTTTCTACTAACCTTTTGATAAAGTTCTTAGAATTTACGCTAACGGCGCCTCCTAAATAACACATAGAACCATTCTCTCTTGCTTTCTTAAATATAGTCTCTGCTATTTCATACATTTCCTCTGTATCAACAAAATCTCTATCTTTTCCTAAAGATCCAACAAAATCAACGCGACCTAATGTAACAAAGTCAAATTTATTGAATAATTCAGACAACGAATCTAACTTTTTGTAAGCTTCTATTGTTTCTAAATTGAATCCTATTTTTTTGTCGCACTTGTAAGCATCGAGTGATTTTAAAAACTTGTTTAACGCGAATTTACTTTCAATCATTGGAGCTACAATTGTGTCACAATTTAAATCAATACAATCAATAATGTCTCTCTTTGCTTCACAACCGCCAATCTTAACAGATAATTCTAATCCGACCGAAGTAGTTAAATTGCGCATACTAATTACTTCGTTGTACAAAGCACCTTCATCTTCAAAGGATATTTTAATTCCACTACATCCCAAATCTTTTAGGATGCGTAGAATACTTTTTAACGACTCCATGTTTATATGTATATAAACATATATTTTTAGAATAAATATATTTTTATATGAAATTTGAAATAAATTTTGATACTTTTTCTAAAGAAAACCCAAAATCATCTGGGTTAAAAACCATTATGAAACGCCATAAAACACCATAAAACAAACATAATTGGCGCGCATCCTAAAGGCATTCCCGGGTGACCCGAATTAGCCTTATCAACATATCTACAAAAAGCATTCGTAAAGTATTAATGGCTTTACTATATAATTCACAATCATTCATATAAATGTAATTATAAAATAATTCACTTAATTTTAGCTGTATTTTCTGATAGCTGTAAATCCCAAATCAACGCATATAGATTGACCGGTAATTCCAGTATTATCTATAGACAAAAATTTTACTGTTTTAAAAATATCATGTAAATCAATTAGGCGTCCAAAATTCAAGTAATTTTTGACGTAATTTAATTGTTCTTCTTTAAGCGTTTTACGAGTCATCTCATTGTCAACAACCCCCGGCAAAACGTTATTAATAAGAATATTTTTTTTAGACAAATCATATGATAGTGATTTTAAAAGACCTCCTAATGCGGACTTCGTGATACAATAAGACAGCTTATTGTCTCTTGAAAATATTTCCCAAATAGAACTTATAATTACCATTTTGGCTCCATTTAAAATTTTATCATTTTTGAGTAGGTAATTCAATGTTTGTAGTATAAACGTAACGTTTACTTCAATCATTTTTGAAAAATCTGACAAATTGAATGTATCTATATTATCATTGAAATTATGACCTTGACACCAAATGACAACATCTACTTTTGGAATATGTAATAAATTACTCATATCATTATTTGTAACTTTACAAATACTATTTGTGACATTATTTTCATTTGTCGTGGTTCCAAACACATTGTAATTATTTTTTTGGAAAGAATGTAAAATATAACTTCCTATAGATCCTGATGAGCCAAAAATTAAAATATTTTTCATACTATACTATTTATAATATAAAAACAAATTTGTATAACCTAAAATAATTAAATTTATTTTAGCTATATTTTAGTATAAATGTATAATATAATGGAAAATGACTGTAAATCTGAAATAAAAGTAGAATTGAACATTGAAGAAATAGCGGTTTCCGTAGAAGAGCAAGTGATTCCAGAGGAAGTAAAAGTGGATCAAGAGGAAGTAAAAGTGGATCAAGAGGAAGTAAAAGTGGATCAAGAGGAAGTAAAAGTGGATCAAGAGGAAGTAAAAGTGGATCAAGAGGAAGTAAAAGTGGATCAAGAGGAAGT